>JACCDN010086937.1_pt1 | contig 12463 bp, 7 predicted proteins | sample 7441691 | NCBI WGS metagenome assembly JACCDN01 (sample SAMN15323439, study PRJNA562643) | freshwater metagenome | isolation source: river surface water | place: USA:Blue River Watershed | collected 2017-08-16 | reverse complement strand
TAACAGTCTTTGCCCTAGCCGGAAATATGTGGAACAACGCAGCCCAGAGCAGTGATGCACGAGTAGGCAATGTGGCAAAGGTGATGTGTATCAGCGCTACAGCGCTAGCAGCCCTCACTCTGATGATCCCAACAGAGCTCACCTGGTTCACATATCTATATGCAGCTGTGGGCTTTGGGTTTGGAGTGGCTTATGTGGTGGGGATGGGCCTTAAGTAGATGGTCATAGGGCTTAAGTTGGAGTAGCTGCGACAACAACGTTAACCGTAAATGTTGTCGAGCTTCTGCCATTAGCAGTTTCGGCGACAAGATTAATCGCGTAACTTCCAGGAGCTTGATTTGATGCAATTGAGAAGGTCGTTGAGAAATTCTTGTTATACGAATTACCCGAGACCTCTGTCAATAAGCCATTCTTGTTCAGATTGTTACCGTCACTGCTAAAGCGCACGGCAGAAATCGTTTGGTTGTAAGCGATTACGTTTGCATTAATCTGGATCGTGCCGCCTGGATAGAGTGTTCCCGCGGTCGTCACTGTATTTGCACTAACTATAGTCGCGCCACCTGCTTGCTGACCTAGAATGAAGGCATCGGATTTTGTGACGCTAGAGCCATTCCCAGCTGAATCTGTCGCAGTAATGATTGGGCTATAAACACCTGGTTGCAAGAAACCGTCACTTGCCCCACCTCTGAAATTCATTCCACTACTTCCCGACCAGGTACCCGACGTTGAAGTTCCTGCGGTCCTTGATAGATTAAAAGTAAGTTGACCTACTACAACAGAAACTGACGTCACACCAATATTGTCTGAAACAGGCACTGAGATAGTAATTGTTCCGTTCTCATAAAGTGAAGTTGGTGTAACAGTTACTGAGTTTGCATCAAGAGTTGGGGCTTGCGTGTCCCTGGGGGCAACATAAGTTAAATTGAAAGTTCCAAGTGCCTTCCATTCCCACATGATTCGACCATTACCTCCAACTCTAGCTTCGACTGAGAAGGTTCCCCCTGCTGCAAAATCTGGGATAATGGTTGATATTGAAGATTCATAAACGCCATCTAAATTGTTTCCAGAGATCAATATTGCATCGTATGTTCCGATTACTGTGCCTGCAGAATTCTTAACCTGCACCCAAGAATTTTGAATGCCCAGACCATCTAGGGCTCGGAAGCTAACCTTTACAGTTGAGCCAACAGGACTTGCTGTTGAAGGCATCCCACCTGAAATCGCATTAACAGATAAGCCAAGAACGGCTACAGTACGGAATTGAGTAAATGGCCCGTATGAGTATCTAGATAAGGAACTGTCGTAAACAGCAAAGCGCACCTGATAGTTAGTATCCGGTGTAATTCCACCTGCGTTGTTTGCTGTTACAGATAAACCAGAACCTGGCGTGTAATAACTTCCTGGACTTGCAGCACCTACGAGTGTTGATTGATCATTAGAGTACACCTGAGCAATCAACTGCCAATTAGAGTCCCATCCGATTGGTTTTGCAGGCTGCGTAACAACAACGAAACTAGAAGTCACAGAAGAAACTACTGGTGCGGAGAGTGTAGGAAGTGGAGCATTGGCAGCTGTTCCCGTTACGGCGGTGGATGCAGTTCCATAGCCAGTTCGGGTCGTTGTGATCGTCACCGTAGATGAAGTACCGCTTGGTAGAGATGAAACTGTTACCAGCCCTGATGAGTTAATGGTCACGGAGCCAGCAGGAGTTGCAGATCCCACCCATGTATACGCGGAGTCGTAATTGCCAATTTGGAAAGTAAATCCAGTTGATGTTGAAGTTACTCCCCCAAAGATTGGCTTTAGCGCACCTACTTGGACCGTAAATGTTCCAATCGTCAACCAAGCGCTTGAATTACCAGCTGCATCAGAAGCTTGTGCTTGGATTTGATAAACGTCACCGTTTAGCGGTCCTGAAGTAGCCGTGGCGATATATGCCTGATAGGTTCCTGAAGTGACGGATCCAACAAGAAATGCGCCACTTGATGTGGCAACAACTACATTTCCAGGGTTAACCAAACGAACACTTGCGCTTGCAACTCCAGCTGCATCGGCTGCCCCAAATCTCACCTGAATGCTCGTTCCCGGGGCCGCAGTTATAGGAATAATTGGCGCGTAGCCTGTATTGACCAAGGAATTATTTGAAATGGTTGGCGCCGTCGTATCAGTCGCATTTGGTCTGCAATACCTAAAGGCAGTAGTTATCTGTCCGGATACATTTGCTACTAACTCTGTAGTTTCAATTCCTCTATTTCCGCAACTTACAGGAAGAGCCGGGGCTGTTCCTGCGTTGCAGCCCGTGCCCGCACAGGTGGAATTCGTAATCGGAGCACCCGTTTCAGAACCATTCACTATCACTGTTCGTAAACCTTTAGCCTCAATCGCGCGTTTATCTGAAGTCAACGCGGACATTTGGGCATCGGTCAAAGTTCCCGAGCAGCTTGTTGAGCATACGTAAAGAGATGATTGAATTCGTGCGGTCGTGAAACTCAATGTAGGCGAAACCTGCGTTGCTCCGTTTCCGCCAGTCAAATAAGAAACAGTCAGTTGTGCTGAGTATGAAGTCGAAGGCGCAAGTCCTGAGCAGTAAATTGTTGTAGGAGCAAAAGTTACTTGCGTATTTGAGGAGCAAGAACCAGTTGCTGGTGATAGCGACAAAACAAGAGACATTTTCGCGGAGTCAAAACCTGGAATACTCGGTACTCCTATAGCTTCAGTCAGGGTAGATGTCTGTGTAGTCTCTCCCAGAACAGTTAGTCGACCCAATACTGGTAAAGGAACAACCACTGGAGCCACGAAGACACTGGCCGCACCAGAAGAGCTTCCAGCATCATTAGCTGCCGTTGCTACACAAGTTAGGTGATTCCCCGAAGCCTGAGAAAACGAGCTTTGATTCATATTCAAGCCGCTAGAGCTGCTTAAGGGACCACCAAGAAAGTTAGTCGAATTGGCTGCACTTGTTATCCCCCACTGATAAGTGAGTGATCCAAAATATCCACTGCCAGCCTGCGCTGAACATGTTAAGTAGCTGTTAGCAGTCACTGCGCCAGAGAAATTAACCGAGACCACCGGAGCCGCAGGTGGGCTTGGGAAAGGTGTACTTCCTACGCCTATTCTCTGAGCCTGGCCAGCCGAATTTGTAACCCTCACTTGGCAAGCAACAACCTTGCCTGCGCCTTGTTGAAGCACTGATCTATTGATCTGCAACACATTGCCAGTGATCCCAGGGAAAGGAATGAAATTAAGGCCATCAGACGATGTTCCCCAAGAAACCAAAATCTGAGTTGCACTTTGCGAGGCGTTGAAAAGGCACGTTAACGTGCTTCCAACTTGAGTTGATGAACCCAACACATTTACGGATGTAATTGTTGGACCGTCTAGCGGGTTGAGTTTGATCGAAGAAATACCATCGACACTAAATCCATTTCGAGTTCCGGTAACGTTGCAAACTACAAAACGGCCCTTGAGTTGTGAAATCAGTGAAGCGTCGAGAGAAAGAGTTCGCCCAGTCCCAACAAGTTGCCCATTCACGGGGGCTGTGGGGTTAGGCTGCGAAGTCAGGAACCACTGAATTGATTCAGAATCTAACGGACCATCCCAGTTCCAACTGTCACAGCGGAGAGTAGACCCAGGTGTCACGGGGGCAGATAAATCAACTCCGCTGATTGAAGGCTGTGATGTTAGTAGCGGCGCACTGGCGGACTGCTTCTTGAGCACTTTGCGCACAATCGTGCCACTTTTTGTAGAAATAATGACAGTGCAAGAAAACACCTGACCAGCATCAGACGTAAGAACACGAACAGTCGGTGTTGTAGTTCCAATGAGTCGCTTCGGTGCCGTCCATGAAATTGACGCAGACACAGAGTTCTTCCACTGACCTGGATCACAAGTTAGCGATCCATTGGTGGCTAAGTTGCCAGTGATCTGAGGCTCTACGGTTGCAATTGGAGCACTTCGGTTAACCACGTTTGACTTCAGTTCTACAGCTTTTAAACCATTTTGAATATCAGAAAAATAATAACTGACTCGCGAAAACACGGTTGGATTAGGAGTAAGGCAACTCTTCTCCCCAAAACTCGTAACTCCCGCAATTACCTTTATCTGGTTGATTGACACAATGAGTGGCCCACCAGAGTCTCCTGGACAAGCGCCAGACCAAACTTTCTCAGTCACGATTTTGCGTCCTGCACTAATCATTGTCTTTGGGTTAAAGAGACTTTTGAAAGATTTTGCTGCGAGAGGATCCTGGAGTGTTAACTTTGCGCTTCGAAGTAAATCAGCGAGATTTCCCGATTGATCGCGCCCCCAACCGTAGAGAGTAAAGACAGATTTAGAATTAATTGACTTGGCTGCCTGTGCATTCGCCAGCGATGGGTAAGTGATTCCAAGGAATTCTTCATCCAACTTTAACAAGCCAATATCATTTGTGAAATTCTTAGGATCATAACGAGGGCTTGTCCACACGCCACTCACGGTTGTCAAAGGCGTTTGGTCATTAAGTGCTTCTGACTTTACTTTAACAAAATATGCTCCAGGCTCCAATGTGCAGTGTGCAGCGGTGAGCACTACGCGAGGAGATATAAGAGTTCCAGAACATCTAAACTCTGCATCCTTCACGTCATTAGTTGGAGAGTTCCAGATAGAGACTACCCATGGCGCCGATGATGTCGGATCGGAGACGGTGGAGCCGTATGTGACAGCTTTTGCTTCTGGGGTCACAAAAGTAAGAGTGACTGCAAATGCCATAATCGAAAGCAGTGCTTTCCTGCCAAAAATACCTTGCTTCACGATGCCTCCTGAGCTGTAGATGACCTTATCAACCTGTTAGACGTCTGGAGGTGAATTTGGGTTCTCAAGCCGGCTACAAGGGTGCCAAAAATCGACCTTTTGAGCTCATAACAAAAAGTTTTCAAAATCGAGAACCCAAATCTGATGGCCGCCGTCAAAGAGGTATTCGAGCCAAAAAGGCTTAGAAAACCAAAAGGAGAACAAAATGTTTAAGACAGGGAAAGCAGTTCTAGTAGTTACAGCAACTTTAGCGATCGTTTCAACACTATTCACATCACCAGCACAGGCACTTGGAACTCCAAAAGTTCAGCAGGTTGTTACTTGGGGCTGGGAAGACGGCGCAGACAGGTCCCATCGTGACTTTTCTGAAGAAGATTACGACACAGCCGCTGAAATGCCTCAGCTCCAGGTCACAGTCACACCTACAAATGTGGGCCGCCGAGTAGTTTTAGAGTCACTGGACGATATGACTCGAACATGGTTGCAGGTTGCCTACTCATCAACAAATGCTGCAGGAATCGCAAAGCTTTCAGTTGATCCATCTTGCGATGAAACCGGCCTTTGGTGTGACCACGACACTACTTACCGCATCCGCGTACTTAAGTCAGGAACACAAAAGTTGATCGTTTCTCGCCCATTCACGATCAGCTACACAGCGATTACAGCCGCAACAATGTAAGTAGCCCCTTACGCCGACTTGGCCCCCGTTTCTTCCGCGGGGGCCAAGTCGTTTTTCACGTTTAGGCTCCCTGTGGAAAAAGTTACCTCTACTCTTAGTCCGAGGGGTGACCGAGGGGGGCTTGTGAGTTTTGCAGATATGTCGGATGAGGAACTCATGGTCGAGTTTCAATCTGGCACGACCGACGCTTTAACTTTCCTTCTCAAGCGGCTGCTGCCAAAGTTGGCCGCTATTTCAAGAAAGCTCTCCCCTGATAAGAATCTGGCTGACGATGCGCTTCAAGAGGCCCTAGCCACGGTATGGCGAAAAGCTGAGCAATTTAACGGTGAATCGAAAGTTGTCACTTGGCTCTATGTGATCATTCGGAACGCATGTATTGATGTATATCGGAAAGAGGAAGTCCGAACTAGGCAAAACATTTCGGATGAAAGCCTGCTTGAACTAGGCGATGAGAGTAATTTCGCAGATGCCTCTCTTACGCAGATGATTATTCGTAATGCAGTTTTTGAACTTCCAGATGACTTGCGAGACCCGGTCTGCCTGGTCTTTCTCAGCGAGTACAGCGTTGAGGAGGCCTCTGGCCTCCTTGGAATCCCAGCCGGCACGGTCAAAAGCAGGTGTTCAAGGGGTAAAGCCTTGTTGGCTGAGAAATTATCTGATTTGAGACCGAAAAAATGAACCGAAACCCCATCCCATACGTCTAATAGCCAGGAGGTGAATTATGAGCAAAGAGAATGATGAATTCGTAGAGAACCTACTCCGTGGGTTGCCTAACGCTGAGCCCATCTCTGAATTCGAGTTGCGTAGATTTGAGAAGATAATCGATCTCCAAGCAGCGGATTACAAACGCTCCAATAGTTCATCTCGGTTTAAACTTCCAACTTCAATCGCCGCCAGTATTGCCATCGTATTTGGAGCAGTGTTTGTGCTCACCAATCAGACTTCTGTAACTGATCCAGTCAATACGGTGACAGAATCCGGTTCTACGACAGATTCCGGTATTTCCAGCACAACCGACGGCCAATTGTCCCCACCTCCCGTTCAATCAAATCAGGGTAGTTCAACTGAAGGATCTGCCTCTGAAAGTGGCGTTTTTGGGGATTCCCAATCTCCTGGCAATCAGGTCGGGTCAGTTCCCATATTCAATTCGAATTTGGATTATTCAACTGATTTGAATCTTATTTCTAAGTTAATTGTTCTAGCCTCGATTCCTGGGGATACAGCTTCTCTCCAGAGTAAGGCTCAGCAGTGTGCTATCAAACTAGGAGTTTCAAGAACTCTGCTGGCATATGACTCTGGATACTTTGAAGGACAAAGGGTAAACGCCTACTACTCTGGAAAGAAAAAATCCGACCATCTAATCATTTTGGTGGATTCAGATTGCAACGTACTCATTGAACTATAAAGGAATCTCGCGCTATAACATTTACCGTGCGGAAAATTAACCGGTGGCCTGAGAATAAGTATCATGCGACTGGTAAAGGTTCCTCTGAAAAGCTAAAAACAATCCTCGAACCCTGCTAACTTCACCATTGCCAACGATCTTTACGCCTTCAAACACATCCGTGTATTTAATCTCAAGCAGAGTTTCAAGTTTGCTCTCCTCTAATTCACCCACCCCGGATTCGACGTACTGCGAAACTAGAAAATCAACGAACTCTAGTTGCTTTTCTTCATTATCATTTTCCATCATTACTCGCGCAAGCTTGGCCCGGGTTTTACGAGCGACAGGTTTTAGCGCGTATTTCACGAACTCTAAGACATCAAAGAGGTCGCTGTTCTGGGCATCGATAAGTTCTTGAATTGAAACTAATTCACTTGTTGGAAATCCAGCACTCTCCAACTGTTTCAAGAGTTGAGCCCGTGTTGACGGTACAGACCAAATTGCCCTCAACTCATCTTCATTCTTGAATAAATCAGGCATCTCAAGAGTATTAAAAAGCGATTGAATAAACTCTGTTAAAGACATAGGAGTTCCATCGACCGAGTAGAACATCTTGGAAGTCATGTGTTGGAACTCTCGATCTTTGCCGTCAGCTAACTTAATAACGACCTTCTCCCGCTTAACAACCGGTGGATCTATAGGACCACTATCTGGTCCATCAATTGTTTTTCCACCAGTTTTTGGCTTTGGATCAGGATCAACGGGCTCGCCATCCCACTCGGGATCATAAAAATTATGAGAAGCATTTACAAAGTCATGAATAGTGAAGAAATCTTTACCATCATAAAGCCGTGTTCCACGACCGATAATCTGCTTGAATTCAATAATTGAGTTGATGGGTCGCATTAAAACAATATTGCGGATATTTCTAGCATCTACACCAGTAGATAGTTTCTGAGAGGTAGTCAGAATAGTTGGAATAGTTTTTTCATTATCCTGAAAATCTCGCAAATACTGATCTCCGATACTGCCTTCATCGGCAGTTACTCGTACGCAATAAGTTGTATTGGTATTGGTCTTCTTCTCATTAATTATGTCTCTAATCATTAGAGCGTGTGCTTGAGTCGCACAGAAGATGATCGTCTTCTCATTCGGATTAATCTGAGCCATCAATAATTCAACGCGGTAAACCTCACGCTCACGAATGATAATTACTCTATTGAAGTCAGCACCCGTGTATAGCTTTCCAACTTCTACATCTCCCTCAACAACGGTGTCATCTGCCGTGTAGGTGTAATCATCGATTGTAGTTTGATATTTACGCACTCTAAAAGGAGTTAGGAAGCCGTCCCCAATTCCTTCCTTTAAAGAATAGATGTAACGAGGCTCTCCAAAGTATGCGTAGGTATCAACGTTATCGCGCCTCTTTGGTGTTGCGGTTAAACCTAATTGAACGGCAGGTGAGAAGTAATCAAGGATTGCTCGCCAGTTACCATCTTCTGTTGCCCCGCCTCGATGACACTCATCAACAATGATTAAGTCGAAGAAATCGTTTGGATATTCACCAAAGTTAGGAGCGCCAGTTGATTCCGTCTCAAAGGTTTGAAAAATCGTGAAGAAAATATTTCCATTAGTGGGAACCTTTCCCTTCTTACGAACCTCTTCAGGTTTAATGCGAACCAACGCATCCTCTGGGAAGGGTGAGAACTCATTAAATGCTTGATTAGCTAAAATATTTCTATCGGCGAGAAAAAGGATTCGTGGACTGCGTTTCTTATCTCCTTGGAGATTCCATCTAGTTTGAAAAAGCTTCCACGCGATATGAAAAGCAATCTTTGTTTTACCTGTGCCAGTGGCAAGAGTAAGAAGAAGTCTGCGGTCACCCTTGGCAATACCTTCTAAGACATTTTCTACTGCTTTTTGCTGGTAGTAGCGAACAGGTTCTGTTCCGCCTCTGCTTTCAAAATCAACAGCTCGAAACTCATCGATTAATTCATTTTTGGGTTCATTGATCAAAGCCCATAACTCATCAGGTGTTGGGAAGACATTAATATCTTCTTCTTTACCAGTAACCAAATTAATCTGGCGAATTTTCTGTCCATTGGTAGCGAAAGCAAAAGGCAAACGAAGTTTATTTCCATCTCTTACTGCTTGGCTTACACCTTCACTATGGGGTAAATCCCATTTCTTGGCTTCAATTACTGCTAAGCGTTTCCCTCTATATTCCAGAAGGTAGTCTGCAATAGAAGGTTCAGCCCGTTTCCCTGCACCAATAATTCTTCCAGCAGTAATTTGAAATTCTCTACGCACCAGATGACCTTCCCAGCCAGACTGAATTAAGGCGGGATCGATGTACTGGGCTCGCGTATCGGATTCAGTAAGAGCCATCAAGCAACTCCTGTCAAAGACTCGTTCAAGTCAAATGCGCTAGATAAAATAGAGTTCTTGAGTTCGAGTAATTTGATTAACTTTTCACCCATGGATTTCTTAAGTTCATCAATAGAAGTTTCGAAATTGATTAACTGAGATACCAAAGCCTCCTGCGTTTCAAGATCAGGCACGGGGAAAGTTACTTGCCCAGCAAGAGATATATTCAAATTTCTTACAGTTGAACCTGCGGCAGTCCTATTAAACTGGTCATAAATATACTTTGACCCAAGTACATAATATAAATAATCTTGGTTAAGTAATTTTTTGTCATTACTTAATACTAGCCAACCATCGTGGATGCACCCAGTAGTACCCATGATGTACGGTCTACCAAAACTCATAGAATTTGATAAGAGAAAATCCCCGGGGTTGACTAAACGGGAGCGACTGACGCCCTCTTGCTTAATTTTCTGAGATGTCTCAGTAATATATTTCTTACTTGAAGTAGCATCACTGATTTTCACCCAATTTACACCATCCTTATCGTTCGTAAGGTATGAACTTATTGGACGAGGTGAACCACCTCTTGCTATTTCTAACACGTCAACCATTTTCTTCTGACCAAATTCCAAAATCTGATTCTTGAGAATTTTGTCTAAGAAAGAGTCGAAGCATGAAGATAGGTACTCAAGAGATTCTGTTGTCTTTTGGCAACTTAAATCAACCTCGGCAAAAGCGCTATCGAGTTTTTCGACAATTTCACGTTGTTTCTCCAAGGACAAAAGTGGAATCTCGGCATCAGTTAGATTGCCCATCTTGATATATTTGATAGTTGAGCCGATTGAATCAGAACGTAGCTGCCCAACATGACTCTCAAGAAACCAATATAAATATCTTGGTAATAACTCCTCTTCATTGTTTACAAATAGAAAATAGGTTCGTTGATACGCATTAAATTTACCCTCATAATATTTTACATTTAAGTCACCATTGCCAGCAACTAACACAGCTTTTCCTTCAAATGGAGCGTCGTTGATTTCGTACACGTCGCGTGAGCATGTGAAAAAAGGATACCTTCCTCCAACAACGGCTTTGTTCACATCAATTTTTCCTGTTTGTATTGAAGCCAAATTACCTAGCTTCACAAGTTTCATAACAATTCCTTAATACGATTTAGGATTGCTTGGTTCTCAGCATCCAACGCTTCAATCTCGGTAATGATTTCTATAGGTGATCGATGGATAACTTCGTCATTTCCATTTGGATTCCTAACCGAGAGGTCCCAAGTTTTTTGATTTACTTTAGAAATATCTACTGACCAAGAGAGATCCGAGTCCTTTGACTTTTTTTGTAGATCAATAAACTCTTCTAGATCCTTATCATTGAGCGGATTGGTTTTTCCCATGTTTCGCCCAGGCTTGAGTTGGTAGTACCAAGTCTTTTTCGTTGGCTCCCCTTTTTTGAAGAAGAGAACAACTGTCTTCACTCCCGCACCTTGAAATGTGCCACTTGGGCAATCAAGGATGGTGTGAAGGTTGAAGTTCTCAAGCAACTCTTTACGGATCGCGACAGAAGCATTGTCTGTATTGGAGAGAAATGTATTCTTAATTACGATACCTGCCGAGCCACCAGCACGCAGGATTTTCATGAAATGCTGTAAGAAAAGATACGCAGTTTCACCTGTTTTGATTGGGAAATTCTGTTGAACCTCAGCACGCTCTTTCCCACCAAAGGGTGGGTTAGCCAGAACGATGTCATATCGATTCTTTTCTTGGATATCAGCGATGTTTTCACCCAAAGTATTTGTGTGAATCAAGTTAGGTGCATCGATGCCATGCAAAATCATGTTCATCGTACCTATGATGTAAGCAAGCGATTTCTTCTCTTTGCCATAGAAAGTCTTCTTTTGAAGCGTTGCCACTTCGCTCGTGGTTAATTGTTTCGATTCAGAGAGATAGGCAAAAGATTCGCAAAGGAAACCAGCAGAGCCTGATGCTCCGTCGTAAATAGTTTGACCGATCTTAGGAGCAACAACCTTGATGATTGCTTTAATCAGAGGACGCGGTGTGTAGTACTCGCCACCGTTGCGACCAGCGTTACCCATGTTCTTGATCTTGTCTTCATAAAGATGAGACATCTCATGGATCTCGGCACTTGTTTGGAATTTTAGGTGATCGACTAATTCCAGAACCTCACGCAGGTTATAACCACTTTGGAGGCGATTTTGGATCTCTCCAAAAATCTCGCCGATCTTGTATTCAAGAGTATCTGGACCCGTTGCGGTGGTTTTAAATTTTGCCAAAAATGGGAAAAGTTCGTTATTAACAAAATTTCTCAGATCATCGCCAGTAAGCGCGGTATTGTGATCGATCTTGCCATCTTTACCCTTAGGAACTGCCCATTCAGACCAACGATATTTTCCGGAGATAATAGGCGTGTATTTCTTGTTGCCGAGTTCGGCTCCGACCTTTCGAGCACTTTCCAGATCATCAATATATTTAAGAAAAAGTATCCAAGAGGATTGCTCGACATAATCGAGTTCGCTACCGCAACCCGCATCCTTGTGAAGAATGTCGTCGATGTTCTTGAATGTGTTTTCGAACATCTAGATTGTCTCCTTGGGGCGGCGATAGCTTGTGGGACAAAGATACCTGTGACTCATGACAGAAACTTAGTTTTTTGGTTACTAAATGGCCACTGAGCACGTAAACAATGTCGATGGATGCATTCTGGGCTCGAAATCCACTTTAGTTATGACTATCAATCTAGCGCGTAAGGGCATTGACAGAACTTGCAAATGGCTCTTGAACTCCAGCTCTTTTTGGAATCACTCCCCCTACACACCCATCGTTCCAAGAACAATGATCCAGCCCAGTGCGGACTTTGATACAAGGCTGAGAACTATGTAGGCCTTCTCGCCGTATGCGTAGACCTTCCACTTGCCGACCTTCTTGTATTGCAAAAACATGTTGATGGCGAAGGTATTGAAGAAGAGGAAGGTGAGAACGAAGCCGAATTGTGCATAGACCGGAATGGAATCGGAGATGTTATTTGTTGAGACCCAGAAGTAGAGACCGCCCATGATCCAAGGGACGATTCCAGCGAGGACTCCGATGTTGAATGGAAGCCAACTTGTTGTGGTGGTGAGTTGGTTGTATTTCTCCATCATCAAGCCCATGAGGTTCATGATGAAGTTCAGGGTGAAGACAAAGACAACTGTTGAGAGTTCGATGAGGCCGCCG
>JACCDN010941028.1_pt1 | contig 12465 bp, 15 predicted proteins | sample 7441691 | NCBI WGS metagenome assembly JACCDN01 (sample SAMN15323439, study PRJNA562643) | freshwater metagenome | isolation source: river surface water | place: USA:Blue River Watershed | collected 2017-08-16 | reverse complement strand
AGGCGCGTAGCTCAGCTGGTTAGAGCACCACCTTGACATGGTGGGGGTCGTTGGTTCGAGTCCAATCGCGCCTACCAACATTCTTCATATTAAAAGCACCTCTTGAGGTGCTTTTTTGTTGCCCGTTTAATTGGGGTCAGATCAACATTAATTTCCAATCAGTGAGGGCAGAGGCTGAGGGGGGCTCAATAAATGGGGTCAGATCAACATTAATTTACTCGGCGCATAGGCTCCTGTGATTCACAAAAAATTAATGTTGATCTGACCCCAATTATTGTCAGCCCCCCTCAGCCTCTGCCCTCACTGATTGACCAAATTAATGTTGATCTGACCCCAATTATTTAAAGCCAGCGGTCAAGCACGGCTGATACGTATTCTTTTGGTAGTCCATGACCCGCGCCTTCAACTACGGTCACTTGGGCGTTGACCAAAGTGGCAAACGCAGTGACGTTGTCTGGAATGCTTTGCCAGTCTTCTGATCCGACATGGATTTCGCAATGCCTAGGCGAAGGGAACAAGCCTTTGCTGGCCAACTCATAAAGTCGCTTTGCATAAGGTGGAATAAAGCCCATGCGAATTTGTTCGCTTGAAAACTCACCCACGATGGGGGATAGCAGTAAAAGCTTTCCTGGATAGGGATTGCTTAAGCTCAGTGCTTGTAAAAGCAGGTAGCCACCGTAAGAGTTGGCAACAATCCGTGCGTCCTCATGCCAGAAGTTAGCTTTCAAATCTTGCGCAACAGTTTCTAACTGCACATCGAAGTCTAGCTTTTTGAAATCACCAACAGTCTCTCGCCCCACCACATCAAAACCCCGCTTGCTAAGAGCCTGTCCTAAGCCGTTTGAAATACGACCGCCATGGCCAGGCAAAAAGTAAATGTAGGGCGTCATGTTTAATAATAAATCTATCAAATTATTCAAAATTTGGAATCATTGCGACAGCTTAGCATTTCCGTTTCAATAGAGGTTTTTAGAAAGACCCTGGAAATGAAGAAGCCTGTTTTCTTGCTGAGATATTGTTGGAGTCAAAAGTTTGTTTACTTTTATCGGGAATTTGATAGGATATACAATAATTTATGTATATCAATCACGGAGAGGCTCATGCAAGTTGCAAAATGGGGAAACAGCTTGGCAGTTAGGTTGCCCGCCACGCTGGTCAAAGAGTTAGGACTTCAAGCGGGCGATGAATTAAAACTTAAGCAAGCGGTGCGTCAAAGGGGGCAGGTCTCAGAGCTGCTTGTCATCAAAGCACCCAGCAAGCTTGAGATTTTGGCTGGAGTTCGTGAGTTCAGATCTGCAATTCCTAAAAACTATGTGTTCAATCGTGATGAGGCCAACGAGCGATGAAGTCGTTCATCGATAGCAATGTCTTAATTTATTGGACAGATGACAGTACAAGAGCAGACGTTGTAGAGCAATTGCTTGCATCTGATGCATGCATCAGTATCCAAGTCTTGAATGAATTTACCAATGTACTGTTTAAAAAACGTGCATTACCAATCAAACAAATTCAAAAATGGTGCGACACGTTGTTAGAAGTTTGTGAAGTTCATGAACTCAGTGTCAAAACTCATTCGTTAGCCTTGCAACTAATGGCCAAATACAAATTGTCTTTTTACGATGCCAACATCGTTTCAGCGGCAGGTCTTGCTGGGTGTGATGTGCTGTATTCGGAGGATATGCAAGATGGTTTGATTGTCCGATTTCCAGATAAAACCACTTTGTCAATTCGCAATCCGTTTCGATGATCAATGTTGATCTGACCCCAATTAATACTAAGAAGCCAAGTGGCATGGCGCTTAAGTTATTGGACTTCGTTAACAAGCACGGGCTTTCTGTACTTGCTTAAGAAGCCTACTCCATTGGGAAATGTATGGCCTCATATGCTTGAACCAGAGTAACGAGCTCTTCCAGCCTATCCCCATCAGGCGAACCCACCTCAGGATTCAGATCAAAAAGTATCGAAAGCTCTTTCAACGCAAGCTCATACTGTTCTTCAGTTTGAATGGAATTTTGAATCACAGAGGCCTTAGTTGTTTTACCTCTAGCTTGAATAAGCTTCCGAGCCAATTTAAATTTGGCTTCAGAATTATTGAAAACTTTTCTATAGCCATTTCGCTTCAGCCATAGCTTGTGAAGATCCGTTATTTTGGTCATGATGCCAAGCCACTTAAGCCAACGAAAACTTAGGCTCACCCAGGCTTATCTTCGGCGACAGTCCAGCAAGTGCAGCCATGTCTAGCAGCATGTCCAAATCAAAATGATTGAAATTTCCTTTTATCAGTTTAGCTATATCTAACTTAGACACACCAAGCAAAGCAGCAACATCTTCATGGGTCATTTCAAGCTTCTCAACAAAACTGCTGATTTCCATCATTAGCATTGAGCGAGCTTGCATGCTGGCGGCATCACTTGGTGTTGCAGCAATAGCCTGCCAGACACTTTGAAAACGTGTATTGCGAGCTGAAATTTCTTGCGCCTCAGCAACATACTCGCGAGCATTCACTAGTGCTTCCTGACCTCCTGGTAAATATGATTCTTCTAAAGCGGTTGCAAGGTAAATCTCTGACAACTCGGGGTCCTCACAAAGTAGCTCTATAACAATGTCTTTATGAGCACGTTGATATGCCTTATGGTCCACAACGCCGGTGGTAACAATTTGATTCCGTACTACAAGTCCAAGCTCTATTAATTTATTGAGGTTTTGCTGTATGTCGCTGGGGTCAACTTTGAGTTCATCAACCAGTTCTTCTATGCTTTTGGCTTGACGCAATGCGATAAGAATTTGGCGTAGAGGCTCACGGAGAATATCAAGAAAATCATCTGGATCATCGAAGGAGAGGGTGAAGCGTTCTTCAACTTGATCGCCGCGATCTAATTTTCGACCAACCAATTGTGCACGTGCAAAAAATTCTTTAGTGCTGCCTATGCGAATGGTTGCTTTACTCATGATACGTACCTTGAAAGTTGCTGATACAAAACTTCAATGCAACTACTGCATTTGAAACGGAATTCAGTGTGGCATGAATCCTATTTTTTGTATCAACGTTTCTTTAAATTTTCTTGTGATTTGATGAAAGCAAACGCAATGAATTTTTAAGAAAATCATTCGTGTATCAGTATCAATAAATTTGTAGATCTTGGTAATTCAAGATTTGCCATTAGCGCATTTTTTTCATTAGTTACGACCCGAAACCATCAGAAGCGTGTCACCATGAACTAAAGCTTCACTAAAGTGGATAAATGTCAAATAAGTGCATTGAATCCAAAACGATGAGCGATACCACTAAGCACCTTGCAGATCAGCTGCAGCCCGCTCGTGTATATCGCCGTATGGATCTCGCGTACCTCAGTAAATCAGTTGACCGTCATATCAATCAATTGCTGTCCATAGGCATGCTTAAAAAGCTGGCTCGAGGACTTTACTATGCACCAAAACAATCGAGATTTGGCCCTTTGCCGCCCAGCGACGAACAGGTGGTTAAGGAGTTTCTGAGAGACGCAGATTTTTTGATTCTCTTGCCATCGTCATACAACACGGTTGGTCTGGGCACCACCCAGCTGTACAACATCACTCTGGTCTACAACCACAAACGGCATGGTGTTTTCAAATTGGGTAATCGACAGTTTCATTTCCGAGTGAAGCCACGCTTCCCTAAAAAATTGACACCCGAATTCCTTTATGTAGACCTGCTGAACAACTTAGACTTATTGGCCGAAGATAGAGATGCGGTGCTCAGCCAGGCACGTATCAAACACTTGTCCTTTAACCAATCGCTTCTCCATAAGGCATTGGACAGCTATGGCAACATGGCTACTATCAAACGCGTTCGAGGGTGGATCAGTGTCTGAATTTCTTCGGTAAGGAAAAGACTCCCAATTTGCAATTAATTTGATCTGACCCCAATTAAAGAGTTCAACAGAGTTACGAATGTGTGCCAACATGGCGTAACCCTTGCAATATTGGAACTCACATGACGATTGATGACCCTTCAGCACACGCGCTAACGTTATCTGAAAATTATCAGCAAATTCAAACTGCCAAATTAATAAATTTGAAGTTGGAAATTGCTAAAGGTATCAGAGACGTTAAATGTGGTCGCGTTAAAAAGATGGACGTTCATGCGATAAAACAAAAGGCTCGTTCATTGCACAAATGAATTGCTTCCTGATTATTGCTAAGTAATGTAGTTTGGTGTTACTGTGAGTGTGCAATGAAGGGCAAGTAAGTTATGAAATTCCCAGTCGCCATAGAGTCAGGGCACGCAACTCAAGCTTCGGGAGTAGTTGTGCCAGATCTTCCCGGATGCTTTTCAGCTTCAGACATGGGCTTTGACGAAGCTATTGTTTGTGCTCATGAAGCCATTGAGTTGTGGATCGAGACCACTTTAGAAATGGGGTATGTCATACCTAAGCCCAGCGATATAACTCAGCTGCAAAAGCTCAATGAATTTAAAGGTTGGAAATGGGCCATGGTGGAATTCAAGCCATGACAAAGAAATTGAAATTTAAAAATGAAATTTTTGCTTCTGTTCATGAATCTGCTTCAGCGCTTTTCTCAGCTGGGGGTATAGATAAAAAGACGATGGAGATGTTTGACAAAAAATGTATTGCTCAAGAACCCATTGCTGCGCAATTGCAAGACAAAAAATCAAAAAAACTAAAGTTTTGCAAGGTACCTAGGGTCATTTAACAGGGCTTGTTCACCGCCATGCAAATGAGCTTCTTGTAGGGCTACTTTGAGAGAAATCTAATCTAATTCAGGATCCTCTCTTTGTAATTCCAGCAAAGTGTTTCTGTGGTCTCGGCTGAATTTAGAAGTCTTCATTTTAAAGGTCCCAATATCAAACCGCTCTTAGATCTTCTGCTGTCGTATTCAATTTGCAAGTTAAGCCAAAATTTAGGATCCATTGAAAATATTTTGCCAAGTCGAAGTGCTACATCCATTGCGATTGACAGCTGGCCATTGATGATTGAATTTATTTCCGAGAGAGGTAAATCTAATACATCAGCCAATTCACTGGTCGACATGTTCATGGGGTTCATGAATTCTTCAAGCAGAATTTCGCCAGGGTGAATTTCATCAAACCTATGCTCTAAGCAACTGAGGTACTCACGCATTTCATTTTCACTGACTTCATGAAACTGGCCTCGCAGTATTGATTTCAATTTGGGCTGCGCAAGTCCTACGATGCGTGACGCTTCTAGCGAACTAAGCCGTTGTGACTTAATAGCCAATGTGATCTTGTGTGCCAAATGGGACTTCAGCAACATCTGATCAGCGTCTTGTATTCCCAGATCGGCATAGACATTATTTGATCCTTTCGTGATGGAAGTCATGCAGTTTTACCTTTCAAATTTCGACCCTAGTCTTTAACACTAGCAATCAAGCTGGCATAACACCGAGCTTCAGTCCTAAGCCCATACATACTCGTTGTATGGTGTCTAGACTTAGTTGAGAGTCGGGCTTGAGAGCTTTATAGAGTTCTTCGCGGGTAAGGCCGCTGGCCTTGGCAATTTCAGTTATGCCTCTTGCTTTGGCTATGCAGCCAAGAGCTTCCGCAAGGTCTCCTTCTTTGTAATCTGCTAAGACTTGGGTCAAATACTCTGCAGTGGCCTCTTCGGTATCCAAGTATTCAGCCTTCCCGAATGCAGATAAACCGTCGATTGGTTTGTTGGTGTTCATGAGTTAGTTCCTAGGTTCTAAAGTTCTACGCAATTCAATGTAGTCAATCGAATACTGATGGTCAATCTATGTCGACTTTCATAACAAAAGCACTTTTGATTTTTTGACCAATCGATCTAGATTTAATCTGGCTCAATTTCCCATCAATCATTGATCCATATCTGGAATGTCGTGATTCGACAAATAAGCGAAATTCCAACCTGCTTTCAGTTATGCTTTCTGTTAATTTTTCCAAATTTACAGAATTCCCTAAGCAGTTAGACACCACGAATCCCTATGGACAAACCAACCCTAGACTACTACGCCCTTCACGCCAGTGAAGTAGCGCAGCGCTATGAGGTTGCTCCCAGTCCATTAGCCCACCGCTTCGCCGAATCCTTCTCCGCAGGCGGTCGCATCCTAGACATAGGCTGCGGCTCAGGACGAGACCTGGCCCAACTCCACAAACAAGGCTTTCAACCCTACGGTGTAGACGGCACTGAAGAATTCGTTCAACTGGCACAGATGCTTCACCCAGAACTGAAGGGCAGGGTGGTGCAAGGTTTGTTGCCTGACCTGCCTACGCCCTTTGGTGGTGAGTTTGATGGCGTTCTGTGCTGTGCCGTTCTCATGCACATTGATTCAACAGAGCTGTTTAACGCGGCTTTGTCTATCAAGCGTTGCTTGAAGGTCAATGGTCGGTTGTTAATCTCTGTGCCCAGTCAACGGTCTGACACAGGGGAGGGGGAGCGTGATGCAAACGGCCGTCTCTTCAAAACATATCCATCTGCCTACTTGCGCTTGATCTTCGAGCGGTTAGGTTTTAGCCTCATAAATGAATGGGGCAACTCAGATGCCATGACGCGCCAAGGCATTGAATGGGTGTCTTTGCTGTTTCAATTGAAGTCTGAAGCCAACACCAGGCCTATTGATCAAATTGAAGGCGTGCTGAATCACGATAAGAAGACAGCCACTTACAAGTTTGCGTTGTTTCGCGCACTTGCAGAGATCGCAACTCAAAGTCCGAATAGTGTTAACTGGCTGGCAGATGGAAAAGTGGCACTGCCAGTTAGATACGTAGCAGAGAAGTGGTTGCAGTATTACTGGGGACTTATTGAGTCGGAAACATTTCTGCCGCAAATTAATGCAGAAACTGCGAGTAGTCCTAAGCCTATTCGATTTCGTAAAAAGCTATTTCTATTGGTCAACACATTCCGAAAAATTGGTGGTTACAGCAGATTTCGGAGTGAAAGGAACAAGGCTTTATTGTCGGTAGATGTTCAGAAAATATTGCAAGGAGTTATGGCCGATATCTGTTTGGCAATTACTAACGGGCCAGTGGAACATTCTGGACAAGGACTTGATACAGGAAAGATTTTTGAATATGACACTCGCTTAAAGCAAATAATTATTCCTGTGGATTTATGGATTGAGTTAAGTCATCTTGGTTATTGGGTTTGTCAGGCTGTCATCTTGCAATGGGCTGAAATGGTGAAAAACCTTGATAGAAATATAGACGTTGGATATGTAGTCGGTTTGCTTCTAGATAAAGAAGATATCAGGACAACGCAAGAGGCAAGAAAATTATTTCGGAAGACTCAAAATTTGGAGTGTGTTTGGACAGGTAAAGATTTGAAGGCGGAATTTGAAGTAGACCATGTAATTCCATTCGATCTTTGGCACAACAATGATCTTTGGAATTTAATGCCATCGAGCAAAGACGCTAATCGTCAGAAATCAAATAGATTGCCGTCTTCTGATCTGTTAACTAAAAGAAGAGATCGAATTATTGGCTATTGGGAACAAATTAGAACTTTAGAAGAATCGCTTTTTAAAAAAGAAGCTGAGACTCTCTTGGTGTTACCCGAAAATAATTGGCAAAATGCGTTATTTGGACAACTTGCTGCTTCAATTGAAATGACTGCTTTGCAAAGAGGTGTGGGCAGATGGACTCCAAAACATATTCAATAAATGAAAATTTAATTATCAATTTTGATTGAGACAATAATGATCGAAGTAGTAGCAGCAGTAATTGAATTAGATGGAAAGCTTCTTGCATTTCAAAGAGGAGCGGCAAAGTATGACTACGTATCCTACAAATATGAATTCCCTGGGGGCAAAGTTGAAGGCAATGAAAATTTGCCTGATGCTCTAGCTCGTGAACTATCTGAAGAACTCGGTCTTGATGCGAATGTTGATGAACACATAACGACAGTTGTGCATACGTATCCAAACTTCTCGATAAAAATGCATTGTTTCTTGGTCAAGCTTAAAACGTTCAGTGGAGAACTTCGAGAGCATGCAAGTTTTGCACATGTTTCTCTTATGGAAGCTGAAAGTTTAGATTGGATCGAAGCTGATAAGCCTGTCCTCGAACTACTTAGAGCTAAATATTCTCATGTATTCAGTTGAACTTCTCGGTAGAAGTGTTGATTCAAGTTTTATAAATTTTGAATCGTCATCTCAAGGTGAATTAGCTACTTCGCTGGTACTGAATGATAGGCTTCGTCGTGAAAAAGTACTTAGCCACTTGCTAAGTAATCTAGAAGAGTGCAGTTTTTTTAGATTTGCAATTGCGTTTGTCACGACTAGTGGCGTGGCTTGCATACATCAATCATTGAAAAATGCGATTGACCGTGGATGCAAAGGGCAAATATTGATTTCTCAGTATTTGAACTTTTCTGATCCTATTGCAATTGCAAGGTTAAGAAATTTTTCAGGAGTTGACGTAAGGTTTGTAAACGAAGAGAACTTCCACGGGAAACTATATTATTTTGAATTCAAGTCACATGGATGCGCATTGCTTGGGAGTTCGAACTTAACCCAAGGCGCATTGGGAAGAAATACTGAAGTTAATTTGAAACTTTCTTTTAGTAAATTTTCTGGACTTTACGAGGAGATCAACAACCAATTCGACAATTGGTTTCACAGGTCAGATCCAATTTCAGATTCCCAACTAGATGCATATGCAGCAACTTATAGAGAACGAATTGCTGCACTATCGTATGCCCCAAAATATCAAGAGCCGTCTACTTATTTGCAGGTCGCGGAAGAGAGTTTTACAAATCTTGCTCGCGATTTTAAAAGTTTGATAAAACCAAACTTAATGCAATCCGAAGCACTTCAGTCGCTTGAAAAAGTTCGAAGTGAAGGAAAAAATCGTAGCCTTGTAATTTCTGCAACGGGCACTGGAAAGACTGTTCTATCTGCTCTTGATGTTTTGCAATTCGGTGCAAAAAGATTGCTTTTTGTTGTTCACCGGCTAAACATAGCTAAAAAAGCAATGTCTGAATTCAAAAAAGTTTTTGGACAATCAAAAACTTATGGAATTTATTCCGGCTCGGAAACAATGGGCTTCGATGCCGATTTTGTATTTTCAACAGTTCAAACTATCAACGCTGATCGGCATATAAATAAATTTAGCGCAGATGAATTTGACTACATCATCATTGATGAAAGTCACCACGCAGGAGCTTCAACTTATTTGAGGGTTTTGAATCACTTCAAGCCAAAGTTTCTTCTTGGGATGACTGCCACACCCGAGCGAACAGATGGATTCGATATTTTTTCATTGTTTGATCATTCTGTTGCATATGAAATTCGTTTAAACCACGCTTTAGAAAACGGATTGCTTGTCCCTTTTCATTATTTTGGTGTATCAGATTTGGTGGTCGATGGGATATCAATAGATGAAAAAGCAAAATTTAATACGCTTGTTTCTAATGATCGGGTTGAGCACATCATAAATGCGTTGAAAGAGTTTGGCTGTTCAAATGATGATCCCAAGGGCCTGATTTTTTGCTCAACACGTGAAGAGGCAAAACACTTGTCGTCAGCTTTCAACATGCGTGGTGTGCCTTCTATTTCCTTAGACGGCACGAACTCCGAATCAGAGCGCGAGGGGGCTATACAAAAATTAGAATCCGATAATGAGACAGATCGGATTAGTTATATTTTCACAGTAGACATATTCAATGAGGGAATCGATATTCCGCTAGTGAATCAAATAGTTATGCTGCGGCCCACCGAGTCTGCAATTGTGTTTGTACAGCAATTGGGTCGTGGACTTAGAAAGTTTAAGAACAAAGAATATTTGACTGTAATTGACTTTATTGGTAACTATCAGAGTAACTTCTTAGTGCCAATCGCACTTTTTGGGGATTCGTCATTTGATAAAGATCGCTTACGTAGATTGATGAAGGCTGGGAGTAGCCTAATACCTGGCGAGAGCACAATTAGTTTTGATCGCATTTCAAAAGAAAAGATTTTTGAATCAATTTCTTGCGCCAAGGTAGATGGAAAAAAGGCATTGATTGATGATTATTCTTTATTGAAATTTCGATTGGGTAGACATCCCTTGATGGTCGATTTTTTCAAAAGAGAGCTTCGTGATCCTCTCCAGTTTGTTGAGGTATTTGGTTCCTTGCTGGATTTGCGTTATAGGATTGAAAATATTTCAACTGTTGAGTCTAAGCAAATCCAACTGCTTCGGATGCTTGCTAAATTTGTACTCAATGGAAAGCGTGCCGAAGAGACGTTTATTCTTAACAAAATTTGTAGACATTCAGTACCAATTTCATTTCAAGAAATTCAAGATGAGGTGATGCTTGAGCTTGGGTACGTTCCAACTATTGATGTCATCAAATCTGCATTGCACTCTTTAAATCTCAAGTTTGTTATGCAGTTATCAAACGGAAAACGTAGATCAGTAGCTGAAATTTTTTCGTATGAAGTAATTCGCGTAGAGGATCAAAAAATTTTCGTTGGTCCATCTCTTGAGCAGTTATTAAGGAATGATTTGTTTTCAACGTATTTGTTGGATGCAGCTGAATTCTCACTGTTAAAATTTAAATCTGACTTTGATTTAGGTGATTACTGTGAAGGATTTAAAAGAGAGTCCAAATACTCTCGCGAGGATGTTTTCAGAATTCTTGGTTGGGAACAAAATCCTAACGCGTTAAATGTTGGTGGTTATGTAGTTAGTCGAGATGTTTCAAATTGCCCAATTTTTCTCAATTATCACAAAGAAGAGACTATTTCTGATTCGACAAAATATGAGGATCGTTTTCAAGATCCAAAGACGCTTATTTATATGTCGAAGAGTAAACGTACTTTGCAAAGTCCGGATGTTGCATCAATTGCCGCTCAAGCATCGAACAATATTCGCATTCCAATTTTTGTAAAGAAAAGCAATGATGAAGGCCTGAGCTTCTATTTTCTTGGAGATGGAAAAGCTGACCCTGCTAAATTTGAAGAGTCACGCATGCCCATTGAAGGTGGTGAAAGTGTCTCTGTCGTAAAGATGAGCCTAGAACTCTCTAAATCTGTTAGCCCTTCTTTGTTTAAGTACCTGACTGCACCACCAGTTTGAATTTTTTGGTACTGAGAATTTGTTTTTGCAATGTCAAGACAACGCTACCTCACCAAATCCCGCTTCAAACTAGCCGCAGAGTGCCCCACCAAGCTCTTCTACACCGGCAAGCCGCATCTCTACCGAAACCTCAAGCAAGAAGACAGCTTCCTGGCCATGCTGGCCGATGGGGGCTACCAGGTGGGCGAGTTGGCCAAGGGTTTCTATCCCGCTGGCATTGAAATTTCTTCCCTCAACAGCGCAGAAGCCGAAGCGCAAACCCAAGCCTTGTTAAAGCAAGACCAAGTGGTGTTGTTTGAGCCTGCCATTCGCTTCAACGACTATTTGGTGCGCGTCGACATTTTGGTCAAAGACGGCAATCACTTTCAACTCATTGAGGTCAAGGCCAAGTCTTACAACTCAAGTGCCCCAGAAATTGTGGGTGCCCGTGGCGACTTGAAGTCTGGCATGCGCCCCTACATTGAAGACGTGGCCTTTCAAGCGTTTGTGCTGCGGTCTTTGTTGCCTCAGGCCACGGTCAAGTGTTTTTTGATGATGCCCGACAAGTCGGTGCGGAGACCTCTTAATGAGGTGCACCATTTGCTGGCCTTGGTGCCGGTGGACGAGTATGTGCACATGGTGATGCAGGACGGGGTGAAGAGCCTAGGCGTGAAGGAGCCGCTCCCCGATTTGGCGGCCAGGTGGGCTGCGGCCTACAAGGCGGACCAGAAGATCGAGCCCAGTCCGGGCAAGCAGTGCAGCGATTGTGAATTTAAAACCCGCCCGGGCGATACGCTGCAAAGTGGCTTCTATGAATGTTGGGGCAAGAAGTATGGCTTGTCGCCTTCGCAAATTGACGAGGGCACGGTGCTGGACATTTATGACTTTAGGGGCAAGGACAAGTTGATTCGTGATGGGCGGGTTCGCTTGCGTTCTGATGTGGTGGGCACGGATGCCATCAAGGTGAAAGACGAGGGCCCGCACCTCAGTCTGTCGGAGCGGCAGTGGATGCAAGTGAACGGCATTCCCGCCGCAGAGAACCTGGGTGGCATTTGGTTGGCCGATGGGGTGATGCGGGAGGCGATGCGCACTTGGCAGTATCCGTATCACTTCATCGATTTTGAAACCAGCACGGTGGCCATTCCGTTTCATGCGGGCATGCGGCCTTATGAGGCGGTGGCGTTTCAGTTTTCTCACCACGTGATGCAGACCGATGGTTCTGTCGCGCATGTGGGAGAGTTTTTGTTAACCGATCCGGTGGTGTTTCCCAACTTTGAGTTTGCGCGGGCGCTTAAGGCGGAGTTGGAGGGGGATGGGGGCACGGTGTTTATGTGGAGCCCGCATGAGAATACGATTTTGAACAAGATTGTGGATCAGTTGAAGGTGGTGGTTGAGGGGGGGAGTTATGGGGTGAGGGGTGCGCCGGCGGATGCTGCTGAGTTGATTGAGTT
>JACCDN010539529.1_pt1 | contig 12466 bp, 15 predicted proteins | sample 7441691 | NCBI WGS metagenome assembly JACCDN01 (sample SAMN15323439, study PRJNA562643) | freshwater metagenome | isolation source: river surface water | place: USA:Blue River Watershed | collected 2017-08-16 | reverse complement strand
TCCAGACAAATTAACACCTGCAGCATCACCTCCCATTAATTCGGTCAACTCATCTTTTACGATTTTAACTAATAATTGACCTGGTTGAAGTGTCGTCAATACATCTTGACCGATTGCTTTTTCTTTGACTTTGGTAGTAAAATCTTTTGCGATTTTAAAATTTACGTCGGCATCTAGAAGCGCTCTACGAACCTCTTTTAAAGTATCGGCTACATTAACTTCTGTTATTTTTCCGTGCCCTTTAAGGATATGAAATGCTTTATCTAATTTGTCGCTTAAACTATTGAACATGATTTGTTATTTTAGAGATGCAAATATAGGATTTTTAGAATTTATTTTTTTGATTTTGATTGGGTTTTGATGAAAATTTTATTGTTACGAAATTACCTAGGATTCATATCGTTTTCTCAAGCTCTACAAATAAAAAAAACCACTTAAAAAAGTGGTTTTATATGGATCAAAATTAATTTTTTTCGAAGGTCAGGTAATCCGTTCCGCCATTACCACCACTTACATCAATTAACTCTATTTTGTTATCTGTTCTAGAAACAATGTCCCAATCGTCTGAAAGGTCGGCAAAGTTAGCGGGTGTCGTAAACAAAATATTAAAATCTAAATCGGATAAACTATCATCCGTACTGTTTGAATCAGTAACAGACCAAGTCCCGCTGTAATTGTTACTTGAATTAGTAGCTAACAAAACGTTGTTCGCACCAAAAGTAAAGTTATAACCTGTGTAATTAGCTGTTTTAACGGTTCCCGAATCATTATATAAGGTAATTCGCCAAGTTCCAGAAGTTACCGTGTTTGAAACTTGTGTCTGGTTGCTTGATGATGAATTGTCATCATTACTGCATGTGGAGGCAACATTTAATAAAAAAAGAAGTGCCAAAATTGGAAGGAGTTGTAACTTTTTCATGACTATTTTTTATTTAAAATTTATGTAAATATACTATTTTTTTAATTACATTCTATCCGGAACATTTATTCCTAACAAACTGAAGGCTAGTTTAATTGTAGCCGCTACCTTTTGAGACAATTGAACTCTGAAAACTTTTTTAAGTACGTCTTCTTCACCTAAAATAGATACCGTTTGATAAAAAGAATTGTACTCTTTCACCAATTCATACGTGTAATTGGCAACCAATGCCGGACTGTGATTTTTCGCTGCGCTTTGAATCACTTCAGGAAAGAGTTCGAGTTGCTTGATGAGCTCTTTTTCTTTTGGATGCAACGTACTATTCACATTTTGAGAAAAATCAAAATCGGCTTTTCTTAAAATAGATTGAATTCGGGCATAGGTATATTGAATGAATGGACCTGTATTTCCTGCAAAATCAACCGACTCCTCTGGATTGAAAAGGATTTGTTTTTTCGGATCTACTTTTAATATGTAATATTTGAGCGCTCCTAACCCAATAGTCGTGTACAAATCGTCTTTCTCTTCTTTTGAATAACCTTCGAGTTTACCTAACTCAGAGGCAATAGCTCCGGCCGTTTCCGTCATTTCCTTCATTAAATCATCTGCATCTACTACCGTTCCTTCTCTCGATTTCATTTTTCCAGAAGGCAATTCAACCATACCATATGATAAATGATATAAATTTTCAGCCCACTCAAAACCTAATTTTTTCAAGATCAAAAAGAGTACTTTGAAGTGATAATCTTGCTCATTTCCAACGGTATAAACCATTCCGCCCACATCTGAAAAATCTTTCACACGTTGGATGGCTGTTCCAATATCTTGTGTCATATACACCGCGGTCCCGTCTGAACGCAATACAATTTTTCGATCCAAACCATCCGAAGTCAAATCGATCCAAACCGATCCGTCGGGGTCTTTTTCAAAAATCCCTTTCTCCAAACCAAACTGAACGACTTCTTTTCCTAAAAGATAGGTATTTGACTCATAATAATACGAGTCAAAATCAACACCTAGATTTTTATATGTCTCGGAAAAACCATCATAAACCCATTGGTTCATGGTTTTCCATAATTCGATGACTTCTGGTTTTCCCGCTTCCCAATCCAAAAGCATTTGTTGTGCTTCTAAGATGATTGGAGCGGCTTTTTTGGCTTCTTCTTCTGTTTTACCCCCCGCAATCAATTCGGCAATTTGTTGTTTGTAGGTTTTATCAAATTCAACATAAAAATTACCCACCAACTTATCTCCTTTTAAACCAGAATTAGCCGGGGTTTGTCCGTTTCCGAACTTCTGCCAAGCCAACATCGATTTACAAATATGAATACCTCGGTCGTTGATGATTTGTGTTTTGTACACTTTTTTACCCGAAGCCTTGATGATTTGAGCAACAGCATATCCCAATAAATTGTTTCGAACATGCCCTAAGTGTAGAGGTTTATTGGTGTTTGGTGATGAATACTCAACCATTATTGCTTTTTCATCTGGATGGGGAGCAACTACACCAAATTGTTCATTTTGACGAATATTATTAAAAAAATCAAGATAATATGGATCTGCAATGACAATGTTTAAAAACCCTGCAACCACATTATAAGAAGTAACTTGTGGTACATTGGATACCAAATAGTCTCCAATTTTAGTTCCAATTTCAACGGGGTTTCCTTTGATTAATTTTAACAAAGGAAAAATCACCATGGTAATGTCTCCTTCAAAATCTTTCCTTGTAGCTTGAAATTCTACTTTTTCGATGGTTGTATCAAAGTTAGTTTGAACTGCAGCAAAAATAGGTGGCTGTAAAATTTCTTGTAAAGTCATCTTCTTGATATTTATTTTTTAAGTGTGCAAAGATACTATTTAATTATTATTTTTTTATTCTGGAGTACAGAATGAATTTCCAAAAATAAAAAACCCCGAAATTAAAATTCGAGGTTCAATATTGGATGCTTCTTACCATTTAATGATGGCACTAGCCCATGTAAATCCGCTACCAAAAGCAGCCAGAACGACGGTATGTCCTTTTTTAATTTTACCTAATTCCCATGCTTCGGTCAAAGCAATTGGAATAGAGGCTGCAGTTGTATTTCCGTATTTTTGAATGTTATTGAATACTTGATCATCTGAAAGCTTGAACTTTTGCTGGATAAACTGCGAAATACGCAAATTCGCTTGGTGCGGAATCAGCATATCGATTTCTGAAACTTGAAGATTATTTGCCTGCAAACCTTCGTTGATCACTTCGCTAAAACGAACTACGGCGTTTTTAAATACAAATTGACCATTCATATAGGGTAAATAACTTTCGTCATTAGGATCGTTATCCGCTAAGATATCCGTAACCCATCTTCCTCCCATTCCGGGTGCTTTTACAATTAATTCTTCGGCGTGTTGACCTTCCGAATGAAGATGTGTCGATAAAATACCTTGGGTTAAATCTTCTTCTCTACTCAAAACCGCTGCTCCTGCTCCGTCTCCAAAAATTACCGAAACACCTCGTCCTCTATCTGTCATGTCTAAACCTACCGAATGTACTTCGGAACCAATCACCAAGACGTTTTTATACATTCCCGTTTTGATGTATTGATCCGCAACTGAAAGTCCGTACACAAATCCCGAACATTGGTTTCTAATATCAATCGCACCCACTGTTCGCAATCCTAAATCGCGTTGTACAAGCACACCTGGGCCTGGGAAATAATAATCTGGACTCAAGGTAGCAAATACAACAAAGTCAATATCTTCGTTGGCCAAGCCGGATCTCTCAATTGCGATTCGGGCCGCTTTTACACCCATTGTTGTCGTTGTATCTTCTCCTCTAATGATGTGTCGACGCTCCTGAATACCGGTTCGCTCCTGAATCCAAGCGTCATTGGTGTCCATTATTTTAGATAAATCGTCGTTGGTAACTATATTTTCGGGAACATAATATCCAAGTCCCGATATTTTTGAATGATACATATATCTTTTTTTGTTTGTTAGCTATACAAATTTATCGAACTTTTTGATAGAATAAGATAAAAAAGGGCATTATTTTGAAAGAAAAACAGTGGCACCTATTTCGATATCTGTAGGATGTTCAAAGTAAATTAGTTGGTCCTTAAGGATGGATTCAACCAGATAATAATGACCTCTATAATAAACTTTTCTTACGGTCACTTGGATATCCGACACAGGCACTACTTTCAATTGATGTGGATAAATCAATTCCACGCCATGCGAAAATCTTATTTCGTTCACATCGCCAAAAAGAGAGGCAATGTATGTATCTGTAGGGTTTTCATACAGCTTACTCGGTGTTTCATGCGCAATGACTGTACCCGATTTCATAACGAGTACTTCATCTGCAAAAGACAATACATCGGTACTGTCGTGGGTAGCAATGATGGCGGTGATGTTTTTTTCTTTGAGGTAATTGAATAATTTTCGACGCAAACTGTTCTTTCTAAAATTATCAATATGACTAAACGGCTCGTCTAATAAAAGCAACTCAGGTTCTAAAGCCAAAACACGAGCAATTGCAACTCGCTGCATTTGTCCTCCGCTCAAAAACTTTGCTTTTGTATCTGCAAATTCGCTCATTTCCACAACTTCCAGCAATTCTGCCACACGTGCCCATTTCTTTTCTGGATGAATGTTGGACAAAAACTTACCCACATTTTCTGCAACCGAAATGAACGGCATCAAATCAAAATCTTGAGCCAAATACTTCATGAAATCCATTCCCGGAATCAAATTATATTTGGGACCTAATACTTCAATCGCATTCCAAAAAATACGCCCATCTTCTAGATCGTACAAACCATAAATGGATTTCAACAAAGTGCTTTTACCACATCCGCTTTCTCCAATTATCGCTAAATGACTACCCCGATCCAATTGAAATTCAATGGATTTTAGTGTCAATTCAGATTGGTACGAAAAGGAAAGCTGGTTTACTTGAAGCATCGGTTAAATAAAAAACAAATTTAAGCCAATAATAAAGACCTACGAAGATTATTTTCGAAATATTAACAAGTAACTCGATTTTATTTTTTCAAATAGAACAAAAAGATTACTTTTGCACCCAATAAAAAAAACAAACAAAATGGCTACAAATAGAACATTTACCATGATTAAACCGGATGCGGTTGAAAAAGGACACATCGGCGGAATCTTAAACATGATTACAGAAGGTGGTTTCAAAATCGTTTCTTTGAAATTAACACAATTGACTGTGGCAGATGCACAGAAATTTTATGCAGTTCACTCAGAAAGACCTTTTTATGGTGAATTAGTAGAATTCATGTCTCGCGGACCAATCGTTGCTGCAATTCTTGAAAAAGAAAATGCTGTAGACGATTTTAGAACCTTAATTGGAGCTACAAACCCAGCAGACGCTGCAGAAGGTACAATTCGTAAAAAATACGCTACTTCAATTGGAGAAAATGCTGTTCACGGTTCAGACTCAGATGAAAATGCTGCCATCGAAGGTGCTTTTCACTTTGCGGGTAGAGAACAATTCTAATCCAATAAAACACAATAAAAAAATCCATTTCGTTTGAAATGGATTTTTTTTATCTTAATACCAAGGTTTTCACAACTTCCTTTCGTAATTCTTCATTAAGCATGGCAATGATTTTATCTTTTCCATAACTTAATTCTTCTCGTAAAACCGACGAACTGAGAGAAACATACAGCGTGCTTCCTTTCAGCTCAACTCCCTCGGTATAATGGTTCACGCCATTTCCCATCAACGATTTCCATGCCGTTGCCACTTCAACTTTATCAATGCCAAAAGTCAATTTGTTTTGCTCAATAAACGACTGCAAAACCTCCGATATAGAATTTTCGTTGCTTAATCTTTTTGCCATTATTTTAAAGAAAAAGGGGTTAATCGTTTGTAATGGTATTTCAATTTGGCGTCGTTTTCGATCACCAAAACACTATCTCTTATTTCAATAATCTCTTCACTCCAAGCACTGTAAGGCGTGGTGTATTTCATCTTCCAACGACCATCAGCCGTAGTAATTTCAACATTTTCCTTGATGTCATTCACCAAATATTTACCGTCCAATTGCGGGTACACTTTTTTTCGGAAACCTTTCAAATCTTTCAATTCAAAATAATCCACCGATTCGTTCACTTTGTATTCCTTTTTGGAGCCATCGGGCATGTCTACAAAATCAATCTCCCAATATCCATTCATTTTTTTCACATCGGCCGTCTGAATATCTTGCTTGCAAGAAACCAGAAATAACAAACCAAATAACCAAACTACTTTTTTCATCTTTCTTTTCTTTTGGGGTGTGTCCTTGTTGCAGATTGCATTGCTAAATGAACCTACTGTCGTCAGCAACCAGGTCGGGCTGTACACTGTATCTCTTGCTTCGCTGCCGCTACTCAAGAGGATGTCGTTTCCATCCCTCACACACATCGAGTGTTGTCGATAAACATCTTTTTTTAACGACATAAAATTACACCATTTAATTCAAAAATGACTAATTTTGGGTAAACCTTTTTAGCAAAATTCAATCCTAGCAACATGAAAAAAATCTTTCCTCTTTTTATTTCCTTGCTACTTTTCAGTTGCGGACCCGAATTAGATTGCTGTGTTCAACCACAAGAACCAATGTATTTTCCCCCAACAGACGGAAGCAATACATGGGAAACAAAATCGGTACAAGAATTGGAATGGAACTCAAACGCAGTGCAACCGCTACTCGATTATTTACAGCTAAAGAATTCCAAATCGTTTATGATTCTAATAAACGGAAAAATAGTCATGGAAAACTATTTTAACAACCATGCCCAAAATAGTTTATGGTATTGGGCAAGTGCCGGAAAAACATTGACCACCTCCCTCGTCGGTATTGCACAACAAGAGGGATTGATCAACACAAACAACAAAGTATCTACTTATTTAGGAAACAACTGGACAAGCGCACCGCTCGCCAAAGAAAACCTAATCACCTTAAAGCACTTGTTAACCATGACGTCTGGTCTAGACGATACGTTGGGCGACGATGTTACACCGTCCAATCTGGTTTATGTAGCCGATGCTGGCACACGATGGGCTTATCACAATGTATATGTAAAATTACAAGACGTCGTTGAAAACGCAACACCCAATCATACGTGGGCAACCTACTTCAATGAAAAGCTAAGAGACAAAATAGGAATGGCTACAAACGGTGTTTGGTACAACAATCCCGATGGAACCCGTATCTATTTTAGCACGACTCGAAGTATGGCACGATTTGGCCTATTGGCATTAAATAAAGGAAAATGGGATCAAACAACGGTAGTGAATCAAGACTTTTTTAATTTGGCAACCTCCACTTCTCAAAACATCAATGCTGCCTATGGGTATTTGTGGTGGCTCAATGGGAAATCGAGTTACCATTTACCACAATCACAATTTCAATTTAATGGAAGTTTGATTCCGACCGGACCAATAGATATGTATTGCGCATTGGGTAAAAATGATCAAAAAATATATGTGGTGCCTAGTATGAAAATGGTGGTCATTAGAATGGGAGATGTGGCAGACAATGTAAATCTGGCGTTATCTAATTTTGACACGGTACTTTGGCAAAAAATAAATGCGCTCTACCAATAAAACTACTTCGAATTAAAGTATTTGATGAAAGCGTACATGACCAATACAAAAGAAAACAATTGGCAACCCAAGGCAATGTCTTTTGAAAAGCGCTCAATAATTTTTCCAATCCCGATAAAAGCAATTCCTAATAATACTATTTGTACCGGAGTTAATCGTTTAAAAAAAGTAATGAATTTCATACCCATCGATTATTTAAAAAATGAATCCACAAATTCATATTTATTAAACACTTGTAAATCTTCAATTCCTTCTCCTACTCCAATATACTTAACCGGAATTTGAAATTGATCCGAAATACCAATCACAACACCCCCTTTGGCCGTTCCGTCAAGTTTGGTAACTGCTAGGCAAGTCACTTCGGTAGCTGCAGTAAATTGAGTAGCTTGCTCGAAGGCATTTTGACCTGTAGAACCATCAAGAACCAATAACACATCATGTGGCGCATCTGCAACCACTTTTTGCATGACTCTTTTCACTTTAGATAATTCGATCATCAAACCTACTTTATTGTGCAAACGACCTGCCGTATCAATGATGACAACATCGGCATTTTGAGCCACTGCACTTTGTAATGTATCAAAAGCAACTGATGCGGGATCACTTCCCATTTGTTGCTTAACAATAGGCACACCCACACGGTCGGCCCATATTTGTAATTGATCGATTGCGGCCGCTCTAAAAGTATCGGCTGCTCCTAACACCACGTTGTAACCTGATTTTTTTAATTGGTAAGCCAATTTTCCAATGGTAGTCGTTTTTCCTACACCATTTACACCCACTACCATAATTACGTATGGTTTTTTATCAGTAGGAAGCTCAAATGAAGTGGCTTCTCCCGAATTGGTTTCGGATAATAATCCCGCGATTTCATCACGAAGAATTTCATTCAATTCTTCGGTTCCAAGGTATTTATCATTGGCAACGCGTTCTTCTATTCTTTTGATGATTTTTAAAGTAGTGTTTACACCTACATCAGAAGTAACTAAAATTTCTTCCAAATTATCCAATACCTCATCATCAACTTTGGATTTACCAGCTACCGCTTTGGTAAGCTTCGAAAAAAAAGAAGTTTTTGTTTTTTCTAATCCTTTATCTAATGTTTGCTTTGTTTCTTCATTGAAGCTGTCTTCTCTTTTTTCAGATGAAAATAATTTTTTAAAAAAACTCATGGCGATAATTAGTTGATTAATAAATTTAATTTAGAATTAAATGGTTACAAATATAAAAATAAAAAAGCTACTTTCTAACGAAAGTAGCTTTGATATATAAATTTAATAAGGAATTATTTCTTTGCTAAGAAACTATCCACCTCTTCTGGTGTCATAATGCTTTCAACAAATGTATAAGCTCCTGTTTTAGGAGATTTTACCATTTTGATAGCTTTTGATAATCTTTTTGAAGACGTTTGTAACGATGCTACGGTTTTCTTTGCCATGACTAATAATTATTTAATTTCTTTGTGAACAGTCATTCTCTTTAAGATTGGATTAAATTTTTTAATCTCTAATCTGTCTGGAGTATTTTTTTTGTTTTTGTTAGTGATGTAACGAGAAGTCCCAGGCAAACCTGTTGCTTTGTGTTCTGTACATTCTAAAATTACTTGAATTCTATTACCTTTCTTTGCCATTTTGCTATATAATTATTTTGGAAAAGATTATTTAATAAATCCTTCTGACTGTGCTTTTTTCAAAACAGCAGCGATTCCATTTTTATTAATTGTTTTAATTGTAGATGCAGCTACTCGTAGAGTAATCCATCTATCTTCTTCAGGAAGATAAAAACGTTTTTTAACTAAGTTTACAGAAAATTTTCTCTTAGTTTTGTTCATAGCGTGAGAAACATTATTTCCTACCATCGCTCTTTTACCTGTAAGGTCACAAACTCTTGACATTATGCTTATCTTTTATCGTTATTCAAAATCAGGGTGCAAAGAAACAAAAAATAAATCGTTGTTGCAAAAAAATGTTACACAATTTTCAATATTTCTTTTTGCAGCATTTCAAATGCCTTATTTACAGTTCTATCTATCACTTTTTCACGGGGTTGGCCAAAATCAAATTGTTCAACAATACTACCTGTTGGAGTAGCTATGGCAATACAAACGGTTCCAACAAGTGCATCAGCCTCTCCTTTTGTGGGTCCGGCATTGCCTGTCGTTGCAATGGCAAAATCGGTTTGCATCATCTTTTGAACGCGCAGAGCCATTTCGGTAGCTACTTCTTTAGAAACAACAGAATAAGCCGTTATTAGCTCTTGAGAAACACCCAGTACATTGACTTTCGTTTCAGTCGCATACGACACAACACTGCCTTTAAAATAAGCCGAAGCACCCGAAACAGAAGTAATTACCTGCGCGATTTTCCCTCCGGTACAACTTTCGGCTGTTGCCAGTGTTTTATTTTTGCTCACAAGCTGTTTCCCAAGCATCGCCTCGATGGTTTGATCTTCGTCGTAGCCCACAATGATATCCCCAATAATAGTTGATAAAGTGGCTACATTTTCCTGTATGGCATTTTCCAAAACCTCTTTGTCTTTACCACGAGCCGTAAGCCTCAATCGCACCCTTCCAGGAGCGGGTAAATAAGCTAATTTAATAAAATCTGGCAAGTTGTTTTCCCAATCTTCTATGCGCTCTGCAACGAGACTTTCTCCTTGCCCGTAGGTCATGATTGTTTTGTGCAGAATGTAGGGACGATCGTATTCTTGAACCAATTTAGGGATGATTTGGTGCTCTACAATGTATTTCATTTCGTAAGGAACACCCGGCAGCGAAATGTAAACGGTTTGTTCTTTTTGCATCCACATTCCAGGTGCTGTACCTACCATGTTAAATAGAATTTGACATGTTGATGGCACCAAGGCTTGGTCTTTGTTGATTTGCGATGCAGGACGTTTCATGACCGATTCGATCAATTGGATTACATGTGCTTCAACTTCTTGATTTCGAATCAAATGATCTTCAAAATACGCACAAAAAGTGTGTTTTGTAATGTCGTCCTTTGTAGGACCAAGACCCCCTGTAATGAGTACTAAATCCGTTTTGTTTTGCAAGGAGGCGAACGTGTCTAAAATGTGTTGCTTGTCGTCAGAAATTGAAAGCATTTCTAGGGTTTGAATTCCGATTTTATCTAAAGCTTTGGCAATAAAACCCGAATTGGTATCGACAATTTGCCCAATTAATATTTCGTCGCCAATGGTTACTATGGTTGCAGTCATTTGTTCTTTTATTATTGAAAATTAGAAATCCCAAAAGTTGATAGGTATTCCTAAAGATTATTATTTAGCCCCGACAGAGCGGGTATCCTTGCGCAGCAAGATAAAAGCGAAGGCGGGAATAGGGTCGATTAATACCTCCCGAACCCTTGGCTCCTAGAGAGAAATACTTTCCCCAATTGACAACAACATGAGGTCCTTACCTGCGTCGAAAAACTTTTTAATGGCTTGTTCGTGATTGATTTTTATGTAACCAAACGTATCGTAATGATAACCGAGCACTTTATCGCATTGCACGAAATCGGAGGCCAAAATAGCATCTTCAACGTCCATCGTGAAATTGTCACCAATGGGCAATATCGCCAAGTCGAGTTGGGTTCGCATTGGAATCAATTTCATATCAAAACTCAAAGCGGTATCTCCTGCAATGTAGATGTTTTTGTGTTCGCTTTCGATTACAAAACCGCATGGATTTCCGCCATAGGTTCCGTCTGCAAAAGAACTAGAATGAATCGCGTTGACCATTTTTAGTTTTCCAAAATCAAACGACCAACTTCCTCCATGGTTCATCATGTGGGTTGGAAATTTTTTGTTTGCATAATACGCAGCAATTTCTGCGTTGGCTACAATTACCGCTTCTGGATTATGAGACATGATGGTTTCCACATCCAACACGTGGTCTTGATGCGCATGTGTCAATAAAATATAATCGGTTTTGATTGTATGGATATCTATCGCACTTGCCGCAGGATTTGCCGAAATAAAAGGATCAACCAGGAGGGTCTTTGAGCTTACTTCTATGAGAAGAGAAGCATGACCTAAAAATGTTATTTTCATCTTAATTGGTGTAATAAATGATGACATCCGATACTAAAAAAATAAGCGCAAGCGATAACAAAAGTGATAACAAGAACGTGCTTATTGCTAATTTCTTTAATTCAGGATCTAATGATTGTGGGTTTTTATTGTTTTTCACGGTCATCAAATGACTGGTAAGTGGAAAATAGGCTACAACAAAAATATATTGGTCAAAATTAAAAACTTCGTCTTTCATGTCGTTGATGAACGCAAACACCACCACCAAAATCATGGCTGATATAACCAGGAAAAAGTGGTATTTCTTGGCCCAAGCGCCTCCTTTTTTTACAACTAAGGTGTTTTTATTGGATTGTTTATCTGACGCTTCATCGCGCATGTTATTGAGATTGAGGACGCCCACGCTCAAAAAACCGATCGCTGTTGCGGGAAGCACCAACAACCAATCCATTTGCTTTGCGTACATAAAATACACGCCAAGGGTACTAACCCATCCGAAGAAAAGAAACACAAACACATCCCCATAGCCACGATATCCATAAGCTGTGTTCCCAACTGTATAGCGAATGGCCGATGCAATAGCGAGCAAACCCAACATAAAAAAGAATATCGAATAGTACAAATAAGCTCCTTTAAAAGCACAGTAAATGAGTAAAAGTGCTGAAATCAATGTCAGTATAGACGTAATAACCATGGCGTTCTTCATGGCTTTTGGCGTAATTACACCGCTTTGAATAGCTCGTTTAGGACCTACTCGATCGTCGTTATCTGTTCCTTTGATTCCGTCGCCATAATCGTTGGCAAAATTGGATAGTATTTGAAAACCTAGCGTAGTTGTGAGCGCAAAAATGACAATTTTCCAATTGAACATGGCTTGCGACATGGCATAAAAACTACCTACCAATATGCCCGAT
>JACCDN010622513.1_pt1 | contig 12473 bp, 11 predicted proteins | sample 7441691 | NCBI WGS metagenome assembly JACCDN01 (sample SAMN15323439, study PRJNA562643) | freshwater metagenome | isolation source: river surface water | place: USA:Blue River Watershed | collected 2017-08-16 | reverse complement strand
TTCAAACAGGGCGACAAGACACATCGGTGGGGTCTAGGTTGGCCATGTGGAGTGTGGCGTGGGATGCTTTTCAACAATCACCGTGGTTTGGCATAGGCAAGAGTGGTTGGCTGTTGGCGCGCGATATGGCTGTCGCAGATGGTCGGTTAAGCGCTTTTTCAGCTCACTTTACCCATGTACACAATGAGTATCTTGACATGGCAACCAAGCACGGGCTGTTTGGATTGTCGACATATTTGTTCTTGATGCTTGGCCCGATGTTGCTTTTTTTTGGGACCTATAAACAGCACCCAAATCCACAAGTAAGAACGCTTGCCATTGCCGGCATGGTGGTACCCATGATGTATTTGGATTTTGGGTTAACCCAAGTATTTCTGTCTCACAACTCAGGGCGGGTTGTGTTGTCAGCTTTGTGGATGTGTCTGGCAGCTTTGATGTTGAATGCGCTGGAAGAAGATCGCCATCAGCACAATAAATAGGCGGTTGAATTGTGCGGTCCGTAAACCATACAATTGACGCAGCATGTCAAGCAACTACACCATCACTTTCGCCTGCTATAACCAGCTCGACTACACCCAGCAGTTTATCGCCAGTTTAGATCGAGAAGAAGTAGACTTTTCCCGCATTGTGGCCGTTGACAACGGCTCGACCGATGGAACGCGCGACTGGCTACAAACCCAGGGCTTTGGGCAGGTAATTTTGAACAATCGCAACTTAGGATGCGGTGCCGCTTGGAACCAAGGTGCCTTAAGCCTTCAGTCCGAATGGACGGTGGTGATGAACAACGATGTGGTGTGTGCCAAAGGCTGGCTCAAAAACCTGCTGGCATCGGCTGAACACCATCAGCTACAAATAGCCAGCCCTGCCATGGTGGAAGGCGAGCTTGACTACGACTTAGAAGCTTGGTCCCAAGAGGCTTCGCAAAAAATGCAGGGCTATTGCCGCTTTGGAGCGCCGCACGCTGTGTGCATGGCAATTCGCGAAGATGTGTGGGACGAGATAGGTTACTTCATGCCTGTGCCCCAATTGTTGGGGTACGAGGACGGCATCTTTTTTCAAAGGGCGCAAGAAAACAACATCAAAACTGGCACGGTGGGCGACGCTTGGCTACACCATTACGGCATGACCACACAAAAGGCTTTAAAGCTTGAGAAAAAAATGGATGAGCGTGATAGTTTGGGCAATCGCAGTTTGATGAAAATGTATATGGCGAAGGGGTGGTGGCAGAGGAAGATGGCTAAACGGGAGCGGGTGCGACAGTTGGAGATATCAAGTCAGAGCGAACTGCATGACTTCGGCATGACGGTTCACGCAATTCGCCAAGGCCAAAACAAACAAATTGAATGGTGTTGAATTGACTGTAGCACCATCAAATACGCTAACAATTAATCAATATCGTGAAAAAAAACCTAAGTAAATTCATCATCTTCGCTCCAAGTTATTCATCTACAAGCGGGGGGATCGTAGCCCTTCATAAACTTTGCGATTTGTTGAATCAATATGGCTATCAGGCAGTTTTGTATCCAGCGTTTAAAACGCACATCACTCATCAGGGCAATTGGCTTAAGTCGACACTGAGTATCTTGTATGCGTCATTTAAATTTAAATACCTAAGACCATACAAAACGAACACAACTTGGAATACCCCTGTCTACAAAGATATGTCGAGTCCTATCCCGGATGATTGGGTGGTCATCTACTCTGAAGGTGTAGCCTATAACCCATTGAAGGCAAAAAATGTTGTCAGGTGGTTACTTCATCAGCCGGGTTACAACTATGGGTACACTGCATTTGGAAATTCAGAATTAATTTTTACTTATTCGGGGTCGTATTTGCGAAATTTTCAGTTGCCCCTGAGTAAAATTGCCAAAACGACATTATATATTCCGCCTGTTAATCTTTCCTTTTATTCAAGCGACAACAATCTGCCATATGAAAAAAGGGAGGGCGTGGCATACTGCCTGAGAAAAGGCCGTGATAAATTATTTGTGCATGATGCATCAAATTCAATATTGGTGGATGGCCTTCCACACGAGGAAATGGCTGAGATATTCAAAAGTGTGAAAACATTTATTTCATATGATTCAAAGACGGCGCTGTCTGTTTTTGCAGCTGTGGCTGGTGCGGATTCAATCGTCATTCCAGACCCAGGTGTAGACCTTTTAGCATGGGAGCCTGAAGAGAGGAACCGTTATGGAGTGGCCTATGGCTTTGAAAACACGGAGTGGGCTCGAAAAACCAGACCGCTGCTTTTGAAAGCAATACAGGACGATATCGCTCAAACGGAAAAATCTATTCACTTATTTGTAGGTGAGGTAAATGAATGTTTCCCGTTCCCCAAATACCGCTGAAAACTTTGCGAATGAATTGACAGAAAAAAGAGGTAACTAAATGAAAGCAGTTATTTTGGCCGGTGGATTGGGAACACGCATTTCGGAAGAGACAAGCATCAAGCCAAAACCAATGATAGAGATAGGTGGCAAACCTATTCTTTGGCATATTTTGAAGATTTACTCTGAAAATGGTATCAATGACTTTGTCATTTGTTGTGGTTACAAAGGTTATGTCATTAAAGAATACTTCGCCAATTATTTTTTACACATGTCTGATGTCACATTTGACATGGCGAACAACACCATGGATGTTCACCACAAAAAGGCCGAGAAGTGGCGCGTGACTTTGGTAGATACTGGCGAAAACACCCAAACGGGTGGGCGCATCAAACGTGTAGCACAGTACATTGGCGATGAAGATTTTTGTTTGACCTATGGCGATGGCGTTGGAAATGTTGACATTGCCTCCTCCATTGCGTTTCATAAATCACATGGGCGCCTAGCCACCATGACAGCGGTGCAGCCACCAGGCCGTTTTGGTGCCTTGAACATGAAAGACGGCGTGGTGAATAAGTTCATGGAGAAGCCCCAGGGAGACGGTGGCTGGATCAATGGCGGTTTTTTTGTACTTTCCCCTAAAGTGATTGACCTGATTGCAAATGACGCCACCATCTGGGAGAACAATCCTTTGCAGACTTTGGCGGAAACCAATCAGCTGAGGGCGTTCGAGCACAAAGGGTTTTGGCAACCGATGGACACCTTGCGCGACAAACTTCATTTGGAAGACTTATGGGCACAAGACAAAGCGCCCTGGAAAGTTTGGCAGTGAATTCAGAGTTTTGGCGCGGCAAGCGCGTTTTTTTGACGGGTCACACCGGCTTCAAGGGCAGTTGGACATCCCTGTGGTTGCAACAACTGGGTGCAGAGGTCACGGGATACGCATTGCAGCCACCCACGCAGCCTAGCCTTTTCAATGTGGCAAGGGTGGGGCACGGCATGCGATCGGTGATTGGCGATGTGCGGGACAGTGACTTTTTGCGCAAAACCATGCAAGAAGCCCAGCCAGACATAGTGATTCACATGGCGGCACAACCCCTGGTGCGCTATTCGTATGCCAATCCTGTCGAGACCTATGCCACCAATGTGATGGGCACCGTCAACTTGCTAGAAGCAGTTAAGGCAACCCCTTCAGTGCGCGCCACAGTCAATGTGACCACCGACAAATGCTATGAAAACAAAGAGTGGTTATGGGGGTACCGTGAAAACGAACCCATGGGCGGACATGACCCCTATAGTTCTAGCAAAGCATGTTCTGAGTTGATTTCATCTGCCTACCGTCAGTCCTATCAGATGAATTTGGCAACGGCCCGAGCTGGTAATGTGATTGGCGGCGGAGACTGGGCTGAAGATCGCTTGATTCCCGACATGGTCGGCGCGTTTGAGGCGGGCCAAAGTGTCAAGATTCGGCACCCCAACGCCACACGCCCTTGGCAGCATGTACTCGAGCCAGTAAGGGGGTACTTGACCCTGGCAGAAAGGCTTTATGCGAACGAAGGGTCATTTGCGTCTGCTTTCAATTTCGGCCCTTTAGACCAAGATGTGCAGCCAGTGGCTTGGATCGTGGCGGAGATGGTTGCGCAGTGGGGTGACCAGGCCGCATGGCACTTGGACACAGAGGTTCAACTGCACGAAGCGAACTTTTTGAAATTGGATTGCTCAAAAGCCAGTTCATTGCTGGGATGGAAGCCTTGTTGGCCGTTGGCAAAGTCGCTCGGGGCGATAATTGCTTGGCATAAGCAGCATCAGAAAAGCAATGACATGAGACAAGTGTGCTTGGATCAAATCAATGCATATGCGGCTGATGTTGAAACCATGAAGCAAAGTTAAATGCAAAACAACAGAACAAACGAAATCAGGCAGCAAATAGCGCAATTGGTCGATGAGTATGCATCGATTGCTTTGGCGCCAGATGGTTTTTTTCCGGGTGTGACCGCTGTGCCGCCCTCTGGCAAGCTGATCGACGCGCAAGAAATCAAACACATGGTGGACGCCTCTCTGGATGGGTGGCTGACCACAGGGCGTTTCAATGCTGAATTTGAAAAAAAGCTGGCCCAATTTATTGGCGTCAAACATGCCTTGACGGTGAACTCGGGATCTTCAGCCAACTTGGTGGCGTTCAGTGCGCTGACCTCTCCTAAGCTGGGCAACCGGGCCATTCAAAAGGGCGATGAAGTGATTGGTGTTGCCGCTGGTTTTCCGACCACCGTCAATCCGATATTGCAATTTGGTGCCGTGCCTGTTTTTGTAGACGTCGACCCGCTGACACACAACATTGATGCGACCAAGATTGAGGCCGCGTTGAGCCCTAAAACCAAGGCCATCATGTTGGCGCACAGTTTGGGTAACCCCTTCAACTTGGATGTGGTGCAAGCAATTTGTAAAAAACACAATTTATGGCTGGTTGAAGATTGTTGTGACGCCTTGGGCTCGACATACCGTGGGCAAATGGTGGGCACATTTGGGGATATTGCCACCCTGAGTTTTTACCCTGCACACCACATCACCATGGGTGAGGGTGGTGCAGTGTTTACCAACAGCGATGAGTTGAAAACCATTGCAGAAAGTTTTCGCGACTGGGGGCGTGACTGCTATTGCCCGCCAGGCAAAGACAACACTTGCGGAAAACGCTTTTGTTGGAAGCTGGGTGATTTGCCCGAAGGCTATGACCACAAATACACCTACGGTCATTTGGGCTATAACTTGAAAATTACCGACATGCAAGCTGCATGTGCGTTGGCTCAACTTGAGAAAGCGCCCGAATTTATTCGCCGTCGAAAAGAAAACTTCGAGTTTTTAAAGCAACGGCTCAAACCGTGTGAAGACTTTCTGCATTTGCCTCAGGCAACTGAGGGCTCAGATCCGTCTTGGTTTGGTTTTCCAATCACCATGAAAGAAACAGCACCCGTTAGTAGGCTGGATTTGCTGACGTATTTGGACCAACAAAAAATTGGCACACGTTTGCTCTTTGCGGGCAATCTCACCAGGCAGCCATATATGGCCGGAGCAAACTACAGGGTCAGCGGCGACCTTAAAAACACAGACAACGTGATGAACAACACGTTTTGGATTGGTGTGCAGCCGGCACTGACACAAGAGATGCTTGAGTATGTAGCTTCTAGGATTGAGGCTTATTTGGGTATTGATTTCAATTAAATGAAGGATGTGATATGGATTTGGTATCTCAACGCGACAAAGACCTGTTTGAAAACTTTTTTGTTTTAGAACTTGCGAATAACCATTGGGGAAGTTTGCAACGCGGTCTGAAAATCATTCGAGACCATGGCGCAGTGACTCGCTTTAACAATGTGAAGGCTGCAATCAAACTTCAGTTTCGAGACGTGGATGCATTTATTCACCCTGACTACAAAGGCAATACTGAGCAACGCTATATCAAGAAAACAGAGGATACAAAACTCAGCCGTGATGATTTTGCGCGCATGGTGGAAGAAATTCGCTACCTAGGTTGCATTCCCATGGCCACCCCATTCGACGAGGCATCGGTCGATCTTTGTGTTGAATTTGATATGCCAATCATCAAGATCGCAAGCTCTGACATGAACGACTGGGTCTTGATTGAGAAAATTGCCTCAACGCGCCGTCCTACCATCATCTCAACTGGCGGAGCTTCCGAAAAAGACTTGGATGACATAGTCAAGTTTTATGAAAAACGCGACATTCCATTGGCGATCAACCATTGCGTATCGCTTTACCCTTCAGAGGATGGTGAGCTTGAGTTAGACCAAATTGACTACCTAAAGGCGCGTTATCCAAGACATGTCATTGGTTTGTCAACGCACGAGTACCATGATTGGCACTCATCCATGTTGATCTCTTACGGCAAGGGCGCAAGAACTTGGGAGCGGCATGTAGACATACAGTATGAAGGTGTGCCCGTGTCAAGCTATTGTTCATTGCCAGAGCAATGTGATGCTTGGTTCAAGGCTTTCCACAAAGCAAAAGAAATGTGTGGTGGCTCAAGAAGTTCTCGCCGTGTGATTTCTAAAAAGGAAATTGAATACTTGGATGCGCTGGTTCGAGGTGCTTACGCCAAGAAAGATCTTGAGCCAGGCTATGTGTTAACCAAAGACAGCTTCGAGAAAGATTTTTATTTGGCGATTCCCTTGAAGAAGGGACAGTTGTCTTGCCGTGAAGTGATGAACGGTGAAAAGTTGATCAAAGGTCTGAAAGCCAATGATCCGTTGACGATCAACGACATTGATGGCCCTTACAGCGAAAATGAAAATCTGAAAAAACTCATCCTCGACCGCGGGCTGTAAATGAAAAGAATTTCTGAGCAAATTGCAGATTGGCTAGTTTCACAGGGAGTCGAGCAAGTTTTCTCTGTGACAGGCGGTGGTGCAATGTTTTTAAACCAAGCATTAGGCGGGCATCCAAAATTAAAGTGCACTTTCATGCATCACGAGCAAGCCTGCGCAATGGCTGCAGAAGGTTATGCGCGAATAGCTAATAAGCCAGCAGTTGTCATGTTGACAACGGGGCCAGGGTCTATCAATGCACTCAATGGTGTTTATGGGGCCTTCACAGACTCCATTCCAATGATTGTGTTATCAGGCCAAGTCAAGCGTGAAACTTGTCTTTCATTTCATGATTTGCCGGAATTGCGTCAATTAGGTGATCAGGAGGGACCCACCATTGCAATGGCCAGCTCGGTATGCAAATACGCAAAGATTGTTAGAACGCCTCAAGACCTAGAAACCTTGCTGCCAGAAGCTTTTCAAACTGCGGTGAGTGGGCGACCCGGCCCTGTATGGCTCGACATTCCACTTGATGTTCAACAAGCGACGGATGTTTTGTCAATTAAGCCATGGACTGAAAAAAAATCCTCACCCCGTGAACAACTGCGCGATCAATGCAAACAGATTATTGATAGGTTGAAAAAGTCTGACCGCCCAATTATTTTGGGCGGCACTGGTGTGAGGCTTGCTGGCGTAAATGAGCGACTCATCCAGTTGGTGGAAACAATCAAAGTGCCATTTGCCACTGCGTGGACGCATGACCTGATTGCATCCGATCACCCACTTTTCGCTGGAAGACCGGGCACGATTGGCACCAGGGCGGGCAATTTTTGCTTGCAAAATTCAGATTTTGTTTTGGTGCTTGGCTCTAGACTGAACATCAGGCAAACCAGTTACAACTGGGATAGTTTTGCAAAAAATGCTTGGGTTGCCCAAGTGGATGTTGACTCGGCGGAGTTGAGAAAGCCAACTTTCAGCGCGGATCTAAGTGTTGAAGCTGATCTAAATGATTTCTTGGATGCCTTCGAACAGGCGTTGATTGACGCAGCCTTACCCAAGTTCACGAAGTGGATTGAATGGTGTCAGAAAATAGGCGCAAATTACAAGGTAGAAAATGAACACACGCAAGTTGCTGGTGGCCCATTGAACCCTTATCTCGTGGTTGATAGGATTTTCAAACAAATGAGGCCGGATGACATTGTTGTGTCCGGTAATGCGTCTGCATGCATATTGCCTTTCCAGATTGGGCAGTTGCAGGCCGGACAACGAATGTTCAGTAATTCAGGTTCTGCCTCGATGGGGCACGACCTGCCTGCAGCCATTGGCGCTGCAACAGCAAACCACAGCGTCAGCAAGAGGCGCGTGATTTGTTTTGCGGGCGATGGTAGCTTGCAAATGAATATTCAAGAGTTGCAGACACTCAAAACGATGGGGCTCAATGTCATCGTGATCGTCTTAAATAACAGTGGATACCTGTCTATTTGGCAAACGCATGAAAACTTCTTTGGGAAAGTGATAGGGGCAACGCCAACATCTGGCGTTGAATTTCCTGACTTTAAGTCAGTAGCAGCTGCTTATGGAATCAAGTCAGAAACAATAGAGCGTGAAACTGATTTACTTGCTTTAGAAGACTTGCTTAAAACAGATGGCCCATTGTTGATAGACATACATGTTGACCCGCGGCAAGAGTTCGTGCCTCGCATTAAATCGCGTGTGGATGAAAATGGAAAGTTCGTCACGCCTGAGTTAGACGATATGCACCCTTTCTTAGAGGTTTCTGTGATCAATGATGTACGACAGAGTGCCTTGACAATCAAAGCCGATACGAATTGAAATCTATGAGCATTAATGATGCACCCCAAAACATCTCTGAAATAGAGAGTTTGTTAACCCAAGCTCTTAACAGTCCGCCTAAGCGCATCAGCAAATCAGAGCCCACTTGGATTTTCGGGGCTGGAAATTTTGCACAAGATCTGTCAAGGGTGTTACTAAATCATGGATATTGTGTGGCCGGGTTCGTGGAAACTCGGCCAACAAAGACGATCCAAAACAATTTGCCAGTGGTATCGTTCGATGATCTTAGTCAAAACGATAGATTGAACCAGTTAGCGATTGGAATATTTAACAGGACTGCGCCAATCAATGAGTTGCATGGTCTTGCGAGTGCTGTTGGTTTCAAAGAAATATTTACCCCAATGGATATCTATGAGCAACTCGGCGAACATTTGGGTTGGCGTTTTTGGCTCAGTAGTCGAGAGGTTATCGCGGGAGCATTGCCGGCGATAAAGGAGGCGTATCAATTACTTGAAGATGAAGTTAGCAAGGCCACGCTATTGGGAATTTTGTCATTCAGGCTCGGGGTTGATTTGTCATATGCACAATTTATGCACGATGACAATCAATACTTCAATGATCTAACTTTAAGCCAATTAAGAGGCAAAGAAATCAAGTACGTTGATCTGGGTGCCTACAACGGTGATACTTTTTTAGAGCTCAAGAGCATCACGGAAGTTGTTTGCAAAGAGGCTTACCTTTTCGAGCCTGATCCTGGCAACTTTTCACAATTAGTAAAAAACGTCAAGGATATTGAGGGCCCGATTTGCTTGCCATTGGCGGCTTCAGATACATACAAAATTCTGACTTTCAGTGCAGGGCAGGGGGAGTCTGGCAATATTTCATCGGACGGGGATATTCACATTGCTGCAGCATCGCTAGATGAAATACTGCCCTCTTTGAAGGTGGATTTGCTGAAGCTTGATATCGAAGGGGCAGAAATGGAGGCGCTCAACGGGGCTGCTCGCTGCATACAATCCTCTCAACCCATCATTACCTTATCGCTTTACCACAAACCGCAAGATTTATGGGCGCTTACTTTGCATCTGAAAAAGCTATGCCCGAAACATAAATTATTCATTCGCCAACACTATTTCAACTCTTTTGATTCGGTACTTTATGCCGTGCCATCAAATTGAAATATGAGTAAAGCTAGTTTTTTGGTGACGGGTGGGACGGGGTTTTTCGGGAGGGCATTGTTGCGCTATTGGATGAGCGCTGAGTCCTCAGAGTTAGATCGCATTGTCGTCATAAGCAGAAGCCCAAAAAAATTTCTACACGAGTACCCACAATTTGGGGCTTTCAATAAGCTGCAATTGGTAGAGGGTGATATTTCTAAACCTGAAAATTTACCTGCGTTAAAGAACATTACATACGTGATACACGCGGCAACCGATTCAACAAACGGCCCGAGTTTGACGCCACTGGAAAGATTCGAACAGATAGTGCATGGCACGGAAAATATTTTGAAATACGCTGTTCGCTGTGGTGCAAGGCGGTTTTTATTGACAAGTTCAGGTGGTGTTTACGGCGCCCAACCGCAGAATTTAGAGCGAATTCCAGAGGGATATTTTGGTATTCCTGACCCTCTGAACCCCAACAATGCATACAGTATCGCAAAGAGGTCTGCAGAACATTTGTGCGCTTTGTATCAAGAAAGCTTCGGCATTGATGTGGTCATTGCGCGTTGCTTTGCCTTTGTGGGACAAGATCTGCCACTTGATGTTCATTTTGCAATTGGCAACTTTATTCGAGACGCGATGGCGGGTACGGATATCAATGTCTCTGGGGACGGCAGCCCGATTCGATCGTATATGGATCAGCGTGATTTGGCCGAGTGGTTGGTAACTTTGGTCAAGCTTGGACAAAGGGGATCCGCATACAACGTAGGCTCAGATCAAGCGATCAACATTCGTGACTTAGCGCATTTGGTAAAGGACTGCATCAATCCGAATCTGAAGGTCAATATCGCAAATCATAAGAGCGATGGCTCATTTAGGAATCGATATGTACCAAGCATTGACTCAGCGAGACATGATCTAGGTTTGGGCTTGAACTACACCTTGCGTGATTCGATCATCAATGTGTTTGAGACTTTGACGGCTCAAAAATGAATTGTTCAAATGTACTTTTCGACCTGGATGGAACCTTGATTGATTCAGGCCCATCCATCCTCAATGCACTCAGCAAAGCTTTTGATAACAAGGGCGTGCATCCATTGCGGTCATTGACAAATGAATTGATTGGCCCGCCGTTGGGTGAAATCATTGGTAGTCTTGTTGGCGTTGAAAAAACTTCTTTGGTAAATGACATCATTGATGAATTTAAAAAAGAGTATGACGAAACATTTTGCTTACACGGGACGTTGTATCCGGGAGTTCGTGGCGTATTAAAGGAGTTGGTTCGTAGAGACATACGCTTGTTTGTCGTGACGAACAAGCGGGCTTATCCAACGCAAAAAATTCTTATTGCTAACGACTTGATTGATTTTTTTGAGGGTGTCTATTCGCCAGATAGCCTTTCGCCACCAGTTAGTAGCAAAAGTGATTTGTTGCGAAACGTGATTGCCATGAATCGAATCAATCAAACCAACTCCGTTTATGTGGGGGACCGAAGTGAAGATTTATTGGCTGCCCAGGCAAACGGATTAAATTTTCACTATGCTCAATGGGGGTATGGTGATAAGGATGTTGGCTACCAAACGATATTGAAAAAACCATACGACATACTTGCGAATTGCATTCAAAATATCGCATGAAAGTTTAAGAGAGAGTGATATGTCAACAATTAAACAAGCACATCAATTTGGAATAGGCACCATAGAAAAAAGTAGGATTGCCCGCCATTGAGTTTGTTGTGGGGGCGGTGTAGACGCCTCGCCTGCGATCCTGATGCCATTTATCTCACATCGTGCGCTGGGTTGGAAGCCTGTGGTTATCGACGAAAGCTGGGGCTTGAATTCAATTCGTACCGGCAATGCCTATGCTGTCTGTAATTCTTTGATGTGCTCTTCTTGTGGGCATTTGTTTCTAGACATCAGGTTCAGTGATACAGAGTTGGCAGATCTTTATCGGGATTACCGAGGCGAAGAATATACGGCATTACGAGATTTTTATGAGCCTGGGTATAGATTGAGAAATGAAGCGTTGGAGCAGGGGAGCAATTATGCGCATTTGGTGGAGGCGTTTTTAAGCCCATTTTTGCAACTGCCAGTTTCTGTTCTGGATTGGGGTGGGGATACAGGCAAAAACACGCCTTATAAGCATGCTGCTTCTAGGTTCGATGTTTATGACATCAGCGAAATGCCTTTGGTTGACGGCGCTAGACGTGTTGCAAAAGAAGAGGCCTTTGACAATCAATATGAATTGATAGTTTGCAGCAATGTTTTGGAGCATGTGCCTTATCCATCGGAGGTACTTTTCGATATGGCTAAGGCAATGTCTGAGAAATCAGTTTTATACATCGAGGTGCCATTTGAGGAAGTGATGAGGCTCCGCGACAGCGAGGCAATTACCTACAAAAAACATTGGCATGAGCACATTAATTTTTACAGCCTTTTGTCAATGCAAAAGCTATTGGAAAATTGCGGTTTCGAGGTGTTAAAAATTACTGCGGATGCATGTATCAGCGCTGGTTTAAAAGATTCTTTTATCATTCAGGCAGCTTGTCGTCTCAGATAATTAAAATTCTTAAAGCTAAATTTAATTTAATACCTCCATGACCATTCTTGTCACCGGCTGCGCCGGCTTCATCGGCAGCAATTTTGTACACAACTGGCTGTCTCAGTCCGACGAGCCAGTGATCAACCTAGACAAGCTAACCTACGCAGGCAATCTCGCAAATTTAGACAAATTCAAAAACGACCCACGGCATGTGTTCGTGCAAGGCGACATTGGCGATGTAGCACTGGTGAGCGGTTTACTGGCTAAGCACCAACCCCGCGCTGTTCTGAACTTTGCAGCGGAGAGCCATGTGGACCGATCGATTCACG
>JACCDN010005501.1_pt1 | contig 12475 bp, 12 predicted proteins | sample 7441691 | NCBI WGS metagenome assembly JACCDN01 (sample SAMN15323439, study PRJNA562643) | freshwater metagenome | isolation source: river surface water | place: USA:Blue River Watershed | collected 2017-08-16 | reverse complement strand
TAATGTTCTTTGGATTGATGCGTTTGATCCAGAATAGCTTCAGCGCGATCCAAATAAATTTGCCTATCAAGAATTTCACCAAACTTATTAGCGGTTACCGCTAAATAATTACTAAACTGAACCTCGGACAAAGGATCTTGCGCCCGCTGTGCAAATTGCATGGCGCCAAGCAAATATTGTTTAAAAAGTGGGTAGTCATTTCTAGCAAACGCCAAACTCGCATAGCTGTATTGCATTGTCGCCAAAGAAGAATAGTCTTGTTCCTCTTGAAAAATGGCTAAAGCCTTTTGCAATCGGGGCTCAGCATTCTCATACAGCCCCTGCGCAATATAGGCATCGGCCATAACTACGTAACTCCAAGCTTCCCTTATCTTATTGCCTTGCAGCTGAGCGCTCTTAGCCATTTCGTCAGCTAATAAAATGGCACTACTAGTGTTTCCAGTTTGAACCTCACTGTGAGCTAATTGCGTCCATACAATTAAATCATCCGGTGCCTGTTGGTGTAATATTTTTAGTTTTGCATTTATCAACGCCGAATCTAAAAAGTCCACGTCCAAAATGTTAGATTGCAAAATAAGCGAAAGATGAGCATTCATCTTCTCCATCAACAAAGGAACGGTTTCGGCTTCATGCCCTGAACCCCACATACCCTTTTCGCTTTTTAGCAAGTAGCTAATACAAACTTTACCGCTACACGTTCCTACCCTAGCGACCATAACAACACCGCTATGGGTTTGCCGGGCAAGCTGCGTGAAGTATTTTTGCGGCGTATAAAAAAAATCGTCGTAGTCTTCAAGGTCACTAACGACGACTGGATGAAAATTTTTTGTCTGGTTAATCGCCTGCCAAACAGGTTGTACCAATTGTGTATTTACGTCTGGACTTTGTTGATCATTTTTCTCAACCAATAAGGGCAAGAGCGCAATGCGAGTAAGTTGGGAATCTGCCTGAAGTGCGCGCCAAAACAAGAAACCACCAACGCTCACAACGATTAAAGCTAGTGCAACAGAAGTCCAAAATGATCTACCAAAGCGGGAATTAAGTGTTGTTGTAGGTTGTGTTGCGGTGGATACAAACGCCGGTTCCACATAAGGCTCTACCTCTAATTGCCATTGATAGCCTTTTTTTGAAAAGGTCTTAATCGCATCCTCCCCAAATAGCGCCCGCAACAAACTAATGTTTTGAAATACCGCTTGCTCAGATACCACCTTGCCCGACCATACTTGCTCAAGAATGTCATCTTTACTAAAGACTCGTTGCGGCTCACTTAGAAATAATGCAAGGAGTTTGGCTTCATTGTGCCGGCAAGCAACAACCTCATTATGTTTATAAAGAGTTAGCAGTTCGCTATCAAATACAAAATCATTAAACGCGTATTTCATCAAGAAGCTCAGGTTGTGGGAAAATAAATTAGTGACTTACTCATAAATCTATAAAAAGTGGATCTATAAAAAGTGAATCGATAACAAATGGATCAATTAAAAAAGAGGCCCAATGTAAGCGCGCAACACCAAAGCGTCAACTTTGACTGCAATTCATCCAAAATCGCCATAAATTTTCTATCTTTTTTCTCACAGGCTAGAAAATAGAAAAAAACTAAGATTCTTTATGGGCGGCTTGCTTGAATGTAATAGATAACAGCACTCACCCGTCATTAACATTTAACAATTACATTCACCCAAAGGACTTATCTGTGCGAAAACTTAATGCCCTTCTTCCTTATGTCTTTCTTATTGCGGCGCTCGCGAGCTTTAGTCACATACTTTATGCAGACAGCAATTATATTGAACCCACCATGGTCACTCTCCCTGCTGGCGAGTTTCTAATGGGTAGCAAAGAAAGTGATGCGGAGCAACCTATCCATAAGGTAAAGGTCAGCTCATTTAAACTAGCAAAATATGATGTCACTACAAAAGAGTTCATGCAGTTTGTAAAAGCGACCAATTATAAACCAACGAAGGTGTGCCTGTTTAAAGAACAAAAAGACGCATTACAAGAACACCCAACAACCTGGGACGGAGACCAAGATATTGGCAGACAGTTTAATCCTATCACCTGCCTAAGCTGGAAAGATACACAAGCCTATATTGCTTGGCTATCCACCCAAACTAACAAACATTATCGCTTACCCAGTGAAGCAGAATGGGAATATGCGGCACGTGCTGGCAGTACAACAAAATTCCATTTTGGAGATGATGAGAAAAACTTATGCCTGTATGGAAATGGCTACGACAAACCAACATCAGAAATAGTTGGCCCTTTATTTCAGTGGTCAGCTAAGGGGATTGAATGTTATGACGATGAACTAAACCCTAGCACCGTAGGAACCTATTTACCCAATAAATTCGGGCTTTACGACATGATTGGCAATATCAGCCAATGGGTGGCAGATTGCTACCACACAAATTACCAAGGAGCACCACAAACCGGTATTGCATGGACGGAGGCAAATTGCACAACGTCTTTCGCCCGTGGGGGTACTCGGCTTACAGGCGCCAATAACCAAAGATCAGCCTTTCGCCCTACTGCAGAAGAGGTTAACGCAATTGCGCAGCAGGGATATTTTGATCGAGGCTTCCGTCTTGCCTTAGATATTAAAGAGGGTATTAAAGATGACACATCCACCTCATTAAGCGAATTACAAAAAAGTTTTATCGCAGATTTAACCAAGGCACAGCAAACAGCCATTGAACGTAAAGCAATTGCATTAAAAAATCGTGAGGCATTGCTAGCAACCTATAAAAACTGGAAGAAACTTCCTGTAATTTTGCCACCCATGGTTAACATTTCTGCAGGCGAATTTTTAATGGGGAGCAATTTTTCTGCTAAAGAAAAGCCTATCCATAAGGTCAATGTTAAATCATTTAAAATATCTAAATACGAAGTCACGATTAAACAATTCAAACAGTTTGCTGCTGCTACAAATCATGTACCCGGCAATGATTGCTGGAAGTATGTAAGCGAAAATGGCGGCCCATTTAAAGATGGGATTGCTGTCACACCAGGAAACTGGCTAACACCCGAATATGCGCCCAGCGATTTTCATCCCGTAATGTGTGTTAGTTGGGATGATGCCAATGCCTATTTAGCGTGGCTATCGCAACAGACCGGAAATAAATATCGTTTACCAACTGAAGCCGAATGGGAATATGCAGCAGGTGCCGGTAGCACTGCAAAATACTTCTTCGGGAATGACGATAAAAGTATTTGCCAGTATGGAAATGCGTTCGACGAAAGTGGAATGCGCGCATTTGTTCGTGACAAAGAGTACAAAAAAAGGGATATGAAGTGTGACGATGGGGCAGAATACACGACAGTGGTTGGCATGTATAAACCTAACGCTTTTGGCCTCTACGATACGATCGGAAATATCAGCGAATGGGTTGAAGATTGTGATCACGATAATTACGAAGGCGCCCCCACTGATGGCTCTGCATGGATTTCAGAAAAATGCTCTATGCGTTCGCGCAAGGGCAGCACCTACGGATATGAAGAAGGCTCACACACTACTATGCGCGGCCACGGAGGGCAAAGTAATCGCTCAAGCTTGGGCGAAGGCTTTCGGATTGTTGAAGATATTCAAACAAATGATATTTGTTCTGACGCATCGTCAAATTGCAAAAAAGCATCAGAAAAACAAAACGCATTTGAAATTGAATTAGCGGAAGCGCAAAAAGCAGAAGCCATCAAGAGAAAAAATGCTTTATCAAAATAGTACAACACATAAAAATTAAAGCCTGACATCACAATGATGTCAGGCTTTTTTATATTCAAATCCAGCTGGACTTACGCCGGTCTAAAATTCAAAAATGGATTGACCAATTTTCCAAATAAACCAGTCACTTTGACTGGAGCTTCCACAACAGATATACATAGACAATCTTGATTGAGCGTAGCCGTCGGGCGATGAACCTCCCCGGGATTGCGCACTAGAAAATCGCCCTGGTTGTAAACGCCATTTTCATCAGAAAAGCTACCGCACAACACCATGGTCACTTCAAGCCCGAGATGATCGTGCTCAACCACTTTTCCGCCGCTGCTGATGCGTTGAAAAGCAACTTCGTATTGGCTTTGCCCCGTTTTTAAACGTGCAGTTTTCAATGAACTAGAAACTCGCTCCCACTTTAACTTTCCATCGTGGGGCAAAAGTTTTGTAATGATTTTTGGCAAATTCCTTAACAAAGGATCGTTTTTATAAACAGGATGTAGCTCTTGAAGGTTTGTTCGAGCGACTTCCGAACTTTTACAACTGTTCTCGCCTACGGCAATTTCCGATTTCTGACTGCGAATTCGCGCCATTAAATTATCGAAACTTTCCGGCTGAACCGCCTCGGCAACACTTTGGTTTAAAATGGCTGCACCAAGTTTGTTGAGTTGTTCAACTCGTTTGCGGCAATGTGGGCAGCTTTGCAAGTGCGCGCACACAATTACACCAAGCGCACTCGCAAGACTACCACTTGAATATTCTGTTAACAAATTGTCGTCGGGGTGATGAGTGATCATTGCCAGCTCTCCCGGTTTTTTTCTGCCAATTTTTCTGCGCCCACAATTAATGTTTGCATTTTCTTTAAACCGATTCGAACACGAGACTTGACTGTGCCAAGGGGCAGTCCCGTTTCATCTGATATTTGTTGATGGGTTTTACCTTGCATATAAACCTGCGTTAGCACCTGCCGTTGTTCTGGTGGTAATTGTGTAAAAGATCTGTCGATAAGCGCCTCATTACTCGATTGCTGCAAATAGACGAAGGCTTGATCGTCATCTGCTTCATCCCAAATATCGTCAATGTCTATTCCATCTTTATCGGTCGGCGTGCGCTTGTTACGACGCATTAGGTCAATACGGCAATTGCGCATCACTGTATATATCCACGTTGAAGCTGCGGCTTTGGTCGCATCGTAGCTCGGCGCTTTCTGCCACACCTTAAACATAACCTCTTGCACCACCTCTTCGGCGGCATCGGCGGGGAAGTTGGAGTTGAGGTTACCAAGGCAGAAGCCTTTAATAAGCGGGGCAAAGTGCGCAAACAACTTGGAAAACGCCTGCTCGTCGCGCGCTTGGCCTACCCGCTCCAACAGGCGACTCCATGTGTCGTCGCGCTGGTGCTTATCTGGCACGATATTGGGAATTGACATTATTTCTATCTCTATTGATAGGGTTGTTGGCCATTCTACGCCTATGCCTTGCAATTGGATCATCCGTCCATAGAAGTCACCTCAACAATCACCGAATATAGTTCAATTGATCCATTTGAAACGTTCCTCCGTAACAACCTTATACTTTTAGCAACCGCAAACAACAGCAGGCAAGCCCCCATGGACACACAACCGGTTAGCTCACAGACAATCCAGTCGCTTGATATTGGCCTCTTCAAGCAACTCTACAGCACCTTCAATAACAACACGCCTGCACAACTACCTAAGCTCTACCATCCTTCTATCACTTTCAAAGACCCCATTCATGAGCTCAAGGGTATTGCCGCCTTAACACAGTATTTCGCAAGCTTCTGCCAAGAAAACACTTGCTACAGATTTGAATTTACCAATGAGGTAATCAGCCAAGATCAGGCGTTTTTCCAATGGCGAATGCACTATGCGCACCCAAGCCTAGCCAATGGCAAACCACTCTCACTCAACGGGGGCACACTGATTAAATTTGAGAATCAAATTTTTTATCACGAAGACTTTTACGATATGGGCGCCATGATTTATCAGCACATACCGTTATTGGGCTGGGCAGTAAAAAAGATCAATACGCGTATTGCGGAGCAAGCCTAATGAATGAGATTAAAGGGCGCTGTATTTGGATTACTGGCGCAAGTTCGGGTCTAGGTAGGGCATTGGCAATTAAATTAGTGGAAGCCGGCAACTTTGTTATTGCCAGTGCTCGCTCACAGACGGCACTCGCTGATTTAGCGAAACTCTACCCCGGTAAAATTAAACTCTTGCCCCTAGATGTAGGCCACGCTCTGGATTTAAAAAAAACTGCTGCAGAAATACGTGAAATTTCTGATTATCTCGATATGGTGATCTGTGCCGCCGGCATTTGTGAATATGAAGATAATTTGAATTTCAATCCAGATATGTATGAACGCACTCTGGATGTTAATTTTATGGGCGTCATCCGCTGCCTGAATATCGCCTTACCACTACTTAAAAAATCGCAGCTGCGCCCACACTTTGTGGCCATTAGCAGTTTATCCACTTGCGTTGGTTTTCCACGCGCGGAAGCTTATGGTTCATCGAAAGCAGCACTTAATTACTTTATGCAGTCGCTACGCGCCGACTTATCCAAGGTGGCGCTAGACTTAAGTCTTGTGCGCCCGGGTTTTATCGCCACCAATTTAGTCGCACAAAACGATTTCGCAATGCCCTTCATGATGACGCCAGAAGTTGCCGCAGCGCGAATTATTAAAAAATTGAGCGCCCGAAAATTTTTTATTGATTTCCCGCTTCGCTTAAGTTGGCCTTTGCGCGCATGGGGATTCTTTTTTAACAGTTGGTGTAAATGGATTGCGCCAAAACTTACTCGAATACACCATTGGTAACTATTAGAACTCTACGAGGTTTGTGCGCGTGAAGAAAATTGCAATTATTGGCAGCGGCATTTCCGGCTTAACGGCAGCCTATTATCTTAACAAGCAACATGATATTTGCTTGTATGAAGCAGATTCGCGCTTGGGTGGCCACACCGCCACGAAAGCAATGTCAGTGAATGGCAAAGAATATTTAATCGATACCGGTTTTATTGTGTTCAATGATTGGACTTACCCTAATTTTATTAAACTCATAAATGAGCTGGGCGTAGGTTCACTGCCAACTGATATGGGTTTTAGTGTATTTAATCCAATCGCTGATTATGAATATGCAGGCACCAATTTAGCCACGCTCTTCGCACAGAAACGAAATCTCTTTTCAATTTCTCACTGGAAAATGCTTCGCGATATTGTTCGGTTCAACAAAGAGGCCGTAATGGATTTAGATGCGGGAAATTTGGAGCCCAACGAAAGCCTTGGTCACTATTTAATACGAAAAAAATATTCTGCTGCTTTCAACGAACGCTACTTAATACCTATGGGTTCTGCTATTTGGTCTGCAACGCAGGGCGCTATGCTCGATTTCCCATTGGAATTTTTTATTCGTTTCTTTAAAAATCACGGTTTATTAAATGTGGTTAACCGACCCCAATGGCGCGTTATAAAAGGCGGTTCCAGCGCCTATATTGCACCGCTGATTCAATCCTTTAAAGACAAAATACGGCTCAACTGCCCTGTGCTGAATATCATTCGCCACAGCTCAAAAATTGAGATCATCACCCACATTGGCAGTGATTTTTACGATGAAGTTGTCATCGCCTGTCACTCAGATCAGGCGCTCGCGATCTTGAGCGATGCAAGCCTTGGAGAACAAGCCATTCTTGGTGCAATCAAATATCAAAAAAATGATGTGGTTATGCACACGGATACACGCCTTTTACCACGCCGCAAAGCCACGTGGTCTAGCTGGAACTATATGTTACAAAGCAATACTCAACATCCGCCCATTTTGACTTACTCAATGAATATTTTGCAGGGCATTAAAAGTGATGTGGAGTTTTGCGTAACACTGAATGCTACCAATAAAATTGATCCTCAAAAAATACTAGGCCAGTATGAATATGCTCATCCGGTATTTAGTCAGGCAGCGATGCAAGCGCAAGAAAAATGGGAAAACATTAATGGTGTAAACCGAACGTGGTTCTGTGGAGCCTATTGGTTTAACGGCTTTCATGAAGATGGCGTTAACAGCGCATTACGTGTTGTGAAGGCAATGGAGATGCAAATTTGATGGCATCACCATTCGCCAGCGCCATCTACACAGGGAAAGTTCGTCATAGACGCTTTTCACCCAAAGTGCATGAATTCGAATACGATGTGTTTATGATGTATTTGGATACTCGTGAAATCGAAAACGTTTTTTCACTCAGCAGATTGTGGTCTCTTAATCATTTTGCACCCGCACAATTTAAACGTACCGACTTTCATATTAATCACGCTCTTGCTCAAGCTGATCACCCAGCTACCAAGCAACTACCAAGTGTTGATGAATCGGTTCGCAACACGGTGACCTCCTCGCTGGGCATACGCCCTACCGGCCCAATTCGAATGCTGGTTAATTTGCGTTATTGGGGTGTCAATATGAATCCGATCAGTACTTACTACTGTTTTGATAATTGCGGTGAAAAGGTTATCGCCATATTGGCAGAAGTGCACAACACCCCCTGGAATGAACGCCACGCCTATGTATTAACTGGCGAAGACTTTGCACTTAAACAACATGTAAATTTCCCTAAGGAATTTCATGTATCGCCCTTTAATCCAATTTCAATGGACTATCGCTGGCATTCCACTACGCCCAACAAAACTCTCGCCCTACATTTAGAAAACTGGCAAAACGAGCAAAAAATTATGGATGCCACTATGACACTAGCAAGGGAAGAGATTAGCGCTAGCGCATTAAATAGAATATTAATCCGCTTTCCCTGGATGACCGTAAAAGTAATCAGTGCCATTTATTGGCAAGCCTTAAAACTTTGGTGGAAAGGTGTGCCTATTTTTGATCACCCAAAATCTACAATAAAGACGTCTGCGCAGATTCAAGAGGAACTTAAACCATGAAATCCATTAGTTTGATTGATAAAAAATCATCTACCCACAAGGAACAACACTGGCTTGATAATTTTGCGCGCAAAACTCTTCTCACTATTTTATCCAAGCTAGAACGCGGACATTTGACACTAGAGGAAAAGGGGGAAATCTACAGTTTTGGCGAAGCTAAAGAATCTGCGGCACTTATAGCGCACATTTCTGTTAGCCACCCCGCGTTCTATCGTCAGGTATTATTTGGCGGGAGCATTGGAGCTGGCGAGGCCTATATGTTTAAAAGTTGGTGGTCACCTGACTTAGTGCAAGTTATTCGCCTCATGGCTATAAATATGCCGGTGCTACAGCAGCTAGATTCTAAATGGAGCGCACTGTTTAATATTGCATGTCGTATTGCACATCGGTTGCGCCCAAATAGTATCGCCAAGGCACGCGAAAATATTTCTGCCCACTATGATTTAGGCAATGATTTTTTTAGCTTATTTCTCGACAAAACCATGCTCTACTCTTCCGCCATTTACCCCCATCCAAATGCGACCTTAGAAGAAGCATCTCTCAACAAAATGGCGCATATTTGCGAAAGATTGCAGCTCAAAGCAACCGATCATTTATTAGAGATAGGAACAGGCTGGGGTGGAATGGCAATTTATGCCGCTAAAACTAGCGGTTGCAAAGTTACAAGCGTAACTATCTCCAAAGAACAGTTTATCTATGCCACTAATTGGGTTAAGCGTGAAGGCTTAGAGAACCAGGTTTCAGTGTTGCTTCAGGACTATCGTTTGATTGAAGGAACTTTTGACAAGCTGGTTTCTATTGAAATGATTGAAGCCGTGGGTCATGAATATTACCGTGAATATTTTTCCAAATGCTCAAGTCTTTTGAAACCCAATGGATTGATGTTAATTCAAGCCATCACTATTCAAGACCAACGTTTTGAATACGCACGCAAAAACACGGACTTTATTCAACAATACATCTTTCCAGGTGGCTGCCTTCCCTCTAATACAGTGGTTGCACAACATATTCAACAAGATACCGATATGCAAATTGTCGGATTGGAAGATATCACCCTAGACTACGCTCGTACACTCGCCGATTGGCGCAGTGCATTTTTTGCCAACCTAGCAGCAGTAAAAGCACAAGGTTTTGATGATGTCTTTATTCGCATGTGGGACTTTTACCTTTGCTATTGCGAAGGAGGCTTTGCTGAACGCGCGATAAGTACCGCGCAATATGTGTTTGCAAAACCCGAAGCGCGCCTCCTGCCCCAGGTAAAATAAATGTCTAACACCAGCAAATTTGCTTACGCCGTTGCGTTTCAACTAGGCTGGTTCGTTTGTATCATGGCCGGAAACAGTCTGGCGGTTGTTTATACCTTCTTATTTATCGTCGCGCATTTTATTTTCCTAAAACTAACGCTTAATAAATTTTTATGGTTTAAAGAAATTTTATGGCTGCTAACTGTTTTTATTGGTGGGTGTATTGTAGAAACACTCGTTTTCTCTGGTAGTTTTCTCTACATCAAAGCGCCTAGCGCATTTTTTGAATATCTTATTTTTCCTCCAATATGGCTACTAACGTTATGGTTGCTCTTTGCACTTGCTCTGCGCACATGCTTGTCCTTTTTATTTAATTCCCCAAAACTAACCTATCTAATGACAGCAATCGCCATACCGCTCAACTACTATGCGGGTACACAACTCAACACTGAAGTTAACCTCAACAGCCCTTATACCTCGAGTCTTGCAATGATCAGTTTGCAATGGATCTTACTTTTGTGGTGCTTAATTAAGATCAAACATTATTATTTTGAGGATATCTTTAATGCTTAGTAGCATCTTACTCACAGCAGCAATTTGGTCTCATCCTGTTACCGAGTATTGTTTACCCAGTGACAAAACACAGATGGTTGGAATTGCCAAGACTCCAAATGGGAATTTTTTGTATTGTGAACTTGTAGAACAAACGAGCTCTCAAGAATTAAAAATCCAGTATGTAAAGGATAGAAAAATATTTGCCTCAAAAGAAATAAAGTACATCGTTGATAAAACACTACCATCCGTTCTACAAAAAGATGTTCGCTTTGGTGAAATCCGGCAAGCCGAAGCTACAAAAGAAAAGATAACACTTCACTATCAGGCAAATAGCGCAAAAAAAAACCTAAGTGCGAGTATAGCGAGTGACGATGTTGATGTTATTGATGCAGGGTTTGATAATTTTATTCGCATTCATTGGAAAGAACTACAGTCTGGGAAAACACTGTCTATTAATTTTGCGTCCATGGCTCACTTGAAAGCATTGCCTCTGCGAGTCAGCAGCCAACCTTTGGAAAGATGTGAAGCAGATAAAAAGAAAGTACATTCAGCGAAGCACTGTTTTTACGTCGAAATTGACAATGCTTTTTTAAGAATGTTATTTGGCAATATAAAGTTAATTTATGATGAAAAACAGAGGCTTGAGGAATTTAACGGTGTAGTGAACATTTTGAGCGAAAAAGGAACCAACCAAACCGCCAAAATACATTATTATTATCGGCAAGATGAGCGTTAGGAATCCCCGTCTTTAAAAGAAAAAAGCCCACCGAAAGGTGAGCTTTTTTAAAACAAGTGCCACTCGTTGCACTCAAGATTTTTATTACTTGAGGGGCATAGATCCTAGAAAGTCTTTTTTTCCTACATCAACACCGTTGTGGCGCAAAATGGAATATGCAGTCGTGATATGGAAATAAATATTAGGCAATGAGTGTTGAATAACAAATTCAATACCCGTTAAATATTTGCCTTCCCATCGAGGTTGGCTTACATGCCTAGCCTCAGCATCTACGAAGTCTTCAGGTTTGAAGCTAGCCAAATAATCCTGAACGGTTTTAATACGTGCCTGCAGCTCAGCCAAAGTGGTTTCTGTATCAGGGTGGCTCGGTGCTTCTTTACCGCAAATACGTGCAGCGCCAAATTTAGCCGTATCGCAAGTAATTTGAACTTGGCGAATTAGATTAAATTGATCCGGTGCCAAGCGAGAGTTTAAGAGTACATCTATATTGAATTTCTTGGTTTCAGCGTATTGAGCCGCTTTGTCTAATATACGGCTCAGGTTGTCTAGCATTTTGCTGTATTGGGTAACGGTAATGTCGTACAACATAGAAACTCCACTTTAAGTAATTGATTGGATAATAGATCGGACAATTCAATGGTGGGGGGTAAAATTCCTATTTCAAGCGTAAGCAACAAGAACCTTATAATTGACTAGCCATAAGCAAAGCATCTTCATGGCCATTGAGAGTTGGATAATAGTTTTTGCGATTCCCAAGTTCAAAAAAACCTTCTTTTGAATAAAGCTCAATCGCTTTACGGTTCGACATGCGCACCTCTAAAAACAACATATCGGCATGACCGATTACACAATCAATTGCATGCTGTAATAAAGTCGAGCCAATACCTTTACGCTGAAACTTTGGTGAGACTGCAATATTTAATAATTCTGCATCGCCACCACCGTGAGTTACCACAACGTAGCCAACAAGTTTGTTATTAGACTCAGCGAGCCAACAACGCTGGCGACCTTTTAAACAATCTTCAAAACTAGACTGCCGCCACGGATGTGAATGTGCGCTGCGTTCCAGCTCCATGACATTAGCCAAATCACTTTCAGTTAGTAAACGCAGTGACAACTCAAATCCATTAACTGTGGTGAGCATTAAAGGGAGTTCAAATTGATTCATTGCTGTGCCGAGTGATAATCGCGAAGAACGGATAATAATTGCTTTTTAGAAGTAGGCTTTTGCAAGAGTTCATTTAGACTTGGCAAAACCAAGGCGCCAAGAGTCGAGTCAAGTAG
>JACCDN010241057.1_pt1 | contig 12476 bp, 10 predicted proteins | sample 7441691 | NCBI WGS metagenome assembly JACCDN01 (sample SAMN15323439, study PRJNA562643) | freshwater metagenome | isolation source: river surface water | place: USA:Blue River Watershed | collected 2017-08-16 | reverse complement strand
TTCTTTTTGATCCTTAGCATATTCTTTTATTACTTTACGTATCTTGGATAAAAAATCTTTCATTAGCTTAAATATGTCAGCTTTTTCTTCTAATTCTTTAGGTATTAATTCCTCAAACTGCTTCAATTTATTAGCTATTTCCTCATAATTCTTTTCCTCGGCAGATTTTGCTGTCTCTAGCATACTTTCTTTAAAGCGTTCTAGCTGAGCACTTATTATTGTTATATCCTCTAGACCTATCTTAGCTATATATTTTTTTGCTTCTTCATCAATCATGTAAGCTATTTTTTCGTATTCTTGGTGTTTTACATGCTCAATGAACCTTATTGCTAGCTCTTTAGGAGACTTTGGCTTGTTAATTACTTTTTCTGCAGTATCCACTACTGTGTTAGCAGTTTTCCGTGCTGCATCTTTTATTTCTTCTACTATTTTCATTCTGACCTCCTTAAGAATTAACTTATATTAAATTCTCTATCGAATAAAGAGGCATAAGCCACATCCTCTTATCTAACTTAAAGAGTAACTTCATAAACGCCTCTCGTCAACCTTTAAATGAATTAACTTCTTAGCCATAGAATATTTAGTTGCAATTTGAGAATGCTATTATTATATTTTTTTTATAAAGTGAGAGGGAAGTAAAGATTATTAATCTGTAGGTTCTTATGATGTTTGAGTCTTAAATTCTATCAGCAAGGAGGAAAATGGCAGAAGAATTAATTACGCAAAGTCAGCTTTACACAATCTTAATTGAAGATAAGCGACATAAGGAAGATAGAAGAGATCAAATTAACAACTATTATATTACTTTGCTGGTTGGCATAATAGGCGCAATACCTATTATTGAAAGACTATCTCAAGAAGTGCTGGCTAGCAATAAAGGATATATTATAAGGATATTATTAAGCATTCTAGCGGCAATTGGTCTAGCAATTGCTCTTACTTGGTCGTATAACCTTCGTCGTATCTTGTTTTATTTGCAAATATTAGAACAACTAATAGAAAAGATAGAAAAGAGCTCTGGCATCTACTACATAACTTATATAACGCAACAGTCGGAACTGCAAAACGTTCCAGGCAGAGTTACTAAATACCAATTAGCTTTGCCTTCTATATTTATTATCATTTTTTTGTTTACTATTCTTTATTCTTTAGCTTGGGTATTAATGTAATATCAGTTTCGCGACAATGTTAGTTTAAATTAATAATGAATGAGGTCACTAAAGGATAAAATTTTGCCATGATTATTGAACCGAAGCAAAAAACTGCCAATATAGCTTTAAAATCTCCTACAATTTAGTAGCAAATAATGCTAAAATAGTTATCATACAATAGAAAATTAATAATAAGTAATACAAGAAAATATATATGAAATCCAACGCTATAGAAACAATAGTAGGTTTTACAGTAATAATAATTGCTATGGTATTTTTAGGTTTTGCTTACAATAAAGGAGGGAGCAATCTAAGAGGCGATAATAAAGGTTATTTAGTGCAGGCAGCTTTTCAAAATGCAGAAGGGATAGTGGAAGGTAGCGATATTAGGCTAGCAGGAATTAGAATTGGAGTAGTAGAGAGTTTACATTTAGATAAAAATACTTTCTTAGCTTTAATCTCTCTTAGAATAGACCCAGATATAAAATTACCTAAAGACTCGCAGGCAGCAGTTGCCACTAACGGATTACTAGGCAACAAATTTATTTCTATTACACCTGGTTCATTAGAAGAAAATTTGGTTGATAATGATGAAATTAAATATACTCAATCAGCAATTAATATCGAGGCTTTGATTAGTAAATTAATGTATTCTTTCACTAATAAATGATATGTTAATAGGTAATTCTTTAAGCAATTTATGAAGTTTTACCTATCTCAGATCGAAAAATTACTAGATGCCATCAAGCAGAAAAAAATCCGAGGGGTTTTGCTTTATGGACCTGACAGAGGTTATGTTAACCTTATCTGCGGACTTATCATCAAAAATTGTGACTTTATTAAAGTATCTTTTGAATACCCAAAATTTATCGCTTTAGGTGTAGAAACTTACATTAACTCAAGAAATTTTTTTGCTAAAAGAGAATTTATTAAAATTACTGCTCTCAAGTCTAGTATCGAACCAAGCTTACGAATTATTTTAAATAGTGATTTTTTTCATTTTGTTGCCTTTGTCGCTGAAGAATTACCAGCAAATTCGGAGGTTAGAAAGTTTTTTGATGCAAGTAATCATTTGGCTTCCTTGGGGTGTTATTATGACGAAGAGGGGAACGTCGAAAAAATAATTCTTAAAAAATGTCACAAAGCTGATAAAGAAATAGCCTTAGATGCTATTGAGCGGTTAAAGACTGATCTTAGAGGCGATCATAATTTAATTATTAGCGAACTTGATAAGTTGTTATATTTTACCCATGATAAGAATTCTATTACTCTGGATGACGTAGTAAAAGCAATCACGCCAGATCATTTGGCGAGCAGTGATGACTTATGTATTTACTTTGCCGACTGTGAGACCGAAAAGTTTTTCTATGAGGTAAATAAGTTATTACAGCTTGGCACTAACCCTGTTCTGCTCATTAGAGCATTAATTAGATACTATCTCAACCTCTATGAGGTGTTGACAAAAACTCAGCGGCAAAACCTTAATATTGACATTGCTATTAAATCCCTTTCGCCGCCCATTTTTTTTAAATATGTTAGCAGCTTTAAGCAGATAGTGAGTAATATGTCGTTTTCTAAGGTCACCGAAACTCTCGAACATTTGCAGCAAGCGGAATTAGAATTAAAAACTCACCCAGCTGGCTACGATGTATTTAATCAGCTCTATCTAGCAATGCTAAAGATTAAGCAGTAATCTTTCTGGGGCTTCTATCGCTTCCTTGATTTTTACCAGAAAAGTAACTGCTTCTTTGCCGTCTATAATTCGATGATCATATGACAAAGCCACATACATCATGGGTCTAATTTCCACTTTATTATTGACTGCAATTGGACGGTCTTCTATTTTATGCAGCCCTAAAATCCCTGATTGTGGCGGATTAATAATCGGAGTAGATAATAACGACCCATATACTCCACCATTTGTTATGGAAAATGTTCCGTTGGACAAATCAGCCATTGACAGTTTACCTTCCCGTGCCTTTTTGCTTAATAGGGCAATTTCTCGTTCAATGTCAGCAAGATTTAGCTGCGCGCAATTGCGCACCACCGGCACCACTAAGCCTTGCTCTGTACCTACCGCTACGCCAATATCATAGTAATTCTTATAGACAATATCATCACCATCTATCTCGGCATTAATCGCCGGGATGAGCTGCAGTGCGCGAACAACTGCTTTCACGAAAAAAGACATAAAACCTAGCTTAATGTTATGTTTCTTTTCAAATTCTTCGCGATAATTTTGCCTTAGCGCTACCACATTTGACATGTCAATTTCATTAAAACTGGTTAGGATAGCCGCGGTATTTTGGGAATCCTTTAGCCGCTGGGCAATAGTTTTTCGCAGCCTTGACATCTTAATGCGGGTGGTTGACCTTGTGTCATTATTGGTTGAATTGGCTGTAGAGGGAACATTGTTTGCAATAGTGCTAAGTACATCCGCTTTAGTAAGTCTGCCGTCGCGTCCTGTTCCAGTAAGACTTGAAGTTGCTAAATTATTTTCCTTAAGCAATTTTTCTACTGATGGAGAATTAGTAGAAGGCAATACAACACTAGTTGCTATGTTTTGCGGTGGTGGTGAGGCGGCAGCTATTGGTGGCGGCGAAACATGCGTCAGCGCGGTATTTTTGCTAACTTGCCCAATATTTTCGCCGACTAATACCGTTTGTCCTTGCGGTTTAATTATTTTGCTAAGAGTGCCGGCAGCAGGGCTGTTTACTTCTAGCGTAACCTTTTCAGTTTCTAGCTCTACCAGCAATTCATCAGCTTGAACATTATCGCCTTCTTTTTTATGCCATTTGGCAATTGTCGCTTCGGCGATAGACTCGCCAAGGGCGGGGACAATTATATTAACTTCCATACTGCTAGTCTCCATGTTAATTTTGTTAGGTGAATTTAACTCTTTACCGCTGCAAAGCTTCCTCTAATATTTCTTCTTGTTGGTGGTTGTGCAAGCTTAAATAGCCAGTTGCGGGCGAAGCTGCTGCTTTTCTGCCAACATATTGAAATTGTTCGTTAATTCCAGCTTTCTGTAAGCAATCCATTAGATAATTGTTGATGAACCCCCAAGCTCCCATATTTTTCGGTTCTTCTTGGCACCAAATAAATTTCTTAGCATTGCGGTATTTACTCAATATTTCTATAGCTTGGTGCTCAGAGAAAGGATATAACTGCTCAACTCTAATGATTACCGTATTAGCAAGCTTTAAACTAATGCGCTTTTCTAATAAGTCATAATATATCTTGCCGCTGCAGCATATTACTTTAACAATTTCCTCCTTATTAGCAATAGTTCGTTCAGCCTCATCTAATATAGGCACGAAGTAAGTGCCGCTATCTATTTCTGCTAGCTGTGAGACAGCAAGTTTATGGCGGAGCAGCGATTTGGGCGACATTATTATTAATGGTTTAGGAGAATTTAGTTTTGTTTGCCGGCGTAGCAAATGAAAAATTGAAGCCGGGGTAGTAGGGTAGGTAACTTGAATATTATTATCAGCCGCCAGCTGCAAAAACCTTTCAAGGCGGGCTGAGCTATGTTCAGGACCTTGCCCTTCAAAACCATGTGGCAGTAGTAATACTATGCCGCTCAGCTGCCTCCACTTAGTTTCGCCGCTTACTATAAATTGATCGATAATTATTTGAGCGCCATTGACAAAATCCCCAAATTGGGCTTCCCATAATACTAGCTGCTTCCTATTGATTAAGGAATAACCATACTCAAAGCCAAGGACTGCATATTCAGATAAGTTACTATTGGCAATAAAAAATTCAGCTTGCTCGCCAGATAAATTGTTAAGAGGTGTATATAATTTATCATTGTCATCGTGCAATACTGCATGTCGATGAGAAAATGTTCCGCGCTGCGAGTCTTGCCCCGTCAGTCTTATGGGGGTGTTCTCAACAAGCAAACTAGCAAAAGCTAATTGCTCAGCGGTTGCCCAATCAATAGTTTCATTGGTGGTTAAAGAATTGATCCGCTGTTCAAAAAGTTTGGTTAGCTTTAAATTAATTTTAAAATCATCCGGAATTTGACAAAGTTTTGACCCGAGTTGTTTTAGGATAGTTTTATTTACCCCGGTAATTAACGGCAGGTTTTGAACATTGCTATGACTTCTAGCTGTTTGCACAGAATGAATACTAGGAGAGAGGTGGTTTTTAGCTAACTCATATTTGCTATCAAGATGAAGCTTAAATTCTTCTCTTAGTTTCTGGCTATATGACTGCTCAATTGCTTTTTCCACTATTAGCCTTTGCTCATATATAGAGGCTGGCGACAGTTTATTTTTAATGAGATTATACATAAAAGCTTGCGTATAAGCTGGCTCGTCACCTTCATTATGACCATATTTACGGTAGCAAACTATATCAACTACTATATCTTTGCCAAATTTTTGGCGGTAGCTTATGGCAAGCTCGCAGATGAGCAGAACCTCTTCAATCTGTTCACCGTTAACATGCAAAATTGGCGCGTTAATTATTTTGGCAAATTCCGTGGCATATCTACTTGCCCTTGCTTCATTACTGCTTGCGGTAAAGCCAATCTGATTATTGACGACGAAATGTACTATCCCTTTCGTTTCATAGGCTTTTAAGCTAGACATTACTAGACTTTCTGCTACTACTCCTTGTCCGCAAAAAGCAGCATCCCCATGAATCAATATTCCCATAGTTTGTTTAGGGTTTAGTTTTTTTTCAATGTCTTGGGTGGCTCTAGCTAGACCGGCGATTACGGGGTTTACTGCTTCTAAATGTGAGGGGTTATAAGCAAGAGTTAGGCGAATTTCATCACCTTTAGCAGTTAGCTTGTCGCTAGAATAACCCATATGATATTTGACGTCGCCGGCAAACTCATTATCAGTTTCAACGATTTTTTTGCCTATAAAGTCTGCCAAAATCTCTTCATATGGCTTATTCATTACTTGTGCTAGACTTGATAGTCTGCCGCGATGAGCCATTCCTATTATAATATTCTTTACTTCTAAGCCAGCGGCTATTTCAATAATCTTGTTTAAGCCAACTATCAGGCTTTCGCCTCCTTCAACGGAAAAGCGCTTAGCACCGGGAAATTTACTATGCAGATATTGCTCAAACCCTTCTACTTCTAATAACTCCTTTAGGATTACTAGTTTTTCTTGGGGTGATAAGTTTAGCGTTGATGATTTTTTCTCCAGCTCATTGAATAACCACTTTTTTTCCTCTATCTCTTCTAGGTAATCGATTTCCACCGCTATATTTTGGCAATATGTTCGCTCTAGGAAGTTAACCAGCTCTGATAAAGAGCAGGTATTTATTGCTGAAATCTCACTCCTAACTTCAAATATTTGGTTTAGCTGCTCATTAGTAAAACCAAAATCCTCAAGGGTCAATTGAAGTTCTTGCTTGGTTTTAAGCGGCTCGATATTTAATGGATCAAGTTTCGCTAAAAAATGACCGCGTTGACGGTAAGCGTTTATTAGGAGGCGAGCTTTTAAGTTGTTGACCGCCGAATTATCTACACTAGTAGTTGCGATAGGTGTTTGACTATTAGCGACACACCCATATTTCTCTTCGACAATAACTTTTGCTACGGTCTTAAGAGCATCAACCTCATTACCTTTAAAATTTTCAAAAAAAGACTGCCAGTAAGGATCAACATGCTGTGAATTGGATAAATAAAGTTGATATAATTGTTCTATGAATACTGCGTTACCACTATATAAGAAAGTATCCGCCTCAAAGTTTTTACCCATAATTTTTTGCTAATGCTGGTGGATTTAAGAAAAATTTATAGCTTAAATTTATACGAAATTGTATTATGAAAGCAAGTTTTTAGTATTTTAGCTCCGTGAGTTTTCAAAGTTTACCTCAGTTTGTCACATTTTTAGAAAGCAAGGGGCAGTTAAAGCGCATATCGCAGCAAATCAGCTCCTGCCTAGAGATTACTGAAATCAGCAAAAGAAGCTTAGAAGGAAATGGTCCAGCTTTATTATTTGAAAATGTGATAAAAACCGATGGTAGCATTTCGCCTTTTCCAGTTCTCACTAATTTATATGCAAGCTTAGATCGCATTGCTTGGGGATTGGGATTAAAAAACAAGGAAGAGCTTAGAGAACTTGGCAATTTGCTAGCATTTTTAAAGCAACCAGAACCGCCTAGCTCTTTTCGGGAAGCTTTGCGGCTGTTGCCACTTGCCCGCAAGATAATCTCTCAATCTCCTAAGATTTTAAATAAAGCTCCATGTCAGGAAGTAGTTATTAATAACCCTGATATTAGTATGCTGCCAATTCAAAAATGCTGGCCCTTAGACGCCGGACCGTTAATTACCTGGCCGATAATTGTCACTAAAGGACCAAGTGGTGATAAGGTGGATAATTATAATCTTGGCATTTATCGCCTGCAATATGCGGGTTCTAATAAGCTGATAATGCGCTGGCTTAAGATGCGCGGCGGTCAGCAGCAATATCAGCGCTGGCAAAAAAGCAAAAGTGAGCCGTTTCCAGCAGCTGCTGTTATAGGAACGGCGCCGGTAATTACTATGGCTGCAACGATGCCGTTGCCAGATAATATTTCTGAATATAATTTTGCTGGGCTGCTTGCCGGCAGAAAAATAGAACTGACCAATTGCGTGACTATTGACCTACAAGTGCCAGCCCACAGTGAAATTGTCTTAGAAGGGGAGGTAAGTCTTGAAGAGACATTGCCTGAAGGACCATTTGGCGACCACACAGGCTATTATAATGATATTGAGTATTTCCCGGTTTTTAATGTAAAGGCAATTACTATGCGAAAAGCGCCGATATATTTAAGTACTTATACCGGCAAACCTCCTGATGAGCCTTCTATTATTGGTGAGGCTCTTAATGAAATTTTTGTACCGTTAATTCGCCAGCAATTTCCCGAAATTATTGATTTTTACTTACCTCCTGAAGGATGCTCTTACCGCTTTGCTATAGTATCTATAAAAAAGGCGTATCCAGGGCAAGCAAAACGTATCATGCTGGGTATTTGGTCATTTCTAAGGCAATTTATGTATACCAAGTTTATTATTGTAGTTGATGAAGATATTAATATTCGTGACTGGCGGGAAGTGGTATGGGCGATTGCTACTCGCAGCGATCCAGTTAGAGATACTGTTTTTATTGAAAATTCGCCTATTGATTATCTTGATTTTGCGTCACCAATTTCGGGGCTTGGCAGTAAAATGGGAATAGATGCTACTAACAAGATGCCTCCCGAGACTTCAAGAAATTGGGGAAAGAAAATTGAAATGACTCAAGAGGTTAAGGATAAAGTGAATGAAATCTGGCAGAGTCTTGGCATATTTTAAAATCATCATAGATCGATAAATCAATGACATATTTGCATGCAATAGTTTTAACCATTTTTCCTGAGATGTTCCCAGGTCCTTTGCAATATTCTTTGTCAGGGCAAGCGCTTGCTAAGGAAATTTGGTCTTATCAAACGGTCAATATCAGGGATTTTGGCTTGACCAAGCATAAGAAGGTAGACGATGAAGCTTACGGAGGCGGCAGCGGGCTAATTATGAGAGCAGACGTACTGGGCAAAGCTATTGAAGGCGCATTAAAAAACAATCCTGCCACCAAAATATATTATCCTTCTCCACGCGGGCGGCTGCTTAATCAAGAGATGGTGCGGCAGATTATTAAAGACGATAGAATAATAATTTTATGTGGACGGTTTGAAGGAATTGACGAGCGAGTAATTAGCGAATATAATTTAATCGAGGTTAGCGTTGGAGATTACATTTTGGCGGGCGGTGAGATAGCTGCTATGGTAATTTTAGATAGCTGTATTAGGTTACTGCCTGGTGTATTAGCTAATCAATCTAGTTTGGACTCGGAGTCGTTAGAAAAAGAAGGAGAATTTTCTGGGTTGCTGGAGTGCCCTTTATACACCAGACCTGCGAAGTGGAAAGGTATGGAAGTGCCAGCAACTTTATTGTCTGGTAATCATCAGCAAATAAAAAAATGGCGCCTAGAGCAATCTAGGCTGATTACTAGCAAACGCCGCCCAGAGTTGCTAGTAAAGAATTTAAATTTAGGTAAAAATAACTAGGAGACGCTGTTTATGAATATCATTGAACAATTTGAAAAAGACCAAATCGCTAAATTGAGTGCTAATAAGGTAATTCCAACTTTTCAAGCAGGCGATAGCGTTAAAGTAAGCGTTAAAGTGACTGATGGCGCTGCAGAGAGAATTCAAAACTATGAGGGAGTGGTAATTGCTAAAAGGAATAAAGGTATTAATTCTTCTTTTTTAGTAAGAAAAATTAGTCATTACGAAGGAGTAGAAAGAAGGTTTATGACTTACTCCCCTTTAGTGCATGCGATTCAAGTAGTTAAGCGCGGGGTAGTAAGAAGGGCTAAGCTTTACTATTTAAGGAGCAGAAGCGGTAAGGCGGCAAGAATTAAAGAAAGACTAGCATAATAATAAAGACTAACTAATAATGCTGTATAGTTTACTAGCTGTTGGAGCGGGTGGAGCAATAGGAGCAGTGGCGCGAGCCCTGCTAGTCTCGGCTCTACCGGTTTTAGCGGTGAGGGATGTTCCCCTGACCATTATTTTAGTTAATATGCTTGGCTGTTTTATAATGGGGATGATAGCAGAATTTGCTTCCTTTTATTATCTGTTTGCTTCCACTATAGCAAAATCATTTTTAATTACTGGGCTACTTGGTGGCTTTACAACTTTTTCAGCATTTTCGTTAGAATGTGGCACTCTAATTAAAAAAAATCTTTATCTCCTGGCGTTGATATATGTTTTTTTTAGTTTTAGTTTTGCTATGCTGGGTTTTTTTAGTGGAGTAAAGATAGCTAGAACCTTATTAGGAATAATAGGCAATAATTAGTCTATAAAATGCTCTCTTTAGCTTACAAAGCGAGAGGGCAATATTAGTACAGTAAAAAATTTCAATCACAATAAAAAGCAGGATATTATGTCTTTACTTGATGCTAGTCCTATTTATAAGCCCTTTGCTTATCCTTGGGCATACGAAGCATGGCATACTCAGCAGAAAATCCATTGGCTGCCTGAGGAAGTGCCACTAGCTGATGATGTTAAAGATTGGAAATACAACCTAAGTCCTGGAGAGAAACATTTATTAACGCAGATATTTCGGTTTTTTACCCAAGCGGATATTGAAGTTAATAATTGCTATATGAAACACTATTCACAAGTGTTTAAGCCAACCGAAGTGCTGATGATGTTATCAGCTTTTTCTAATATGGAAACCATTCATATTGCAGCTTATTCTTACTTACTTGATACGATAGGGATGTCAGAAGTAGAATATCAAGCGTTTCTTAAATATAAAGAGATGAAAGATAAATATGATTATATGCAGCGTTTCGGAGTTGCTACTAAAGAAGATATTGCTACTACTTTAGCTGTTTTTGGGGCATTTACCGAAGGACTGCAGCTATTTGCGTCGTTTGCCATCCTCCTTAATTTTCCGCGTTTTAATAAAATGAAAGGAATGGGGCAAATTGTCACTTGGTCAGTTCGTGATGAGACGTTGCATACTAATTCAATTATTGCTTTATTTAAAACCTTCGTGCGCGAAAATCCAGAAGTGTGGAATGAACAGCTGCGTAGTCGTCTGTATGAAGCTTGTGCAACTATTGTACATTTTGAGGATGCTTTTATAGAGCTCGCCTTTGAAGTAGGAGGGATAGAAGGACTTACAGCTAGGGAAGTCAGGCAGTATATTCGCTATATAGCTGATCGCAGACTAATGCAGCTTGGGTTAAAGGAAATTTACTTGGTGGATAATAATCCCCTGCCTTGGCTAGATCAAATATTAAATGGAGTAGAGCATACCAACTTCTTTGAAAATAGACCGACTGAATATGCTAAATCAGCTACTTCCGGCACTTGGGAAGAGGTGTTTGATGACATAGACGAAAAACAGCCGCAAGAAGAAAGAAAGCTTTAACCCAGCTTTCTTTCTAGTAATTTTATTAATCTAATCAGCAAGATTTTGAGGAGAGGACAAAACTGGGCTTTGATAATTAATTTGCATTTTATTATTATTAATTGAATAGTTAATTAACTCTTCTAGTATGCTATGTTTTAATTCAGTTATGATGTTTTCTTGGTAAGATTTTTTAATTCTCTCCGCTTTGGTTTTATCAATTTTTGCCGAGTTAATATGAACGAAATAGCCGTAATTATTGTGCTGAAATACGGGGGTGTTGCTGCCAATTTTACCTTGTAAAATTGCGGCATGCAAATTAACTGGTAGCTTGCTGCTGTTATTTTTATCCGCTCGGCTTAGAGTTAATTTAGCAGTTATCTTAATTCCTTTTGCTGGGAAATTCTTTAACTCTCCTTTATTTGGCTCGTATGATAAAGCAAGCTCATTCAGGGTTTTAAGATTGGCATTTATTATCTGTTGATTTTCCCACAGCATTTTGGCTTTATCGAAGCTTACCGCAAAATCTTCAATTTTACTTGGTTTGATGTCTTTTAGCTCTACTAGCAGCAAGCCCCCCTTATTTTGTAGTTCTATAGGATATGAGAGTTCGCCTTCGGTAAGCTCAAATATATTATCGGCAGCAACAGCAAAATCTGGCTGATTAGCTATAAGATCATCGAAGGTAATATTAGAAAGTCTATGGATAGGCATGTCATATTTTTGCGATATTTCTACTAAATTACCGGCACTTGCTACGTCATCTTCAAGATTTTTTGCTAATTCGAACGTTAATTCATTAAGTTTTTCTTGAGTTAACATTTCTTTTGCTTCTTTTTTAACTTTGCTAAATTCCTTGCCGGCAAAATTATCTTTATTTTCATTATAAAAACTTATAACTTCATCATTATTGAGGTTAATTTTTTTGAGGAGCCAGCTAGTAGGAATTATAAAGTAAGAAAAACTTCGACTTTCAGGGGTTTTAAATAATTCTTGATTATTTTGATAGAATTGCTGGAGTGTGTCTGAGCTGGGAGTAACAACAGGCGAATTTTTAATTGTTAGATCCATTTCTACTATATTAACATTGCGGGCTTCTGCCATGTAATCAATAATATTAGTTACCATAATTGCAGGGCTTTTGAAGCTTTCTAAAAAAATGGTGAGCAAAATATTATTTAAAATTTTTTCTTTAATAGTTAATAAATACTCCTCTTCCGAAGAATAATATTTCTTGAATAAATTAAAGATTTTAATATCAAATTCTCCTCGCTCATTCTTAAAAATTGGGGACTGCTTAATTAAAGATAAAGCAGTTTCTTCAGTAATATCTAATTGATAATAGTCGCAAAGATAACTTAGCATTCTATCATTTATCAGCTGGTCTAGCGCCATTTTATTGATTCCTAATTCCT
>JACCDN010751596.1_pt1 | contig 12477 bp, 12 predicted proteins | sample 7441691 | NCBI WGS metagenome assembly JACCDN01 (sample SAMN15323439, study PRJNA562643) | freshwater metagenome | isolation source: river surface water | place: USA:Blue River Watershed | collected 2017-08-16 | reverse complement strand
TTTCGCAGCGATCTCATCGATCGTCGACTGCAGTGATGTGATATGTCACAGGACTTTCGGCCCTGTCAGAGCAGTGATTCTTTTCACTCCTGCAGCGACGGCACTCTGCTCCGTGATGACGAAACAGCCGATCGCATCAGTGGATGACACATGCGTCCCTCAGCATAGTTCGATCGAACTAGTATCACTAATAGACACCACTCTCACGATCTCCGGATATGTATCTTCAAAGAATGCTTTCGCACCGAAGCTGACTGCATCAGCATAGGGCATCTCTGCCGTCGAGACCGGAGACGCAGCAGCGATACTATTGGCCAGAGCGAGATTGATCTGCTCGATCTCATCAGGACTCAGTCCTCTCTCCGCGAAGAAATCAAATCTCAATTCATCTTCACCGACATAGGATCATGCCTGCTTGGTCATCGGGAAAATCTTCGCAAGCTCAGCATGGAGGAGATGTGTCGCCGTATGAGCTCTCATACATGCATGACGACGGATATGATTGACAGCTAATGTTCACATAGACGAAAGTATTACACATTAAAACATAAAGCCATGAAGAATTCGTAATTACTCTATCTTCCCCATTCTCCCTATCTTCTCTATTCTCTCTACTATACACAAAATAGACTCATATACAAGATATTTTTCGTTTTCTCATACTGTCATGTATTGCAAAGCTCCTCGCTTTTCGTATAATGACACAATACTAAAGCCCCAAAAAATACAACTCACTCTTGTTTTTGCTTTATTGTTTAGCTTTTTGCTTATTGTTGATGTTGCACAACAAACGATATAAACGGCATCTCCTCTTATTACTCCTTTGGTTGGGATATATTTTGGCAGTGTATCGTGGCGGTATCATGGGCGGGATACATGGTCAGACATCATGGCAGATCATAGACATATCCCAGCGACGATCAAGCCAGACCAATACTACACAATCACCGGCAACAATCACCACAACTCTCTCATGAAATAATGGCAGTCTATCATTTGCATCGATCATTGCTACTATAGGGAGTGATATCATATCGCCATCACTTAGCTGACTAGCCGATAGCGAGACTCTCCGTGAACGCTATGAGCGTGATAGAGATCCGACGACACGATCAGCACTCGTGACGACCCTCTTTCGTGAGTGAAACTATGATGCCGCATACAGCTATATGATGATGGGTACAGATGCCATGATCACGAGTCTCCCTAGCGAACAGGTCATGCTCATCATGCGAAATGCGTCAATCACCATCGATCACAATCGTGTCGATAGTACATCGATCATGACGATGCTCTCTCGTCTCTCACTCTCGGATGCAGAAAACACGTGGCATATAGCACTGATTAGCCTCGGGCAAGGAGACACAGAAAGTTTCCTGACACAGATAAATGGACTACTATGATCAGGGAGTCACCATGATGCTGTTGTCCTTATTCGCCAGAGATTAGCCAATATCGCTGCTGCCCGTGATATGCCTAGTTATTATAATGATGGTATGATAGCCCTCTCGCTCTTTGAACATGGCTATGTCCGTCTCGCACAGACGATATCGCTTGCCATCCTCGCACAAGATCCTCACTACATTCTCCCACAGCAATTACTTGCCTATAGTGCACTCCTCACCCACGAATGGCGTCAGGCAGCATGATATTTTGACAAACTCATTGACGATGATGTGAGCAATATCGCTACGTATCAGTTTTTTCGCGGCATCACCGCATATTGGATGGGCGAATACAAGAATGCCATCCTCTTCTTCACGCAGATAGATAATAGTCGTATCACGAGTGATACGATCAGATATATCATCAGTAGCTATCTCGCACTTGATGATCACAATGGAGCAAGTAAGTCATTTAAGTCACTCCTCAGTCAGCCAGACATGCACAATGCCGATATGATGCTTGCTCGAGAGAAGATCATCTTCGAACCTTATATGTACCAAAAAGACTATAGCATCCTACAATATGATACGAGCATCCTCGATCTCTATATCACGAGATGTCAAAGCTGATCATTTGATCAGACGGTCTGTACGATAGGGACGATAGCGAGAGATATCGCTCAGCGTAGATTTGCCAATATGACCGATCGTCTCCGTAGCGTCAATAATATTCTCCCGAGATCCTATCTCTCCTACCTCCTCGCAGAGTCTCTCATCCGTGATAATCAGCTAGACGAAGCCAAACAAATATTAGTCAAAGCTCTCTCTCTGACGAAAGATCCCGTCCTCCAAGAGACAATCAAGAAGAAATTACAGTCGGTGTTATAATTGCTATATTGAAAAGTCACTCTGCAATACATCATCATCAGTACAATCAAAGTAACCAAATATATCACTATCATCACCTAATGCTGCGTCACCATAACTCAAATAATCGTCAGGAATGGCATATTTTTGTCTACAAAATAGATCCTCTTTCGCGATGATCGCATAATATTCTTGCGTGATATGATATATATCACGACCAAGTCTATCAGCCAAAATAACGATAGGGACGATACAGACAATCATAGAGAGGATAATAAGTATCGACGCCTTGCCATAATAGGACTGAGACTGCGAGATATGCTGCAGAGGATCGTCACCATAGCTATTGCTACCCACACTTCCTCTGACTATATATCTCGATACCCGCAAACGGAGGATAGACATTGGCGAAGGAAGAAATAGCCTCCGTCCAGGCATACCGATATCATGGAGCCTCTTGATCATCAGATTGATATATGAGGGCAAAACCATAAGCCCTGATACGATGAGAATAATAATAAATCACTTATCAGTAAAGAGATGGATAGAGGAAAATAGTCTATGATCTATGGGCATCAGTCGTATCTCAGCAAAAGCAATGAATGCCGACATCCACAAAGCCACAAAAATCAAAAAAACTAGTCGAAGAAGTCATACTCCTAGGATATATTCGCCACGAGAGATCCTCTCTTGCTTCTCGAGAAAAAACGCCACACGAACAATATGCACAAGTATTCATCATAGCGAAGCGATTGGTTGTTGCATAGCTACGATAACATATGGTAAAGAGATTATTCTTCTCATCTCGTATCGCTCTCTCCATATGATGATGTAGTAGTATTCATCATAGTATAGGGATTCATAGAGGCATCAGGCTCTGGCACTCGAGAGGAAGTCATAGCTCCCAACCTACCAATAACATCTATAAAGTTAGGAGCAATTTGTATAAGAATATAGGACACATACAAAGCAATACAGACAGCTCGATATCATACATTATTTGACGGAATATGTTTCAGAGGATCTTCTCCATAAGCATTATTGTCATTATATGCAGGAGAGAACAAGAACATAATCGAGAGATAGACATTGAGGCCAGGAACAAGCAAAGCCGCTACTCGTCGACCTGGCATATTGAGATCATGAGCTCTTTTTATGAGGAGATTAACCCAAGGAACTATATATATAACGAGAAAGAGAAGTAAATTAATAATTCGCGAATCTATAATAAAACTTACAATCAATGCGACAAACGAAGCGATAAACATAAGCATCATAATACCTACTCGATATTCGCCACGAGAGATTCTCTCTTCTTTTTCGAAGAAAAATGCAACACGAAAGACGTGGATGATAAGTCATCGCATGGTAGTGATAGGAGTGTGCATGGATATAATAAAAAGATAAAAGAGTGAGTATATACTCACATTACGGAGCAATGTATAATTCACCATTTACCATTCATAATTTCGCATTACGCCACCTTCTTCAACTTCAATCTTCCCTGATCATCAGCACCGATGACCATGACCTTGAGCGTCTGCCCAATCTTGTAGCTCGCTGCGAGTGATGTACCCATCGGTGAGTTGAGTTGTGAGACATGGATGAGACCGCTCTTTTTCCTTGGGAGGTTGACGAAGAGACCATAATCCTCAACTCTCGAGACGACACCATCAAGCGGTGTATTGAGTGGCAGATCTTCGGTGATATCTTTGATGAGTTCGATCGCTTTGTCGATCTTATCTTGATCAGTATGCGAGATGAAGCATTTACCATCATCTTCGAAGTCGATCTTCACACCTCAGGATAGTTCGATGATCTTATTGATCATCTCTCCTCACTTACCGATCACTGACTTGATCTTGTCTGGATCGATCATCATCACGACCAACTTCGGTGCGTATGGTGAGAGTGACGCTCTCGGAGCAGAAATAGTTTCCAACATCTTGTCCAAGATACGAAGTCTCGCTACACGAGCATCGGCGATCGTCTCATGGACAATATCGACTGTAATACCCATGACCTTCGTATCGAGCTGAATAGCGGTAATACCTGTCGTCGTCCCTGCGACTTTGAAGTCCATATCACCGACAAAATCTTCCGTTCCACTAATATCGGTGAGGACTTTATGTGACAAAATATGACCTTCATCATCGGTCTTCGTCATCAATCACATCGCAGCCCCTGACACAGGAGCGATAAGCGGCACTCATGCATCATAGAGAGCAAGTGTCGATCCACAGACTGATCACATCGATGTCGATCATCCTGAACCGAGACAGTCACTGACGACTCTGATCGTATAGGGGAATGCTTCTCTCGATGGCAATACTTGTTCGAGGGCTTTCTCGGCTAATTTTCCATGACCAATCTCTCTCCTACTCGTACTCATGCTTCCCCTGGCCTCTCCTGTAGAGAATGCAGGGAAATTATAATGATGCATATAATACTGCTCTACCTGACTTTCTTCCATACTATCGATGATGAGATTCTCACTCGGTGAACCAAGCGTGACAGTAGATAATACCTGCGTATCGCCTCTTCGAAACATACCTGTTCCATGGTTTCTCTTCGTCAAAGCAACTTCTATATCGATCGGTCTGATATCCAATGTCGATCTATTGTCCGCTCTCTTGCCTTCATTGAGTGTGCGATCACGGATAGCATATTTGACGACATCGAACACAGCCATCTTGATCTTCGCATCGCTATAATCATCCATCATCGATGGATCAGTAATCGTCTGACGATGATCTCCTGCGACAGCAATTGCATGCTTTTCGAAGGTGCCATAATGTTCATTAAACGATATCTTCGTATTACCGAACATCTCTGTCTGGATCTCACTCGTAAACAATCCATGGACAAACGCTATCGTCGATGCAGACGGTTTATTGAATGTGACTGTCTGAGCCTTGACCGTACAATGTGTCAGGAAGTCGTTTTGTATTTGTACTGTCTGATCGATAAACTGCTGAGCGATGACAAATCACTCATTCACAATAGCTTCAGGTGCTTGTTTGGCATCACATTCGATCATATTGATAGATCCTTCACGACCCGCACAGATGAGATTGAGTTCTGATGTCTTGAGCTGTTCAAGTGTGGGATTGATGATAAAGTTACCATCCTGACGACCGATACGGACCGCTCACACCGGACCCTTGAACGGTATCCCAGAGAGTAAGACCGATACTGATGCTCCGATGAGACTCATCATACCGAGATCTTGTGTATGATCGAGTGCAAGTGGTGTGATGGCCACGACGATACCGTTGATCATACCCTTCGGAAACAATGGTCTGAGAGCCCTATCCGTGAGTCTACCATAGAGGGTACATGCGTCACCTGGCCTTCCTTCTCTGCGTCTGTAGGCCGCTCCACCGATCTTACCACCAGCAGCGTATGATTCTCTGAAGTCTATCGTGAGTGGGAGAAAGTCCGTCCCTTCTCTCGGATTACGATCCATAACGGTTGTACAGAGGAGAGCATTTTCGCCATATTCGACGAGGACAGAGCCATGTGCTTGTGGTGCTAGTTTACCTGTGGAGATAGTGAGTTCTTTACCATCGATCATATACGAGCGACGGATTTCTTTGAAGTCATGAGATCAGATAGACATGGAGAAAGAGAAAAGAATTAAAAGCTTCGTCTCTTCATGCCGAGGGATCAGAAAAATCGTGCGACTTTTTTGATACGACGAACATTATAAGAGACAGTCGTAAGTATAGGCAAGAAAGGAATGGTTTGCAAGAAGAAGTGTGAAGAGTTGAGAATGCAGAATGAAGAGTGCAAAGTCTTCTACCAAGCAATAAACGCCCAATAACTATCTATGCAACATACGTCATCCTGAACGAAGCGTAGCGGAGTTGAAGGATCTCATTACTTTCACTATAAAAGAAAAGTCTCCCCCGCCGATAAGCAAAGGGAGACCGTTTTTCTGAGAGGAGAGAGGCGGTCATACCGACTTCTCCTCTTTTTCTTTCTTATCAAACCATCCGAGCTCAAGAGCTCCGATGGCTAGAAAGAACACCCCGATTATGGCGAAGACCGCCAAGATAATATACACCCACCCCTCTTTAGGGGCGATGGGTGCAAAGACCAATAGCAGTGCAGTCAGCACTACTACAATACTCCCGAAGGTTAGGAACATCCAGCCAAACTTTTTATCAGACATACACCTACGCGGCGATATAGACAACCGCATCTTCACTATACGAAAAAAAAAACGGTTGTCAAGCGTTTGTGGTGAAACTTGCATCCTCCCTTCTTCCGTATAAGGACGAACCACAAGTTCGTCCCTACACTCCTCTATCCTTTTCACTTACGACTTATAACTTAGCACTTATAACTTCTTTAGTACCCTCTCGCCACATACTGCACGATCCTGATGATCGTATAGGACAGCATAATCAATGCGACACCAATCAAGAGATTGATAATTCACGATTTGATCTTGCCCATCTGATCTTCACTCCCCGATCATCCCTGTGCCACAGCTTTGAATCACATCACGACCAGAGCGATAAAGACACCTGTTCCGACAAAGCTCGTCGCTCCCAATACTATATCCTGGACAAATAGTTCAGGATTAGGAATAGGGTTCGATGCTTTGATACCGAGGGTCTTGTTAATATTCCAGGTACAGGTATTATTGAGGATATCCTGAGCACTACATTTGAGGCCGATATCACCATAGTTATTGGCGAGACATGCTGTACCATCCGTTGTGAGACCATGAAGACACGTACATTTTCCATCTTTTGTCGATCGAGTACTTGCTTTTATAATCGTACATTGCTGACTGAGTATCTCAGAAGGAATAGTAGAACATTGTACAAGTTTGTTCTTCACCGTACATGCACAATCATCGGTTGAGCCTAGACCTATAGTCGAGCTCGGTGTAAAAAATGATCCATACATGGTAGTACATGATGCCTTGACCGTATTGTCGGTTGCAGATCATGCAGCACTAGGAGTAGATGTACTACTCTGCCATTCATAGGAAGGACTATTTGAAGGTAGATTATTAAGAAGCTGTCATCCTTCAAGACCATTATCTATAGGAGCGTCTTGTTGTGCATATGCAGTATCTACAGTCCAAAGTTGAGAGATATTCATAGTCACAAAGAGCAATAAAACTAAAACATGAGAATGCCAAAATACTATAGTACGACAATTATAGAGAAAAAAAACTATTTTGCAAAAAAAGAAGGAGTTTTTCTCTATACATACTATATATCGATCAAAACAGAAGACAATACGCATAGAGAGCATGTATGACAAAGTATTGACATTGGAACATATTTGAGTATAATTACTATATATAGATCATAATTTATGTCAATAATCTCGCTATGAGATATAATGTCCTCAGACAACATCGAAAAATAAAATGGTGAAAAGATGTCATGGTCATCCTGGCATGTCTATGCTTTACCATCATCCTCATCGATCCTTATCAGTGACAGGGAAGCAATACCGACTCTCGTGTCAGTGCAGACTTTTTGAATAATAGAGCAGAAGATAATACTGCGACGGTGTACTTTTATAAAAATGATATCCGTGATCTCAAACACAGATCGCTCATTCTCTATGTCTGGAAAGATGGCGACAGCATCACATCACTTGCCCAATCCTATATGATGGATCCAAAACATATCATGAGACTCAATGGCATCCACAGTGATGAAGAGCTTTATAATGGTCGTATTATCTTCATCTCACATGTCCCTGGCGTCATCCTCATCGTCAGAGACCATCCCCTCTCGCTGGCACAGATTGCTCGTGACTATGATCTCGATCTCTCGACATTGATGAGAAATAATAAACAATCTGACCCTGATTATCAGTATGTCCCCGGAGAACCCATCCTCATCCCTGCTATAACAAGAGACCAAGGACAAGCCATGGGACTCATTGGCGATGACAAGAAAACAATCATTACCTTCGTCGCAAGGACATCATCGACATGGTCACCGCAGTTTACTGCAGAAAGTAGCGATATCTTATCCAATAATCCTCGCATCCTCAAGACACGAGTCTATAGGTTCAAAGAAAACAATGGTATGTCGCCATGATTCTGTACCTATTATGTCGCTCATAGAGCACTCTGGGCATTCCCAAAGATTAATGAGACGACACGCTTTCGCTGACTGCAAGGTAATGCTATCGCATGGTACAACGATGCAGTGAGAAAATGATTTAAGGTCTCCAAGACACCTTCAGCTGGTGCAATCGTCGTCTATGGCAGATGAACAGGATGATATGGCTATGCTGGGCATGTCGCTTATGTCGAATCTGTCAATCGAAATGACAAGACGATGATCGTCAGCGATATGAACTACGCATGACTGTGGACAGCGACGACCAGGATCGTCAATATGAATGATACAATGACGAAGTCGACGAGCGATAGACAAGTCATCATAGGTTTTATCCCTCAACAGACACTGCCACAAGGACTTCACGAACAATATCAAAAAGCCGTCAACGCTATCTTCGTCGCAAAGGATACATCTCTTTAAGCAAGAGAATCCGAGACAATCACTTGCAGTCACAGTAGCGAATATCTATGATACATAATAGATTCTCTTTATGTTACGACGACATACTTTGTATAGCTACGCTCACACAGTCGATCTTCATCAACAATGCTACGATACACATGCGGAGAAATTTTCCCATACTCGCAAAAAAAAACGACCAGAATTTGAACGAATAGGAAAACAATTGCAGAGTGCAGAGTTAAGAATTCACAATTCACAATGCATAATCCAAAATCCAAAATCCAAAATCTCCATCCTCGAACTCTGATGTGGTGATGGACGCTTAGCATGATTTCTGTCAGACAATACAATTTTTAAAAAAGAGACACATCACTATACAGGTGTCGACATATCGTCCAAACTATTGGCAAGAGCAAAAGAAAATCATCCTGACCAGCATCGAGTCCAGCATGATATGGTGAGTTATGTCCAGGAGCAAGCCAGCGAAAGTGTCGATGTCATCATTTGTGTCGCTAGTTTTCATCATATCCCTGATCGTGAGACCAGGGAATACTTCCTCCAACAAGTCTATCGCATCCTCCGTTATGGCGGGGTGATGATCACGATCGATCGATCTCGATCCTATCGGATGATGCGTAAATACTGGAAAGCAATTCTCCGCTCTCTCGGCCAATCTATCACATCTTTTGGTCGTCATGAATATAACACACTCACTATACCATTTCACAACACGACAAAAGACATCGTACACGAGAGAGTCTATCACTTTTTCACCAGGAGGGAGTTGCGTGATCTCGCGACGACGCAATGATATATCATCGATGCTATGACCTATAGCCATCCTGATGGATCATTTTCTGACTCTCGGTCAAGTGCAAGCAACATCTGCACACTACTACGCAAAGATATCTTTCTCGAGAATGAGAAGGAAAATAGCAGTTTTGATGAAAAAAGATACAATAAATGAAGGAGTTAGAGAATGAAAGACTCATTTACCCATTTCCTATCTTCGCTATTTACTCTATTTACCCTATTCTCCTCATGGCAAACACAAACCAAAACACAACTATCACGAGCGAACAATTCGCTCAGATCAAGAAAAGCATCCTCGCTGTCAGTACGATGATCGAATCAATGGAATCTGACCTCGCTCATGCGAAGAAGATGCTCCAACATCTCGCCACTGCTGATGAGATAACTCTGGATATCGATGCATTATCCCAGCAGACCGCTAAGATGACTCGTACCGAATGAATGAAAAGCTATCTCGATGATGAAAATATGCAGATCATCGAAGGCGTCTTCGATGGCTACTTCATGACAGGTTCTGATCAGAAAAAATATCCCGTCCCCCTCAACTATGCCTCGAAGTCGAAGCTTGTCCCTGGTGATAAGCTCAAGCTCAGGATCAGTCCTGATGGTAAACTCATCTACAAACTCATCATGCCGACTGACCGTACCCATATCAGAGCCGTCTTGAGTATCGATAGCGATGATGAGACGAAATATGTCGCACTCACTCCTGAGTGACAGTCCTATCAACTCAATCAAGCTGCTGTGACCTACTACAAAGGTCGTCCTGGCGACGAGATCTATATCCTCACCAGTAAAGAGTGAGGTAGCTATGCTGCGATAGAAGCGGTTATTAAGAAGTAATATTATTTGTCTTATGAAAAAGCCTCAGCAATTACTGAGGTTTTTTGATGCCTAGAATAACTTAGGCCTCAAAGCTTGCATTAATTTAAAAAATAAATATCATAGTAATACACTTTATATATAAAAGATTTCTCTATGAAAAAACATATAGGCTGTATTGATACTGGCGTCGGGAGAGAATGAGACCTTCCTTTCGATAACTATCGATACGGCATAAATGAATCTATACTAAATCTATTAGTATCTAAAGAGAAAAAGTATCGCCCTTCAGAGATCGCAAAGATTTGTAACAGATCATTATCTTCCAAGAGTATAGATCATCACGATGAAGATTTTCGTAATATATGAGTATCAAATACTAGATGAGTATTACTAAACTTAGATGTACTCCAATGTCTACAGGCAAGCGAAACAGAAATACAGATAGGAGAAATAAAAATAAAATGATTAATATTCCCATGATTCTATAAAGGTGAATACCTATACAATAAACTAGATGATGTATACGAAACAATCATGGAAAAGAAAGATAATAGAAATATATATACCATAGCGGCCTTCTTTCTTATAATGATTGTGACCATTAACTGATTTATGGATTGAAATGGAAGAGTATCTATTTCTCTAGCAAAATACCTTATCGATACATTTGGAGACAAAAAGCTCTCATTAATGAAATTACAAGAAAGTAAAGATGAACTAGCACATTATACAGCGATAGCAATAATATTACTAATGCCCAAAGAGGTTCTTGTATCTGCACACGATCATATAACCTGAGAAGTAAACATTTTAGCATCGCTCAAAAACGATCCTCAGAAAATAGAAGACTTCTTAGATAGTTTTAGTAATGCTATCACATCTTATGTACAAAACTTCTCCTCTAATCTATCGACTGGAGATGAATATATTGATCAATATATAGCTGACTTAGGCAAAATTCTGGAAAAGAGTTCAATGTAACAATCCTACTCCTCCACACACTCACTCACTACATAATCATCCTGCAATGAGTCAGATGTATACCAGGTCACCACACCAGCAGCATTTCTCAGCTGCAATAATCCAGGCGAATCTCTGTAGATAAAAAACTGTGTCGTCGTCGCTGGCTCCGCATCCTCATCGGTCGCATCGATGATAAAACGAGTGTGATCATCGCCATCATAACGGAAATCGGAGATACGATACTCCTCTGCTCTACGATCCATGAGACGAATAGACCATGACGAATCCTTACTCGGTGATGTATCGGTCGTGAAAATAGACATCCTCTGCTCCCACTCCTCTGCCATCCGACACTGCTTCTGTCTCATGAAATTATTATCCCCCTGATCCACAAGTGCTATCCGCTGTCCTGCGACCATATCGATATCAGCAAACCATGGCGATGTATAGTCATCACCGAGTCCAATATCCTCCAGTGTGTCGCCTTCATCAGTGTAACCAATGATAGTATTACCCGAAAGAGTATCTATCTGACCCGATGAAGATCTATCATATCCATCCAGGAGAGAGCGACCATCATCATTAAATCCGAAAAACCATACCGCTACAGCAATTACTATGATCACCAGAGCAATGAGTATGAAAGAAGCTGACTTTTTGTGCATGAGAGTATATCTGAGAGAATAAAAAATACTATACGAACCTTTAACCATCTTAAACAATTTTTGACCATCTTAAACAATTCGTAACGACTTTCAACGACATCTCCTATTCTTCCTCCCTCCCTTTCCTAAACTCTATCCCCAGTGGTGAGACAAGGAGGAGTGAGATCAGTCATTGGATGAAGACAAAGAAAGGAAGAAGTTCTATCGTCGCTTGTGCATGTATATTGCTCGTCACACTCACAGCGATGAGATGCAATGTCGTCGGGACGAAAACGCCCATTCCGATCAATGCGACTGCGATACCGACGATGACACTCATGATCGTACAAGGGACGAGCAAGATATGATACAGTTTCTCACCCATCTGATCAGTATTGAAGACGACACCGAGCTGTGAATAGGTGATCATGATGATGATACCACCGACATAGAGCATGATCGCAGTCGTCG
>JACCDN010297897.1_pt1 | contig 12477 bp, 12 predicted proteins | sample 7441691 | NCBI WGS metagenome assembly JACCDN01 (sample SAMN15323439, study PRJNA562643) | freshwater metagenome | isolation source: river surface water | place: USA:Blue River Watershed | collected 2017-08-16 | reverse complement strand
ACAGGATCCTCAAAGGGCAGCGCCACGGTAATCACATCACCTTTGCCAATGCATGTATCAATCACATGATGATTTGTAATCAGAACAGTTGGATACTCCTTAGTGGATTCCTTTTCGATCTCAATAGCCCATGCTGTTCCCTGCGAAGACCGCTCACCCTTAGGTTCACACCACACCGTCACAGTCGACTCCTGCGTCCTCTCCACCAACCGCTCAATACTGCGTGGAGGCACATACCCATCACCTGCAGGATCCTCATTGCTAAATTGCTGAGCAGGGGACCAGGCTAAGAAAAACGCACCCAAAGCAAAGGGAGTAGCGATGATGGCTAGGTAGGCGATGAACTTATTAGTGTCTTGTTTCATGATTGAAACTTACTGTGAGTGACTGACAAAAGAGCTGTTTTCGGAGTTATATGCTTGTGGCATGACTAAGTTTGGAGTCGGTCCTAGATTTAAAGATCCGGCATCAGGTACAGAATGGGCTAACGAGCATACTTTTCACATTGCTTATTGGATGGTTAATGATGTTGCGGTTTACCAGAGTATCCGCGACTTTATGCGGAATTCCAACGACCCCATTCCTTACAGGGCTTGGATCAAGGAAATGGGATTGACCGGCCAATCTACAACAAGTGGATGGCAGCTGATGGCAGATGGTGTTCATTTCGGTGATCTGAGTGAAATAATGCGAGCAAGTCAGAACTAATCTTTTGGTTTTTGAGCACACTACTTTCTTGCGCTGGATATCAGATTACAGGCTCAATTTTTCTCGAATCAAAAAGAAATTCGTCATAACTTTCTATTTTTGGGACTAAACCTATCTAGACTAATTGCATGATTGGTTTTCTTGCCGGACTAGGTTTGCTGTTCTCATACCTGGGTGCAGCCTGGACCGTTGACACTTCTGACGACTCACTTTTTAGCTCTGGACTTGGAGGCGCGTTCGCCATTCTTGGAATTCTTACCTTAGTTGGAATTTTCCTGTTTCCACGAACAGTTGGCACCGCCTTTACTCCCATGAGTTTTGCAACTCCTGTAGCATTTCTAATCGCGTTGTTTAGACATGGTCTTGGGTATTCACTTTTCATCCTCGCGGTTGGTATTGGAGCATGGGCTGTCACATTTATCGTTGGGACAATTCGCCGTGATGCCACGTAAACTCATCCTTCTTGGCACATGTGGAGGTCTATTCCTCTGCTTGATTCTGACTGGCTGCGGGACGACCGACGAGCTGCTGCAAGAGCAAGAAGTTAATCAAACAATTGAGAGTGCTGGGACAGGTGGCCAGCTAATATCTATTCAGTCTGACAATGTTCGGGCCGCGGGTTATGACGCCGCCTCAATGATCATGACAGTGCAGTTCAATAATGGCTATACCTATGAATATTATGGAATTCCTTTGGATCTTTGGGAATCATTTATCGCTGCGCAACCTAATCCTTGGAGTTTGGTCGGATATCCAAGATTGGTTCAAGCGGGTGTCCCTTACAAAAGAATTAGGTGATTATTTATCACAGCCGAATCGATCCCCATCCCCATCAAATTTATGGACATCTATTCCCTTAACACGAATTGGAGCTAAACCCATTCGCTTTATATCTGTGCAATCTAAATCTGGGGGATATGGCGGTATGCAACCTTGATAGTTAGGGTCACACTTGGCGCTGGCTGGTGTCATCGCACCTACGGCCTTGGATGCGATAGCCGAACCCGTTGATGCGGGTTTAGATGGCTCTAGTTTGGTGCTCGGGCACATTTTCCAGAGCCCGATCCTCTTCGCCTTTGCACTTTGAGCTGCTTTGAGAAGTTGCTTGGCGTATTTCCCTTTTTCGCCTTGATAGAAATACGGTGTTGCAGCTCCCATCTCAACCAATTTTAGATTTACATTAATCTTACCGACCATTACATAACGCAGACTTCGACCAAACTGATCTATGTCACCAGAAACTGAATCTGATTCCAAAGTGATTGCTGACTTACCAATCAAGGAAATAAGGACTTTATGTGCTTCAGAGCCATAGCACTCTGCAGGCGAAATTTCGGGTGTATCAATTTGCAGGAATCTGACCTTTTCTCCTGTGGAAGTGGTCAGAGTGTCTCCGTCACTGATTCGGGCCACTTGGAAAGCGGCGGAGGCCGAAGTTACCCCCAGTAAGAGCGTGAGGAGACTGGTCAGGAAAGCTATTCGAATAGGCATATCCAAGCCCGCTGCCTTCTAATAGGTGGGGTTTCCCCATTTGTCACCCTCAGCATACATAATTACCCACATGCAGAAGCGTTTATCTACAGGGAGATTTCTGATTGTGCTATGGACGAGTGCCCTGGCATTTTCTTTGTCAGCGTGCGGTAGTCCACCGGTGATGTTGCCACCGAGTGCAGATTTTTATGTACTCGATCTGTCCGATTCGGGAAAAGCTGAAGATCAATTTGATCGAATAAGCCAAGATCTTCTCAAGAGTCTTACCAAGAATTCTCTCGGGCAACCATTTTCCATAGATGGCGAAGCTCCATTCGGACCGACAGTAACGACCTTTTCCTTTGTTGGGAACAACTCTAGATTCTTAAAGACCTTTCAGCTCCAAGATTTTGAAAGAGTTAGCCAGCTATACGACCTTGTAAAAGAGGATCCTCGAGCTGAAAATTCCTGGGACAAATTGACTACAACATATCAAGACATTGTCGAACCCCTCTTATCCGCTACTTCAAGCAATATTTTCAATGGCAGCTTTTGTAAGAAAGCTTTTGATGAGAGTCTAAAAGACTACTTTTCAGGGGAGGCGACACGTTCAGATTTAGTTGACAAATTATGTCAAATGGCGACACACACAATTTCAAACTACTACGAACTGGCAAGTTACATTCAACTTGAAAAGAATCGTCACACAATGTCTGATGTTTTTGGTGCAATTGAATCCGTCAATAATTCTATCGAGTCAATTAGAGAGCAAAATCCAGACTCAATTATTCGACTAATCCTTGCAACTGATGGTGAAAACTTTCTTGGATCAGGTAGCGCACTCAATATGTCCTCAATTCTTGCAGGAAAAGATGCTTGTGTTGCGGGGCAAGAAATGTATAGTCAATTAGGGGCAAAATCTTTGCGGGGAATTGACGTGGAACTCCCCGGAATAGGTGCCCTATTAGGAAATAAGGCTGAATACGCTAGCCAAATTGATAAATTCTGGCGATGTTTTTTTGATTTATAAGTCGGCGTCCAAGTAATTCCAAAAGAGGGAGCAAGAAGTAAATGGTCATTTCATTCAAACGATCCAAGGTCCGTAATTCATCGTGGACGTCCTTAGCTGTATCCCGCGGCGCACGTGACGGTAAGGGCGAGAGACCAAGTGAGAGTTGGCCAGCGAATTCAGTTCCATTTTTAAATGAATTAAACAGTAGGGCGATCCAAAAAGCTCAACAAAGAATTGATCAAGTCCGCAGTAACTTAAACAATGCGGTGATTGAGTCAATTGATCGTGATGATCAATTAAGGCTACTGTCCTCTCAGCTTGAGGTTGAAGAGCATAGAGTTAGTGAAGCTGAAAACAGAGTAAGAGTTTTCCAAGAGGCGGTTGATGGGTACAAAGAAGAGAATTCCGTTGGGAAGTTTGCGCGAATAAGATCGATTCCAGACTTTTTTTACTACCCAGTTTTAATTCTTCTCGCCCTAGGCGAAGTGTTTTTAACTGCACCTGCTCTAGTAAAGCTTTTTGGTGATATCGAAGTTTTCGCCTGGACAGTTGCAGTTGCCGTTGGATTCCTAACTGTAGTTGGAGCCCATATAATTGGTCTTTCATTGAAGCTAAAACTTGATCGCCAGCGGCCGCAAGAGGGCTGGGTAATAAAAATGCTTTACCCATTCTCCGGAATCCTATTGGCCGCCGTAGTTGTAGTTGGATACGTGCGATCGGCGCAGGCACTTACGGCCCTGCAAAACTTTAATATCATTGAAAGTCCATTTTGGCGCCGAGTATTTCTAGTATTTTTCTTCGTTTTATTGCAGCTTGCCTTCATGGCTGTCGCAATCATGATGTCATTCCTACATTATTCTAAGTCGGAGCATGATTTAAACCAAGCCAAAAAGCAATTTAACGAAATGAAGAAAGCTCAAGACTCGCGGATTAAGGAGTACCAGCAATTATCTTCACGAAGTTTTATAACTGAAGATGTTGTTGAGATAGAAAGAGAAAAGTTGATTTCATCAATCAAGTTAATTGAGACTGAATACTTAGCCGCTTGCTCAATATATGTTGACGCAAATATTCATGCCCGACGAGATGAATTAAATGGGGCCCATGTCTCTCTCGTGCCACCAAAATTCGCGATTAATGTCGATGAGTTCGATGATCTGAAGAAAATAGCACTTAAATCTAGGAACGTTTGACAAACATTAGGAGACCCAGATGCGCACACTTAAAACTATCGGAATAGTTCTTGGAATCTATTTGGCTGCACTTGTTTTGGACTTTATCGTGGCGTCTGGCTCTCCTGATTACCAAGGTGGCATGACTGTTCTTGTATTGCTTGGTTCTCTTGCATTTCTAGCACCAAAAGTTGGTTATCGATGGTTTGACAGCTTTTTTGCGGCAATACCATTTTATGGAATCTTCTTTATTTTTAGGATTGCCCACCGGATAGCATTTTTGCCCGAGCGTGATTGGTCTGAGAGAATCAGCTAATGCGAAGGAAAGCGTCTGCGATCGCATTGGTTGTGACTTCCACATTGCTACTAACCTCTTGTGGTGTTGTTGGCTTTGTAGATAGCGCTTGCGTCAAAATACAGAAGCAGTCAGAGCTCAAGCGTGAGATAGGCACAACTTTTCTAGACATGGTCAATTCGGGTCAAATAGGAGAAGACACCACACCTCAAGAAGTAGAAATGCAGGGCTACAAGAGCATCATTGAAGGCACTGAGCTCGTTGTAGAAAACCCACAATGCTTTTCAGAGCAAGAAGTTGAAACTGCTAAGAGTTTGTTAGGACGATAATTGGGAAATCTAAGCAAAGTTCGAATCGGACTTTTATCACTCTGTTTCTTCGTATCAGTGTTTGTTCAGCCCAATTGGGTCACCGATAACTTCTGGTACAAAGCCGAATTCTGGGATGCCCTCCCATTCAACTTCCCCTACATGGGTTTCATCCTGATCTATGCGGCCATCGTCACGTCTCTGTTCGATCAATTCATCCGCTTCGTCAAGAAGTACGCATAACCCATTTCTTGTCAGTCACCCTGAGTAACTTGGTGCCATGAAGCGAAAGTGCCCAACCTGCAATTCCAGCGATGGAGTCCGGATCATCATTTGGGGGATGCCTGCCGGTCCTCCCGATGAATCCAAGTACTACATCGGCGGATGCCTGATGGATGATCAAATGCCTGACTACAAGTGCATTACTTGTGGTTGGGAGGGGTTTAAGCGCTCCCGTTTAACCTCTTTTACGGACCAACTGTCTAAACTGCAACCATGAACCATTCGCTGATTAGTAAGTCCAAAGAATCACGCAGAATGGCTGCCGATTTATCAACCAGAGGATTCAACTAAAGATGGCAAGCACAGATAGAGCCGAGCTCCATAAGACAATCTGGAAGATTGCCAACGACCTGCGCGGAAGTGTCGATGGCTGGGACTTTAAGCAGTACGTCCTTGGCACTTTGTTCTACCGATTCATCTCCGAAAACCTCACTAACTACCTGAACGAACACCAGCACAAGGCTGGCATCAAGGACTTTGACTATTCAAAACTTAGCGACAAAGACGCAGAGTTCGGCCGCAAGGAAACGGTTCTTGAAAAAGGATTCTTCATCCTCCCAAGCGAACTTTTCGTAAACGTTCGAGCCGATGCAAAGAACGATCCAAATCTGAATGAGACTCTCTCTCGCGTCTTCCGCAACATCGAAGGCTCGGCAGTTGGTTCACCGAGCGAGCTCGACATCAAGGGACTCTTTGATGATCTCGATGTGAACAGCAACAAAATCGGTGGAACAGTTACCAAGCGAAACGAACTTCTCGTGAAGCTGCTGGATTCAGTCGGTGAACTTGCTCTAGGTAACTACGCCGATAACTCCATTGACGCATTCGGTGATGCTTACGAGTACCTCATGACTATGTACGCATCTAGCGCCGGAAAGTCTGGTGGAGAGTTCTTCACGCCCCAGGAAGTTTCAGAGCTCCTCGCAAAAATCACAGTCGTCGGCAAGAAGAAAGTAAACAAGGTCTACGACCCAGCATGTGGTTCAGGTTCACTACTTCTTCAGTTCGCAAAGGTCCTCGGCAAAGATAACGTAACTGATGGTTTCTTCGGGCAAGAAATCAACATCACCACATACAATCTCTGTCGCATCAACATGTTTCTCCATGACATCAACTACGAGAAGTTCGACATCGCCCATGGAGACACCCTTACTGATCCAACCCATTGGGATGACCAACCGTTTGAAGCAATCGTCTCTAACCCGCCTTACTCAATCAAGTGGGATGGTGATGACAACCCATTGATGATCAACGATCCTCGTTACTCACCAGCAGGCGTGCTAGCTCCAAAAAGCAAAGCAGACCTGGCTTTTACGATGCACATCCTCGACTGGCTCTCCACAAATGGAACCGCAGCCATCGTTGAGTTCCCTGGTGTCATGTATCGCGGCGGAGCAGAGCAGAAGATCCGTAAGTACCTGGTCGACAACAACTTCGTTGACGCTGTCATTCAGCTTCCACCGGATCTCTTCTTTGGTACGACTATCCAGACATGCATTCTGGTGTTGAAAAAGTCTAAGAAGGACAACAAGGTCCTCTTCATCAATGCTGAACGTGAGTTCGCAAGAGCGAACACCAAGAACAAGCTTCGCCCTGAAGATATCGAGAAAGTTCTCGCAAAGTACACAGACCGAAAAGATGAGGAATTCTTTTCATGTCTTGTCGATCACAATGAGGTCGCAGAAAAGGACTACTCACTTTCCGTTACAAGTTACGTTGTAGCAGAAGACAAACGCAAAATGGTAGATATAAAAGTGCTAAACAATTCGATCGCAGGGATCGTCTCTCGTCAGTCAGAACTTCGTCGAGAGATAGACAAGATTATTGCAGATCTCGAAAGTAAAAAGGCATGAATCGAGTAGAGAAACTTCTTACTGAAATGTGCCCAGAAGGTTTGGAATTCCAAGCGCTATCCGAAGTATGTTCTGACTTCATTGTGCCAATGAGAGATCGCCCGAAAGTATTCGATGGCGACATACCATGGTGTCGTATTGAGGATATTGAAAAAGATTACATTCATGGCTCATTATCAGGTTTAAAGGTTTCACAGAAGGTAATATCGGAAATGAACCTGAAAGTGATGCCTAAAGGAACCGTCATAGCATCTTGCAGCGCATCACTCGGCCGGTACGCAATTTCGACGACACCGTTGATAACTAACCAAACTTTTATAGGACTGGTTTGTGGGGATGCTCTTTACAATCGCTTCCTCCTGCATATATTGCCTCTCAAAACTCCAGAATTAATTGCATCTTCTAACTCAGGAACTATTCCGTACATTTCACGAGCAAAGTTCGAACGCCTACAAATTCCAGTTCCTCCCCTTGAAATTCAACATGAGATTGTGCGAATCCTTGACACTTTCACAGAGCTAGAAACAGAGCTAGAGACACAGCTAGAAGCAGAACTAGAGGCAAGAAAAACTCAGTATGAGTATTACAGGAAGCACCTACTTTCATTCCGCAATCTAGAAGCGGGAGTCCGGTGGATTCCGTTGGGAGAGTTGGTCGCTAATCACGACAGTCGCCGTAAACCCGTCACTCGCTCCGCCCGCGTGCAAGGGGATTATCCTTATTACGGTGCGAACGGAATTCAGGACTACGTCGCAGATTTCATTTTCGATGGCATATTTCTGTTGTTGGGTGAGGACGGAAGTGTTATCAATTCGGACGGGACCCCTGTCGTAAATTGGGCAACTGGGAAGATATGGGTCAACAATCATGCTCATGTTTTGACTTCTGCCAATGAAAATGTTGACCTTCGGTATCTATTTCATTTCTTGAAATCGACAAATATCCGTGAATTCGTAACTGGCGGCAGTCAACTTAAGATAAACCAAGGCAATATGAATCGAATCCCGATTGCTTTGCCGGCTCTTGAAGAGCAGATTAGGGTGCGCACCCTTCTTGATCAATTTGAAGAACTAACCACCGAACTTAAAAATGGTCTCCCCGCAGAAATTGCAGGGCGTCGAGAGCAATACGAGTATTACCGAAACAAGCTGCTTACTTTCAAGGAACTTGAAGTGGCATGAACTTTCAAAACATAGAGCCAATCGCAATCACGTCCGAGAACACTGTCGTTGCTGAACTTGATCCAAAGGCGACTAAAGCCAAGGCGTACGAGAGCGAATCAGAACTCGAGGCTGCGTTCATTGAGCTTCTCAAAGATCAGGCCTATGAGTATCTTGCAATCACAGATGAGAATGGTTTAATCGCAAATCTCAAAGTTCAAATTGAGAAGATCAACAAAATTGAGTTCAGCGACACAGAATGGGAGCGCTTTTTCGCCGAGAGTATCTCGAGTGAGAAGGACGGCATCATTGAGAAGACTCGTCGCTTCCAAGAAGATCACATCCGTGTTCTGAAGCGAGATAACGGTGAGAGCAAGAATATCTACCTCATAGATAAGCAAAACATCCACAACAACAGCGTTCAAGTACTCAACCAGTACCAGGTTGCGGGTGCTCGCAAGAATCGGTATGACGTTACCGTTCTCGTGAACGGCTTGCCTCTTGTTCATATTGAGCTCAAGCGACGCGGTGTTGATATCCGCGAGGCGTTCAACCAGATCAATCGATACCAGCACGACAGCTTTTGGGCTGAGTGTGGTCTCTTTCAGTATGTACAGATTTTCGTAATTAGTAACGGTACTTATACCAAGTACTACAGCAACACAGTTCGCGATCAGCACATCAAAGAATCAAGCGGCAACGTCCGCATCAAGAAAACATCAAACAGCTACGAGTTCACCAGCTGGTGGGCAGATGCTAACAACAAACCAATCTATGACCTCATGTCTTTTGGCAAAACTTTTTTTGCCAAGCACAGCTTGCTCAACATATTAACGAAGTACTGCGTATTCACTTCAGACCAGATGTTGCTCACTATGCGTCCGTATCAGATTGTTGCGACAGAACGCGTACTCCAGAAGATCGTTATGAGCGAAAATCAGAAGACACTTGGAACCATCGCAGCAGGTGGGTATGTCTGGCATACGACTGGTTCTGGAAAGACACTCACGAGCTTCAAGACTGCGCAGATTGCTTCAAAGATGCCATCGGTCGACAAGGTGCTCTTCGTTGTAGATCGTAAGGATCTCGATTATCAGACGATGAAGGAGTACAACCGCTTTCAAGAGGGTGCTGCCAATGCAAGCAACTCGACAAAACAACTTCAAGAACGTTTGGAAGATCCGAGCGCAAAAATCATTATTACTACCATCCAGAAGCTCTCTAAGTTCATAGCTCTGAACCCAAACCATGTGGTCCAAGATAAGCGCGTAGTGTTGATTTTTGATGAGTGCCACCGATCTCAGTTCGGCGATATGCATTCTTCAATCAAGAAAGCATTTTCAAATTACAACTTATTCGGATTTACGGGGACACCAATTTTTGCTGCAAATTCTTCAAGTGGAAACAATCCAAATCTGCGAACCACAGAGCAAGCTTTTGGCGTAAAGCTTCATACCTACACAATCGTCGACGCGATTACAGATAAGAATGTCTTGCCTTTTCGTGTCGATTATGTAAATACCTTTAGGAAATCCGAAAAGTTAGTCGACCGCGATGTAAGTGCAATTGATACGGAGAAAGCGCTGCTGGCACCTGAGCGAATCACCAAAATTGCCCAATACATCCTTGAGCACTTTGATCAGAAAACTCGACGCAACGAGACATACACACTGAAGAATAAGAGAGTCTCAGGCTTTAACTCGCTAATGGCTACCGCATCAATTGATGCAGCAAAGCGCTACTACGCCACCTTTAAGGAGCTACAGAAGGATAAGCCGAGCGATTCTCAACTAAGGATCGGAATCATCTACAGCTTCGCTCCTAATGAAGATGAAGAGGGTGGATTGCTACCAGAAGAGGAGTTTGAAGCGAGCAATCTTGATGCTTCTTCTCGCGACTTCCTAGAAGCCGCCATCAAGGATTACAACGCGATGTTCTCGATGAACTTCGATACATCCTCTGAAGGATTTCAGGCTTATTACAAAGACCTGTCTGAAAAACTGAAGAAGCGTGAGATTGATCTGGTAATTGTCGTAAACATGTTCCTGACTGGGTTCGATTCAACCACTTTGAATACCTTGTGGGTTGATAAGAACCTTCGCCTCCATGGACTGCTTCAGGCATATTCTCGAACAAACCGCATTCTGAATTCGATAAAGACATATGGAAATATCGTATGTTTCCGAGATCTTGAGCAAGCGACAAATGATTCTATATCGCTGTTTGGCAATAAAGATGCCGGTGGAATAGTCATTCTCAAGCCATTCCGTGAGTATTACGATGAATACGCTTCGTTGGTTTCAGAGCTCACATCTAAATTTAATCCAGGGGATCTTCCAGCCTCCGAGACTGAGCAGCGAGAATTCGTCAATCTCTATAACAAGATTTTGCGCCTTCAGAATATTCTCAAGTCTTTTGATGATTTCAAAGGAAATGAATTACTTCCTGAGCGCACTTTCCAGGATTATCAGAGTACTTATATTGAAATCTACCAAAATTTAAATGGCAAGGTAATTGGAGATAAAGAATCGATTATCGAGGACTTAGTTTTCGAAATCGAATTGGTAAAGCAAGTAGAAATTAACGTAGATTTTATTCTTATTTTTATTCGTGGTCTCCAAGGAGCTTCAGCCAGCGAAAACAAGGAGATAAAGGCAAAGATCAACAAGACTGTTCTTTCAAGCTTCTCATTACGAAGTAAGAAGGACTTAATCGAGAAATTCATCGAGTCAATTAATAATGATTCAGATGTAGAGGGACAGTGGAGAAAGTTCGTAGAAGAGGCAAAAACTGAGGAACTAGGGAAAATCATCGCCGACGAGAATTTAAATGCTAGCGAAACAGTGGCATTTATAAACAAGGCCCTCGCGGATGGTGAGCTAAAGTCAGCAGGAACAGCAGTAACGAAGCTTCTTCCGGCGAAGAATATGTTCAGCCCTTCATATGAACATAGCCTTCAGAAATCCATGGTCATTGAGAAGCTCAAGGCCTTCTTCGATCGTTTCTCTAACCTCTAGACTGAATACATTAGAAACTGAGGAGCGAAATGATCAATCCAAATATACGTGCGGAGTTGGAATTGGCTTTGGCGGCAGACGACAAACTCTTAGGACAGATTTTTCTTCTCACCCAAAAAGGGATCACGAATGCTAAGGAATTAACAGAACAATCCGATGCTTCAAATCGTGGCGTGGTTTACAACAACTTGGCGATGATGAAGGCGTTGCTGGATGGTCAAATGCCAACGGGAGCAACAGTTTCAAGACATAGTGCTTATGCGGTAGGACGCCTCTTAAAGAACAATCCGAATTTTTCCAGTGAGGTGAAGACATATCTTGTTGACCTCAAAGTTCAACTGATTAATAACTCTGAGAGCCTCAATGCTGTACTCCACGACCAAGAACAGATAGATAGTCAATCAGAAAAACTCGCTGAACAAGCATCTAGAATTCAGAATGGTATTTATGTTTATAGTTTTCCAACATATTTACATTTTGGAACAATAGAGGATGAGGGTGTTAGCTGGTTCAAGATTGGCTCTACCAAGAATTCAGTCTGGCAAAGAATTGTTGAGCAGAACCGCCAAACTTCAATGCCAGAGGACCCAAAGTTGCTTCGTATTTATCACAAGAGTGAGATGGATATAGATGCAATTGAGAAGAAATTCCATTCAACATTAGATCGAGTTGGACATGAGCGAAGTTCAGCACGGCGAACTAAGGCTGGTACAGAGTGGTTCGCAACTACATTAGATGCAATAGATGCAATTGCAGAACTTATGGACCTTCAAATCGAGAGATATGAGTTAGGCAATGACTAAGTTGCATCATGAGAGGGAGCGATTTTGATATGACTTATTACTTGAGAGTGATGCTCGGTGGTCAAAGTGTGTCAGCTAGAGATTGTTTTAGAGATGGAATAGTGGGCACTGATTTCGACTTTAATGTTGATTTGACCGATTATTTGAAGCCCACTTGGAATGAGTCTAAGCGCGATCTAACTCGAATTTTCACAGAGAGACGTCCGGATAAGAATCCAATAGCTATCGGACTTAATTGTGGGTCTATTTGGACTGTTTCGAAAGGTATTCCGGTGGGTGGAGTCGTTGTGTCACCTACTGGCGAAGGTGATTACACCTATGGAGTGGTCACGGGGGATTACAAATATGTCCCAGATTCTTACTTCCCGCATCAAAGAGATGTGCAGTGGTCAGGTGT
>JACCDN010007145.1_pt1 | contig 12477 bp, 10 predicted proteins | sample 7441691 | NCBI WGS metagenome assembly JACCDN01 (sample SAMN15323439, study PRJNA562643) | freshwater metagenome | isolation source: river surface water | place: USA:Blue River Watershed | collected 2017-08-16 | reverse complement strand
ATTGCACCGTGAAGGTCGCTGAGCTGTAGAACTTGTACAGCCTTGTTAGCTGAGTTTGCAACTGTTGCTAATTGATCAGCTGTGTAGCTCTTGTTTGATGCGGCTGGCTTTGAGAAACCATATGCATTAACAGCTTGTACAACTGGTGTACCTGCAGGTTGTCCAACAACGATTGGCATTGTTACAACAGAGTTATTTCTGATTGGAACAAAGATTGGGCATGAGCCCGCACCCGCTGAAACAACATGGCCGATAACTCCTGGAGCAACGCTTGCACCAGGTGTCCACTTAACTACTACGCCGCGAGCGCCTAGATAAGAGGTGACATTTGTCGGAGCGTTTGGCAAAGAGTATGTATTTGCCTGCGCTGTAGGAACTAGTAATGAAACTAGTAGCGATGTAGCTAGAGCTAGTGAGCCCCAGCTAAAGATTTTGCGTGATTGGAGGGTTTTGGTCATAGGCGCATCCTAATGAAAGAGAGATTTCTAATTGGCGCGTGTTGCGTTACGAAACGGTTTCGAAAGAGTGAATGTCGTTACAGGCCCGCGTGCTTCAGTAACTCGGTGCGCTCAACACTCTTAACCCGAGGTTTACCCTTTGGCTCACCAGCTGCAACTTCAGCCTCATTGATCTTTTGCCACAGCTCTTGAGTGACAACAACTTGGTGGGTAATTAATTCTGAGATATCGCCTGTGTTTTTCGGGTTCTTTAAATCCGACACTAGGAGCTCAACCACCGCTGCAGCATCTGATTTATTAGTGCCAATTACCCCTGATGGGCCACGCTTTGCCCAACCAACAACATACAAATTCTCTTTTACCCGGCCGTCTGTATTAACAACCTTTCCATTTTCATATGGAACCCCGTCAATACCCTGTGCTTGATAGCCGATTGCGGTGATTACAAGCCCACAATTGATGGTGACATCGCCATTAGGTGTCGAGTAAACAACACCTTCTACTCGATCTGTTCCAAGTATTTCCTTTGGAGTGTGCTGGAACAAGAACTCCAAGGTGCGTTCATGTTCGCTCTTTGGGTTTTCCGCAATTAACAACATCGCATCCAAATTGCTCTTTACATCCTTTTCAGGCTCTGAACCTGCACGAACAATCGCCGCTTCGATATCGGTTTTGCGCATAACAACATTTGTGTGTTCTAGCTTAGGAAGTTCGCGTAGCTCAGGTGAGGTAAATGCTGCATGCTCTGGTCCGCGGCGTGCGCTGATGTAAACCTTGCGGATATTGCTCTTTTTCAAGGCATCAATTGCATGATCTGCGGTATCGGTTGGATCTAACTCACTTGGTTCTAGCGCCAACATACGGGCCACATCCATCGCGACATTTCCTGCGCCAATAACAACTGCCGTATCTGCATCAAGTGGAGTATCTACGCCAACAAAATCAGGGTGTGCGTTGTACCAAGGCACAAAAACCGCTGCAGACAGTGAACCGCGCAGATCTTCGCCTGGGATACCTAATTTCTTACCTAGAGATGAGCCGGTAGCGATAATGACCGCATCATATTTTGCTTGCAGTTGGGCAACAGTTACATCACTGCCAACTTCAACATTTGCAAAAAGTCTAAAGTTTTCGCTATTTGCAATCTTTTCAAAAACCTTTGAAACCGTTTTAATCTTTGGATGATCAGGTGCAACTCCGCTACGTACCAATCCCCATGGAGTTGGTAGACGTTCAATCATGTCGATTGAGAAAGATTGTTCTTCATTTGCAAGGTTTTGCAACGCTTGTGCAGCGAAATAACCTGCAGGACCTGCGCCAACAATTGCAACCTTAAAGTTCAACACATGGCAATCTTATGTGAAATCAGCCTGGCTCACTACTTTCGCCTCACTAAGCCGAGCTTATTGGTAGGCCATCCCTTGTTGAGATCCGTATTGCTTTGCGAATGCAAAGTAATCCCTCACTCCACCATTCAAACTCCATTGAGATAAATCCTTGTGTGAAGTCAGTGCTGTTTACATAATGTCTGTAATCTAAAAAGCAGAGTTTTTCATCAGGATTAATACAATCACTTTTTGCAATGACAACCTTTGAAGGATTTTTGATCTCTACATTTTGAAGAATCGTTTTGGTGTTATTGCGTAAATAACCACTCACGCGAATCTCATCGCCTACCTTTAACGTTGTGGTGATTTCTCCCATAAGTTGATCAAGTTGCGCTTTGGTCAGTAAGGAGTCCCCACTTGCGGAACCGCTGGCCGCGGCTATTTCTTTGCGTTCTGAAGGTCTCCATAAACTCATATCGACTTCTGGTATTTGAGGTAGTTGGTCCACAGCGAGGATTTCAACACCTTTTCGTCCTGGACGAATAAAGCGTGGGACAATTTCAAATTCAATTTTGTTTTTGGTTTCAAGTGGGTAAATCAGATTACCTAAAGGTATTAGCTCCTCCGGCTTAATACGAGCAAATACGATTTCAACGTAGGCATTACGTTCATAGAGAATACCAATCGAGCCATCTGCTAATTCACAAGCTGTTGAATATGCAGAGCTACCTTTTTCTATCACAAACCCTTTATGCCATGTTTTTCCACCATCAACAGACTCTTTGATGACAGTGTTCATTCTCAAATCTGAATCATGATTGTGTGTACAAATTAGATCTCCGTTGCTCAAGGTGGTTAATGATCCATTGTCGCTTGGGTCAGGAAGAGCTTGATCTGGCGCTAAATCACTCAGAGTCAATCCACCATCTATGGATCTTCCAGCTAGACGATAGGGAGTAGCTCGGGAGTGAAACAAAATGCTGCCATCATGTAAGGCGGTAATTGCCGTTTCATTTCCACCTGGGATAACGGCACCTAATGACCAAGTGACACCGTGATCATCGCTGTAACCGATTTGAGAAAAAAGCTCGGTTTTTGTGCGTAAAACAAAGGCTTGCAGCAATCTACCCGCAAATTTTCCATCGGTAATTCGCCCACCCATTCCAGATGTTGCAAAAATTCCTAGAGTTCCTGCTGCCTTTAACTGATCGGTTACATACTCATGCTTCCAAGATTTTCCGTCATCATCTGAGTAAGAAAGACCGATTTGTGAAATTTCCGGATCTGAAAGATCGGTTCCTTCTTTGCTTTCGAAGAATCCCGCAAGTTTAGTATGTTGGTAGAGAACTAAGATTCTTCCCTTATCGCCGATTGCTGGATCGATAATGATGCTTGCATCACCAAAACCATACACGCCATCGTGTTCACGAAAAATACTTTGGGCACTCCATGTTGACCCATTGTCATCACTGATTCTGAACACTAGATCAACAGGCGCAGGTAAATCATCAAAATCAAATCGCCCATCATAAATTGCAATGATTCGTCCTGATGGCGTTACCGCCATAGCCGGTATCCGATATTGCCGGTATCCACCTACTCCGCGAACTGCAAGAACTCTTTCTTCCATTACTTTACTGAAAGACCTGCATTCTTTAAGTATGGGATGATTGCAGCGATCTCATCTGCATTAAGTGCGATCTGAGGAGGCGCTGTACGTCCATCCTCGATAACCCCAAGTAGTTTCAAGGATGCTTTAAATGCACCAAGTGCTGAAGATCCTCGACCCATTCGACTTGGTGCACCAACATCTACTAAACCAAACATCTCAAATAATCGTTCCTGCTCAGCACGTGCCTCTGAGTATTTTCCAGCTGCAACAAAATCAAAAATTCGTACATATCCTGCAGGGTCAATGTTTCCAATTCCAGGCACAACTCCATGTGCCCCTGCCATCAATGCTGAATCAACCGTTAACTCTGAGCCTGTAAGAACAACAAAATCCTTTAATCCCATTTTTTTAGCGCCAAGAACAACCGCTCTGATTCCTGCATCATTTCCAGAGGAATCCTTAAGTCCTTGAATAACACCCTCTTTGGCCAACTTGAGCACAGTTCCAGTTTCAAGCTTTACCCCATTTGCTGCCACGGGTATGTCGTAGGCGTACAGCGGAACATCTCCACATGCCTCTTTAACGAGCTTGAAATGTAGCGCGATCTCTTCTGGGTGGGTTCGAACATAGAAAGGCGCGGTCAATACGATGCCGTCGATTCCTGCAGCTACCGCAGCTTTAACATGCTCATTAACTCGCAAAGTAGTCATGTCAATTGCACCAGCAACTACAGGTACACGTCCGGCTGTCTCATCGATTGCAATACGAATTACATCGGCGCGGCGCTTATCGGTTAGGTAAGCGACTTCGCTTGTGGAACCCAAGACAAACAATCCATGGACTCCGCCATCAATCAGATGATTAATCAGTTTACGTAAAGACTTTTCATCGATCTCATAATCAGATGTGAAGGGAGTGCAAACTGGTGGAACCACACCTCGTAGCAACTTTGAATTTGTGGTCATTATTTTTCTCCCTTATTTAGGTGGCAGGCGACTAGGTGTTCGCCTTTCGAAATATTTGAAATTCTCAAAGTTGGACGCTCGATTTTGCAAATATCCATTACCGCAGGGCAACGGCTAGAAAATGCACAACCAGTCGGCATATCTATTGGGCTTGGAACTTCACCTTGTAGAACAACTCTGTGATCTTTCGCCTTTGGATTCATGCTCGGTACTGCAGACAAAAGAGCGATTGTGTATGGGTGCTCCGCTGCGGATGGCAATGATTCTGCTGGAAGAATCTCAACAACGTTTCCTAAATACATAACCGCAACGCGATTTCCTACATACCGTGCTACAGCAACGTCATGTGTAACAAAAACAAAGGAGAGACCTGTCTCACGTTGAATCTTAAGAAGAAGATTTACAATTTGTGCCTGAATGGAAACGTCCAGGGCGGAGACGATCTCATCTGCGATAATAAGTTCAGGTTTCGTAGCTAAACAACGCGCGATTGCCAGACGTTGACGTTGTCCGCCTGAGAACTCATGAGGGTAGCGATTGAGATACTGAGGCTGGATATTCACCATTTCGCACGCTTCATTTATTCTTGCTGCGCGCTCCTCAGGGTCCTTAACCCCGTGAACACGTAAAACTTCATCCATAGCCGCACCTACTCGTTGGCGCGGGTTGAAAGATGTGTAGGGATCCTGAAAAATCATCTGAACTTTCTTTCGGAACTTCATTTGATCTTCACCTTTTAGGTTTGTTACATCTTGAAGACCGCTTCCGAAATCAAATGAAAGTGCGCCATCGGTCGGCTTGTCTAAAAGAGCTAGCATTCGACCTAGAGTGGTCTTTCCACACCCTGATTCACCGATTACCGAAATAGTTTCACCCCGATAAATTTCAAGATCTACACCATCGAGCGCTTTAACGTGACCCTTTGTGCGTCGAAGAACTCCCCCAAGTACTGGAAAGTGTTTTTTAATCATTCCTACTTTGTAAAGGGGTTTATCTCGTTGGGCGTGATGATCAAGCATGGCTACCGCTCGCATTCAGTAAGGGAAGATTTCCGTTGCTATCCAAACGAATACATCGCACTTGATGAGAATCTTCCATGACTTTCATTTCGATAGTCGCTTCTTTACAAGCATCTGTCACGAATGGGCAGCGACCTGCAAACTCGCAACCCAGCGTTACGTCTGCTGGTGACGGGGTTTGACCATCCACTGTTTGAAGTTCCACATTCTTGTCTGCTTCTAAGTTAGGAACGCTCTCAAGTAGGGCACGCGTGTATGGATGTTTAGGGTTGCGAAGAACTTGCTCAACTGTTCCATATTCAACAACTCTGCCTAAATACATAACAGCAACATGGTCTGCTACTTCAGATACCAAGGCCATGTTGTGTGTAATGAGAATAAAAGTCTTTCCTGCAGTTCTTTGAAGATCCTTCAGGAGGGTCATGATTTGAGCTTGGATAGTCACATCCAAAGCGGTTGTTGGTTCATCGGCTATAACCAAATCGGGTTCACAAATCGTTGCAACAGCGATCATCACGCGCTGGCGCATGCCGCCTGAGAATTCATGAGGGTAGGCCTCGTAGCGGCGAGCTGGGTCTGGAATTCCAAGCTTCTTAAAGAGCTCAACAACCTTAGTTTTCGCCTCTTTTTTGGAGATTTGCTTATGTTGAAGAAGACTTTCCGCCACTTGGCGACCCACTTTGTGAGCTGGGTTGAGTGAGGACAAGGTGTCTTGGAAAATCATTCCAATCTTGGCACCTCGTAGACCACGCATTTGACGACCAAACTTCTCTAACGAGTTTAGTTTGATGAGTTCATCTCCATCGCGGAAGAGAATTTCGCCATCGCTGATTTGTCCATTATCTGGAAGAAGTTGCACGATCGCCTGTGCAGTTACCGACTTACCGCATCCTGATTCACCAACGACGCAGAGGAAAGATCCTCGGGGTACAGAGAGCGAAACATCACGAAGAATATGAAGTTGACCATCTTCAACATTGAAGCGAACATTTACATTCTTTAAATCAAGTATCAAGTCATTATCTTTTTGAAGAGCCATTACTTTCTCCCCAATCGACCAAAGAAGGCTGACTTCCAAGTGTTCTTTACAATTCTAGTGCGTTGTTTTGGATCCAAAACATCGCGCAATCCATCTCCGATGAAATTAACCCCAAGAACAAATACAACAATGGCTAGTGCTGGAAAAACCCAAAGCCACCAATACTCATTTACTACAACAGGTGATTGCGCAGCAGCAAGTAAATTACCCCATGTTGGTGTCGTGATAGGAACTCCAAGGCCTAAGAATGATAGGCCTGCTTCGGCAATGATATAGATCGCGATATTTACAGTGAAGGCAACAACTATCGGGCTAATTGTATTTGGAAGTAAATGGCGAAAAATGATTCGTGGTTTGGAAAAACCAAAGGCGCGATCTGCCTCCACAAACGCTTCTTCTCTTAGTGAAAAGAATTCGCTTCGCACGAGCCTGAAGGTTGTCATCCAACCTGTTACAGCGAATACGAAGATAACGTTATTTACACCTTGTCCAAGTAAGGAAACAAAGATCAACACGAGAATCAATTGAGGGAAAGTCATAACGAGTTCTGAAAGCCGCATAATGATTGCGTCGAATTTCCCGCCTAAATAGCCAGCTACAGCGCCTAGTAAGGTGCCAATCATGTTAGCTAGGAATGAGGCGAGTACCCCAATGTAGATCGATTGTTTAGCTCCCGAAAGAACTCGGCTGAACATATCTCGCCCAAGTTGATCGGTACCCATGATGTGACCCCATGTTGGGTCTAGCCGTGAGTTGATTGGATCTATGAAATCAGGATCATGACCTGAGATCTGTACCGCAAATATTGCGCTAAGAATCACAGCAGAAACCATCAACAAACCAATCATGCCTGTTGTGTTCCTAGCGAAGTTACGCACAAAGACTCCAACGGCAGAAGGCTGATCTACATTCTTATTAGTTCTCATTGCGATGCACCTCCGCCTAAACGGACTCTCGGGTCTAAAATTGATTTCGCAATATCTACTAAGAAGCTCGCAACGAGAATAACCATTGCGATCAGCATGCTAATAACCATTATGACTGGGAAGTCAGAGGCTGACACCGCTGAAACAACTGTGCTTCCAATACCTGGCCATTGAAACACCGTCTCGACAAGAATTGAACCGCCCACAAGTAATGGGAGACGAAAAGCGAGAATAACCATAACTGGCCCAAGTGAGTTTCGGAAAACATGGCTGAAAAGTACTTTCCATTCCGGAACACCCTTACTGCGTGCAGTCTTTACAAAATCTCTATTGAGGGTATCGAGCACGGAGTTGCGTGTATATCTGATTAGAACGGCAAGCATCGCAACTGTGAGAGTTGCAACGGGCAAAATCAGGTGAGGGAGACGATCAAGAAAAGTTACTTGTCCTGGAGAGATTCTCTGACCGGTTGGTAACCATCCGAGGTTATATGCAAATACATTGAGGAACGCTAATCCAATAAAGAAATCTGGAACTGCAATACCAATAACCGCCAAAATTCGAGAGGCTTTATCAGCTAGACCACCACGGTTAGCACCAGCAAACAACCCGATTGTTAGGGCTAAAACAGTAGAAAGCACAAGGGCCGAAAGCACTAGTTCTAGTGTTGCAGGCATGCGAAGGGCGAGGATTTCTGAAATCGCTTGCCCGCTTTGGATGCTGTAGCCAAAGTTGCCGGTAGCAATCTCCTTAAGCCAAGTGAAGTACTGGATAACTATGTGGTCGTTTAGCCCTAATTGTTCACGTAGCAGTTCAAGATTGGCTGGATCGCTGGCAGCATCGGGTGAAATCAGTGCATTAATGGGGTCAATTGGTGATAGCCGCGACGCAAAGAAAATGAGTGCGCTGATTGCAAATGCCATGGGAATAAGAATTGCAATTCTGCGAATCAGAAATGAAACCAAGTAAAAATACCATCCTCAAAATTAGAGTGGGTTGCGATACAGGCCGAGTTTACCCTCGTACCTCGGCCTGTATCGCGATTAACCAGTTAGTTAACTGACCAGTTAACTAGGTTGTTGTCGTATGTATACAGAGGATTTCCCCACTTAGTGGCTGTATTTGAAATTCTCTTAGATACATACACGACTTGCTGCAAACTGTGGAGAGGCAACTTGTAAAGATTCTTCTGTTCCATATCTTGAAGAGCCTTTAGTGCTTTTCCTGTTGCACGTAATGTTGTTGCTGTTGAGAGTTGAGAGTTCAAGGCCGCAAATTCAGGTTGTGGTCCAAGAATCTTCTCAAATGTCACTGTGTTGCTGTACTCCGAATACCACTCGCCAACATTGAAGGCTGAAAGACCCTTAAGTGCGATGTCATAATTGCGGTTTGTGTACAACTCTGTAGTTGCATCGCCCTGGAAACGTAGAGCTTCAACCTTCATTCCCAATGTGCCGAGTTGCTGAGCAATTGCGGTCATCAAGTTCAAGGTTGGTACATCACCATGGTAGTAACGCAAACGTACAGTCTTGCTGAAATCAAACTTGGCTTCCTTCAGAAGCGCAGCGGCTTTCGCAGGATCGTACTTGTACTTAGGAATTGTGTTGTCGTAGTGAGGCATACCTGACATAACACCACTGTTAGTTACCTTAGCTAGCTTAGGGAATAGCGCAGGAACAAGTCGGTTCCAGTCCACGCCGTACTTAAGCGCTTCACGAGTCTTTACATCTTTGATTGGGCTGTTCGCCGCGGTTAGATTAAAGATGAAGTAACGGTAGAAATTGATCTTAACCATTGAACTCTTGAAATTTGTTGCTGAGTTCATAGCACGAATTGTCTCAGGATCGTTGGTTGTGAAGTAATCCAATTTTCCTGCCTTGGCATCTGATGCGAGGTTTGATGACACAACGATGTTGATGGTTTCAATCTTTGGCTTTGCACCTTCGAAGTTGGCATTTGGAACCAAAGTAATGAAGTTACCTTGGCTAAATGTGCCAACCTTGTAAGGACCAGAAACAACTGGATTCTTCCAGTAGTTGTTGGATGAGAGCTTTAGAAGATCTGCATCTTCAAGAACATGCTTAGGCAAAATCATGAACTGTCCGAGAACTGGAATCAGTGTGTTAGCTGGCGCAGTTAACTTGATTGTGATCTCGTTACCCTTTGCAGTCAGTCCACTAATTGTTTCCTTTGAAGTTGCATTTACTCCAGTTGAACCTTCAATTTGGCGAAATGCTGTCACATAAATGGCGTTTGCTTGCGCTACGCGAAGAATTGTGTTCATTGACCAAATAACATCTTCTGCAGTTAGTGGCTTACCGTCAGACCACTTAAGTCCTGACTTCATTGTGATTGTGACAGTTTTTCCATCTTTGCTTGTCTTATATCCAGAAGCTAAATCTGGTTTGACCGTAGCTAGGTCGGAGTTCGCCTTGAATAGTGCGCGGAACATCGCGTGGTGCGAGATTGATCCTGAGTTAACCCAAGGGGTACCAATCTGCTGAACGCCTCCGCCGCCTGCTGTTACTTCAGCAACGGTAATTGAATTTGTTGCTGCTTGAGAAGGTGAAGCTAATCCGGATACTGCGAGTGCAGCTCCTAGAACAACTGCACCAATTGATTTATAAAGCTTTCTCACTTGGTTTCTCCTAACGAGGGACTATGGAATTTGCGATCTAATACAGTGGGTAACTGTGCTAGACCAGTTACCCAAAAGTATAGTATGGTTGGCATAAGTCAAGGATTATGGGGTTTCTTTTGAATAACGATTCGGCGCTGGCCATCAAGGGATATTCGCTGTTGAAACCTTTAAAAAATGGCTTGGTGGTGTCATGTCAGGTACCGGATGACACCGCAATCAATACCCCTGAATTTATCGCAGCTCAAGCTCTAACAGTTTTACAGGCTGGTGCGATTGGAATTAGAGCCCAAGGGGTTTCGAACGTTCGAGCGATTTCGCTAGGTACCGACGTTCCAATTATTGGATTAGTTAAGAGGTATGAAAGTTCTAGCCCTGTCTACATAACCCCATGTGTCAGTGATGTTGTTGAATTGGAAAGAGCCGGAGCGCAGATTGTGGCGGTAGACGCTACCGATCGAACACGGCCTGGGGGGCAATCCTTTGCTGATTTTCTAATTCAAGTCCGCCTGGAATCAGATGTTGTGTTATTAGCTGATGTTGATTCACTGGAATCGGCACTTATCGCCGAGTCGCTTGGGTGTGAAGCTATCGCTACAACATTGTCTGGTTACACAGATATTCCTGCACCGCCACTGCCCAACATTAGGTTGATTGAACAAATCGCAAACAAAGTCTCAATACCAGTAGTTGCAGAAGGTGGTTTTAGTCATCCACAATCAGTTAAAGATGCATTTTCGGCTGGTGCTTGGTCTGTTTGTATTGGTACGGCAATTACTAATCCATACCTTCTTACTAAAAACTTTTTGACTGCTATAAATCAAGCTTGAATACTAAATTTGAATTCGTAGAGATCTCCGCGCTTCACTGATACGCAGTGTTCCATCGTCTTACCTCTTGAATCAAAGCCAGTAAGGCTAAACATTAATGATGGTGTCTTAATGGGCGCTTTTAAAATCTCTGCCTGCTCTTTATCTAAAAGCATAGGTGAAACATTGGAGTCTGCCTGAATAACTGGACGCTCATAAACATTTGCAAAAATCTCATAGAGCGAACCTTTTAAATCATGATCGAGTAAACCGGGTGCATTTTCACAGGGGATAAATGATTCCTCAATAGAAAGAGCGGTTCCATCTGCCAAGCGAACTCGCTTTACTCTATATGCTGACTCTCCGACAGGAATTTGTAGAGCTTCTGCTAATTTTGTATTACTCACTTTAGTTTTCTCTGCCTTAAGAATTTTGGATGAGGGTTTCATTCCTTTTTGACGAATCTCCTCTGAAAAAGAAATGAAGACTAGTTTCTTTGAGAGCTTTTCGCCTGCTACGAAGGTTCCAGAACCTGGAATCGTATAAATCAAACCACTATCTTGCAGCTCCGATAATGCTTGGCGAACCGTCATACTTGAAACATCATATTGAGTAGCCAATTGGCGAACAGATGGAATCTGAGAATGCGGCTTCAACTTTAAGAACTTGTTTTTCAACTTCTCTTGAAGCAAAACATACTTATGCTTCTTCGGTGTTGATGCCATTGTTTTATCTTTCCACAAGAAAGGTGGAAAACCTACAGCGAGCGGAGACGAGGAGATTTGAACTCCTGAAGGGTTTAACCCCTTACCTCGTTAGCAGTGAGGCGCACTCGACCGGGCTATGCGACGTCTCCTTGTTACAGAGCTAGTTTAGCGCAACCCTTTGGCTCCGCTATCCCCGCCTTGTAGGCTAGATATATGGAGAATTCAGATAAGGCGCTCAATGCTCGAACAAGTACACACCAACGAGTCTATGACGTAGCCCCATCAGAGTTGTTCGCTGAGTTTATGAAAACCGGTTGGGCACCAACTCCCCTAACTGGAATAACTCAAGATGAGGTAATCGCGCATTGTGTGCGTCGTCGCGCTGAACTATCCGCCGCCTTTACTGGCGTTCGTTTAGTAATTCCAAGTGGCGCGGCTAAGACACGTAGTAATGACACCGATTATTTATACCGCCCACACACCGCTTTTGCTTATTACACCGGTGTGCAAGGTGTTGAGGCGCATCCTGATTCAGTTCTTGTTATGGATCCAGCTGATGGCGGGCATACTCCAATTTTGTTTATCAATCCACGCTCCACACGCGATACCTCTGCTTTTTATACCGATGCAAAAAATGGTGAGCTGTGGGTTGGTCGCCGTTTTACAACTGGTGAAGCATCAGAGCGTTACGGAATTGAAGTTCGTGAGATTGCAGAGTTAGAAAAGTTTTTAAAGAACAAGAAATCTGCGGCACTTCATGGCTTTGATGATGTGGTTGATGCAACAGTTAAAGAGCATCGACGCGATGCAGAAGTGCTTGAGTTTGTCTCTGTTGCTCGCATGATTAAAGATCAATATGAAGTTAATGAAATGCAAAAAGCTGTCGATGCAACACACCGTGGCTTTAATGATGTAATCCGCGCGCTGCCGGCAGCGGTTGCAACTCCGCGTGGAGAACGTGTTGTAGAAGCAGCCT
>JACCDN010607652.1_pt1 | contig 12478 bp, 10 predicted proteins | sample 7441691 | NCBI WGS metagenome assembly JACCDN01 (sample SAMN15323439, study PRJNA562643) | freshwater metagenome | isolation source: river surface water | place: USA:Blue River Watershed | collected 2017-08-16 | reverse complement strand
TCAAAGCGTGCTGTGGACTGTTCGCACTGGTGGCTAGCTTCACCTTGCCCATTCGAAGTTCAAATCCGTCGTCTTTGAACACCTGCAATGACAGAGGGATTGTGACAGGTTTTTTGAAGTTATACGCATACCGCGGCGCTTCCGAAGACTTTTTCAGGGAAGCCGATAGCCCGACCCCGACCTGTACATTTTTGAACTTCATTTGGTTCAAGTTTGGATCGTCGGCGTTGATTACGACCTTGCCAACTTGGCCGGCTGCGAAGGCAAGTCTTTCAATTACAAACCTCGGGTCGATGAACCTATCCAGCTGATCACTTAGGACGTTGGTAAGTACCAACAGTTCTGGCTTGAGTTCAACCAGCGGGGCGATATGCCCCTCATCAACTTCGAGCACCGCAATGTCCGCAGCCAACTCACCTTTGAGGTTGCACTTTGCCAAAACCGCTGAAAGCAGTCCCTGTTGGATATTGGCCGTTGATGAATTGGTAAAGACCCTAACTCCGTGCTCCTGCAGGAGTGTTACCAGCATGTGGGTTGTGGATGATTTGCCAGCGCTACCGCTAATGATTACAAAGCCAAGTGGGAGGGATTTGAGTGTGTCCGATAGAAAACTCGGTGCAATCTTTGAAACCAGGAGTCCTGGAAAAGCCGAGCCACCGCCTCGCCTAACCCTGCGAAGGAGAAACCGAATGGTCTTTCCGAGCACTATGGCCAGGGTGTAATTCATTTAGTTGTCCAGATAGTCTCGAAGCAACTGGGAACGTGATGGGTGGCGAAGCTTAGACATTGTCTTTGATTCAATCTGTCGAATTCGCTCACGCGTAACACCGAACTTTTCACCAATTTGGTCGAGGGTCATTTGAACCCCATCACCCAAACCAAAGCGAGATCTGATAACTCCTGCCTCGCGCGGGTGCAGGCTATCTAGAACACGCTCTAACTCTTGTTGAAGCATTGAGAAACCTACGGCATCAGCTGGGACTACTGCCTCTGTGTCCTCAATCAGGTCACCAAATTCACTATCGCCATCCTCGCCAAGCGGTGTAGATAGAGAAATAGGTTCACGTCCGTACTTCTGAACCTCAACAACCTTCTCCGGGGTCATGTCTAGCTCAGCTGCCAGCTCCTCCGGAGTCGGCTCTCTTCCAAGGTCCTGTAGAAGTTGGCGCTGCACTCTGGCTAGCTTGTTGATGACTTCCACCATGTGAACCGGAATACGAATGGTTCTGGCCTGGTCCGCCATCGCACGAGTAATAGCCTGACGAATCCACCAGGTCGCATAAGTCGAAAACTTGTAGCCCTTGGTGTAGTCAAACTTTTCAACAGCGCGAATAAGACCGAGGTTTCCCTCCTGAATCAAATCCAAAAACTGCATGCCTCGACCGGTGTAGCGCTTTGCCAGCGATACCACTAGTCGAAGGTTGGCCTCCAAAAGGTGGCTCTTTGCCCGCTGGCCATCTTTGACTACCCAGTTCAGGTCGCGTCTTTCGGATGGCGAAAGTTTCTTGGTAGTAGCTAGCTTCTCTTCGGCAAATAGGCCCGCTTCGATTCGCTTCGCCAACTCAACCTCGAGTTCCGCATTTAGAAGCGCAACCTTTCCAATCTGCTTCAGGTAGTCCTTAACCGGGTCAGCCGTAGCTCCACTGATTGTTAGGTTCTGGACAGGAATGTCATCATCGTCATCACTGATCACAATCAAATCTGATGGCAGCTGTGTCTTGCCTGTTTCAGCTTCGTCATCTTCTTCGGCGGTTAGATCAACGGCCTCTTGCGCCTCGGCGACGATTTCCTCAACGGTCGTCAAATCCTCTTCAGGATCAATTTCCTCATCTTCGTCATCGTCCAAATCAGCATCTGCCGGCTTGCCAGCTTTACCCTTAGCTTTGATTCCTTTTTGCTTTTCCGGAACAGCGGCAGTCTTCTTTACCGGAAGCGGCTTACCCTTAAGTTTCTTTTCAGCATCTTTGGTCTTATTCGGCTTCTCTGCTTTTTTTGCAGCTGGTTTCGCCGCTGGCTTTGACTTAGCAGGCTTGGCTGGAGAACCCTTCGCCTTCTTGTCCTGAGCTTTAGCAACCTGCTTGGTCTTTGGTTTATCCGTCGTTTTACTTGATGTCTTCTTTGCAGGCTTAGCTGCAGGCTTTATCCCAGCAACTTTCTTCTTGTCTGAAATCTTCTTAGTTTCAAGTGGTTTCGCCGGCGACTTTTTTGAAACAGACTTAGCTGCTTGGGCGGTCGGTTTTAAATTCTTTGCAGGTTTCTCAGGCTTAGCCGCTTTTGTCGACTGTTTTTTCGCCGGTTTACTCTCAGCCTTCGACTGCTTTGTCTTTGAATCAGCGGTCTTCTTCGCAGCGGTAGCGGCCGTTGGTTTGGTTGGCTTTAGCTTTGCCGCCTGCGCGGTAGGCTTCAGCGCCGCCTTGACTGGCGCTGCTTTAGCCTTTGCGTTGTCCAGCGCTGGCTTTGCTGGTTTGGCGGATGCGATGGGAGTCCTCTTCCGGGCAGTACATAAACCCTTGTCAAGTACCTGAAACAGGACCTGAAAGGGTTTTGTGCGCTAATTATGCCACTTAATTGGCCTAACACCAATCTAAAAGGGATAAATAGAGGTATTTATTCCTTGTCGCCTTCTAAGTTGCGCCGCAGAGTAGCCAAATACTTCTCCAGCTCGTCAGCGAGCTGATCGGCTGAAGGGGGCTGGGCGGTTGGCTTTCCAAGCGGAGTTCTGGCTGGAGCAGTCTCCCCAGATGCATATCCCTGCTCCAAAGTAGCAATCAATTTTTGAAGCTCCGGATTATCACTGACTTGATTGTTCACTTTTTTGTCAAAAGCATTGGCACGCTCTCGCAAATCATCGGCAGGGAAAACTAACCCTGTAGCAGCTGTCACCAATTCGAGACCTGACAAAGCAGCCTTCGGAACCTCGTTGTCGGCTAGGTAGTGCGGAACAAGTAAAACAAATCCTGCAACGTCGAAGCCGACTTCAACTAGACGGTATTCAAGTAGGTGAACTATGTTTCCTGGCACCTGGGTTTGAGGTTTCCATTCTGAAAAGCGTTCGATCATGTCGTTTCGATTGCCCGAAACAGTTATTCCGGTTGCTCTGGTGTGTGGAATAGGAAACGGGATTGCGTGCACCCAAGTGAAAGAGCTAATGCTATAGCGCTCAGCAATTTCCACCACAGACCGCGAGAAAGCTTCCCACTTCATATCAGGCTCATAACCCTCGAGAAGCAGGAAGGGTTGATCGGCCTCATCGTGCATCAGATAGATTGCCAGGCTGGCCGGCTCATAGGAGTCGATGTGGTCTTTCTCAAAGTACAAAACTGGACGGCGCGACCGGTAGTCCAACAAAGCATCGTTGTCGAAGCGAATCAGAACTTCGTTATTGAGATTGGCGAATAGATGCTCTGAGAGCTGCTGCACGGTGGAGCCAGAGTCGCTGAATCCAGTTAGGAGGCACAGCATCGGAAGGCCCGATAGGTCTTGGTCTTTGTGATATTCCCGATAAAGCTGGCTCATAATTCGATACTAACTCACCCCTACACTTATTAGTTATGCATGAAGTTTCCGTCGTTACCTCTTTGCCAATCGCTCCATACCAGCTCGCAATTCCCTATTCTTCCATCGAGCAATTTGCGAAGCTTGGGCTCTCACTCAGCTCAGAACAGCTCTCTTTGTATAAAGCTGAGCCAAAGTCCGGCAATCTGGCAAGAGTTCCACTGGGTGAAAACGTTGGACTGCTAATCGGTGGCGAGCTCTCCATTGCAGACTTCGTGGCGACGGCTGTACGAGCAGCCACTCACGCAGCTCCCCTGGTAATCGATCTGCGAAACAGCAGTGAGCAGGTTCAAATAGCTGCTGAGGCTGCACTGTTGGCAAGCAAAACCCCTACCAGCTACAAAAGCGAAAACAAATCAGAAGTTGTCAAAGTTCACCTTCTGGTTAATCAAGCCCAGCCAATTGAAGAGGCGAAGATCCTCGCTGCTGAAGTGATTCGAGCCCGAGAGCTAATCAATATGCCTGCCAATGATCTCTATCCAGAAGTAGTGGCTGAAAACGCCAAAGACTTCACCAAAGGTCTAAATGTTTCTGTAGAGGTTTGGGACGAGAAAAGACTTGAAAAGGAAAATTGCGGTGGAATCCTCGGAGTTGGCCGGGGTTCGGTAAGACCTCCGAGACTTGTGAAGCTGGAATACAAAGGTGGCGGGAAGCACCTCGCGCTAGCCGGCAAGGGAATCACTTTTGACACCGGAGGGCTTTCGCTCAAGCCAGCCGACTCAATGGTTGGCATGAAATACGACATGGCTGGTGCGGCAACTGTTTTGGCTGCAACGATTGCGATTGCAAAACTAGGTTTGAAAGTTAATGTCACGACGGTTTTGTGCCTGGCTGAAAACATGCCATCGGGTTCTGCGACCAGGCCTGGCGATGTGGTGAAGATTCGAAACGGAAAGACCGTGGAGGTTCTAAACACCGACGCCGAAGGACGACTTGTTCTTGCCGATGGACTTTCCTATTTGACTGAACTTAAACCCGACCACATCGTGGATGTTGCCACTCTCACCGGGGCTGCCTCAATTGCGCTGGGTAAACGTCACACCGGATTGATGGGTCAAGGGGCTGCCATAGAGCATGTAAAGAGTGCAGCTGCAGAAACCGGTGAATTGGTTTGGCACATGCCACTAGCGGATGAGCTAAAAGAAACTCTCAATAGCGATCTTGCAGACATGACAAATGTGAAGATCGGCAACCGTGCAGGTGGGATGTTGGTCGGAGGATTGTTCCTGCAGGAGTTCGTCTCAAAAGATGCCTCCTGGGCTCACCTGGATATTGCCTCAGCGGCCAACAACGATGGCTCTCCCTACTCGGTCTATCCAGCAGGGGCCACCGGCGTCATGATTCGCACCTTGGTTCAGATGGCTAAAAATCTTGCCAACTAGCAGGTAGTAGACTTGCTAGCTGTTTGAGCAAGATGGAGCCAAAGTGGCCGAACACAATTTTGACCTTGTAATTTTGGGAGCCGGTTCTGGCGGTTACTCGGCTGCCCTTCGCGCAGCTCAGCTTGGAATGAGCGTTGCGCTCATCGAGCGAGACAAGCTTGGTGGCACCTGTCTGCACCGCGGCTGTATTCCAACCAAAGCACTGCTTCACTCTGCTGAGGTTGCCGACACCACTCGCGAAGCTGCCAACTATGGAATTCAGGCAACGCTGCAAGGCATCGACATGACTGCAGTCAACAAATACCGCGACTCCATCATCGACAAGCTTTACAAAGGACTCACTGGACTGGTTGGTGGCAAGGCAATTACTTATGTAACTGGCGAAGGCAAGATGACTGGTCCAAAGACCATCTCGGTAGGAAGCGATAGCTACACCGGAAAGAATGTGTTACTTGCTACAGGCTCAGTAACCAAAACTCTTGGAATCGAAATCGGCGGAAGGGTAATCACCTCCGACCAGGCTCTTCTGATGGACTGGGTTCCAATAAGAGTTGCCATCCTTGGTGGTGGAGTAATTGGCGTTGAGTTTGCATCAATTTGGCGCAGCTTTGGCGCTGAGGTCGTAATTGTTGAGGGCCTTGACCGACTGGTGCCAAACGAGGATCCAGCAATCAGTAAGGCTCTTGAGCGCGCATACCGCAAGCGTGGAATTGAAGCCAAACTTGGCAGCAAGTTCAAGACCGTCACTCAGACTCCTACCTCAGTCGAGGTGGAACTGGAAAACGGAGAACGCGTTTCAGCTGACATTTTGTTAGTGGCCGTTGGTCGCGGTCCCAATGCAACAGGATTCGGTTTTGAGCAGCAGGGCATCCAGATGGATCGCGGCTGGGTGCTAACGAATGATCGACTTCAAACAAACCTCCCTGGCGTATATGCAGTTGGCGACATCGTTCCAGGCCTGCAACTAGCTCACCGAGGATTCATGCAGGGAATCTTTGTTGCTGAGGAGCTCGCTGGACTCAAGCCCAAAAAGGTTGATGAGATGGGCATTCCTAGAGTCACCTATTGCGAGCCGGAGATTGCTTCGATCGGACTTACCGAGGCCCAGGCCAAAGAGAAGTTTGGCAACGACATTTCAATCTATGAATACAACCTGGCCGGTAATGGAAAGAGCAACATTTTGGGCACCGCCGGTGTTATCAAACTTATTCGCCAAAACAACGGTCCAGTAATTGGCTTCCATATGATTGGCTCCAGAGCTGGAGAGCAAATCGGAGAAGCGCAACTAATCGTTAACTGGGAGGCTTACCCAGAAGATGTGGCACCATTGGTCCACGCACACCCAACCATGAACGAAGCAATCGGCGAAGCGCACCTAGCCCTAGCCGGCAAGCCGCTTCACGCACACGCATAAAGACAGGTAGAGAAAATGGCTGATGTAGTTCTCCCAGCACTGGGTGAATCAGTAACTGAAGGCACCGTAACCCGCTGGCTAAAGAAGGTTGGTGAAACAGTTGCCGTAGACGAGCCGCTGGTAGAGATCTCAACCGACAAGGTCGACACCGAGATCCCAAGTCCCGTGGCTGGTGTGGTTCAGCAAATTTTGGTTAAGGAAGATGAAACAGTTGCAGTTGGTGCAGTGCTCGCAGTTGTTGGAGATGGCGCAGCAGCGCCGGCCGCCCCTGCTGCTCCCGCCGCACCGGTCGCTCCCCCAGCACCAGCGGCACCAGTCGCGCCAGCTCCAGTTGCACCCGTCATTCCAGCTCCCGTTGCTGCAGTACCTGCGGCTCCAGTTGCGCAACCAGTTATTCCGGCCCCTGTGGCGTCGCCCGTTGTGCCAGCTGCACCAGCTGCTCCAGCCATGGCTGCGTCAAACGAGTCAGACCCGAACTACATCACTCCGATTGTGCGCAAGCTGGCATCAGAGCTTGGCGTAAACCTTGCCAACGTTCGCGGAAGCGGAGTTGGCGGAAGAATTCGCAAGGAAGATGTGATTGCTGCTGGAAGCGGCAGGACCGCTGCTCCAGCTTCAGCTCCAGTTGTATCGTCCGCGCTTCGCGGAACTCGCGAATCGATGTCTCGTCTTCGCAAGGTCTTGGCTGAACGAGCGGTTGCCTCGATGCAGCAAACCGCGCAGTTGACCTCGGTGGTCGAGGTCGATGTAACCGGCATCGCTCAGCTGCGAGAGAGAATCAAGAACGACTTCTTGTCAAAAACAGGCAACAAGCTCAGCTTTATGCCTTTCTTCACACTTGCCGCAGCAGAGGCGCTTCGCGCGCACCCAAAGATCAATAGCTCAGCCGAGGGTGATCAAATCATTTATCACGACGGCGAAAGCATTTCATTTGCAGTTGACACCGATCGCGGACTGCTGACACCAGTAATTCGCGACACCGCAAGCTTGAGCATCGCGCAGATTGCTGCGGCAATCGCTGATCTTGCTGAGCGAACCAGAAGCAATCAGTTGAAGCCAGACGAGCTTTCCGGTGGAACTTTCACTGTCACCAACACCGGTTCACGTGGTGCACTGTTTGACACCCCAGTCGTTTTCTTACCGCAGTCGGCAATCCTTGGAACTGGCATCGTAACCAAGCGTCCAGCCGTCGTGTTGGATGCTGATGGCAACGAGGCTATTGCAATTCGATCCATGGTCTACCTAGCGCTCAGCTATGACCACCGAATCATCGATGGTGCTGATGCTGCTCGTTACCTAGGAGATGTAAAGAAGAGACTTGAGGAAGCCAGGTTCGAAGCTAACCTTGGAATCTAATTCAATCTGGCAGGCCTCGGTGCTAAACCATGCCTAGATTTGAAAGAGTAGCCTTCAGCCCTACCTTCCTTTCCTATGAAGAGGGTTACTCACTCCAACAACGAGTTCACTCAGAAGTGGTCTCAGGAGCGCGCGAGGACACTGTCTTACTGCTTGAACACAAAAGCGTGTATACAGCTGGCAAACGAACTGAGGCAAGTGAGCTGCCAAATGATGGGTCGGACTTTGTCGAAACCAATCGCGGCGGAAAGATAACTTGGCATGGTCCAGGTCAGCTGGTTGGCTACCCCATCATGCATCTGCCCAAACCAATCGATGTTGTCGCCTATGTTCGCTATCTAGAACAAACTCTTATCGATGTAATTGCTGAGTTTGACATCAAGGGAATAAGGGTTCAGGGTCGCACTGGGGTGTGGGTGGAAACTCCGAGGGGTGAGGAAAAGGTTGCCTCCATCGGGATTCGTGTCTCGGAAAAGGTGACCATGCATGGTTTTGCCCTCAATTGCAGTAATTCCCTAGAGCCTTTTGAGCACATAGTTGCCTGTGGGATAGCCGATGCGAAGGCAACGAGCTTGAGTGTTTTAGCATCTAGGGAGATAACTCCGCTCGATGCAGCTAGCCTGATTGAGCAGAAAATGGGAGAAATACCAAATGCCAGAGGCTAAGCCAGAGCGCAAGTTACTTCGACTAGAGGTGCGCAACAGTGCTGTGCCGATTGAACGCAAGCCCGAGTGGATTCGAACCACGGCAAAAATGGGACCGGAGTATAAGCAGCTTCACTCCCTAGTGAAGGATCAAGACCTTCATACCGTTTGCCAAGAAGCTGGCTGTCCAAACATTTTTGAGTGCTGGGAAGATCGAGAAGCAACCTTTTTGATTGGTGGATCGCAGTGCACCAGACGTTGCGATTTCTGCCAGATTGATACCGGCCGCCCTGCGGCGTTCGATGCTGATGAGCCACGACGAGTCGGAGAGTCGGTTGCGAAAATGCAGCTGAGATACGCAACGGTCACTGGCGTAGCAAGGGATGACCTGCCAGATGAAGGCGCTTGGCTGTATGCAGAGACGATTCGCCAAATTCATCAGCAATCACCCGGGACCGGTGTTGAGATTTTGGTTCCCGACTTTTCCGGTAATCCCAAACACCTAAAGCAGGTGTTTGATGCACTGCCAGAGGTCTTCGCTCACAATGTTGAAACAGTGCCAAGAATTTTCAAAAGAATTCGACCAGCATTTGACTACAACCGTTCGATGGATGTGATCACTCAGGCTCGTGACTATGGACTAGTAACCAAGTCGAACCTGATCTTGGGCATGGGCGAGGAAATTGATGAAATTGTGCAGGCCCTGCACGATTTGCACAACGCTGGAACAGACATTGTCACCATCACTCAGTACCTACGGCCTAGCCCTCGCCACCATCCAGTTGAGCGCTGGGTTAAGCCCGAGGAGTTTGTTGAACTGGCAAAGATTGCCGAGGGAATTGGATTCCTAGGCGTTCTGGCGGGGCCGCTTGTCAGGTCCAGCTACAGAGCTGGCAGACTTTGGGCCACCAGCATGATTGCTAAGGGCAGAGTAATCCCAGAAAACCTTCGTCACCTGGCAGATAAAGTCGAATTCGCTCAAGCCAGCGCGATTGCCTAACTAAACTAGGCGCGTGGCTAAGAAGGAAAAGCAACCTGGCAGACTCAAGCAGCTGTGGCAGGTCTATAAGGTAACTGCAAAAAACGACCCCTCGAGTGTTTGGGTTGCGCTGCTCGGATTTCTACTTTCAGTAGCAATCGGACTATCGCTGGGCTATTTCGTGTTCGGCGGTGAGCCTTGGTCGTTTACTCTTTGGACAATCACTGGAGTCACCAGCGGTCTGTTGGTTGCAATGATCATCATGTCTCGAAGAGCTGAGCGCAGTGCTTATAGACAAATCGAAGGACAAACTGGTGCTGTTTCGGCAGTGCTGAACTCTCAAATCAGACGATCTTGGCGGGCAAGCCCCACTCCAATTGCAATTAGCCCAAAGACTCGGGAAGCGGTCTATCGCATGATCGGAAGACCTGGCGTTGTCTTGATTGGTGAGGGTGAATCAGTCAGGGTTTCACAGATGCTGCAGGACGAGGCAAGGAAGGTCCAGCGAATTGCCCCAGGAGTTACGATCCACCAAATTCGCGTAACCCCGGACGACTCCGGAGTGAGGCTTTATAACCTGCTCAAGCACGTCTACAAGCTAAAGAAGAGCTTGAGCCGAGCTGAGGTTACGGCCGTTGCCAACCGCCTGGACTCCCTGGGAGGTCTATCCATCCCAATCCCTAAAGGCATTGACCCCATGAAGGTTCGCCCGCCCAAGCGCAAGGGTTAACATTTCTGAAACATTTCTCCACTAGGTTTTAGTCGTTCCCTCCGGGATCTAGGCAACCGAAGAGAGAGAAACCTATGTTCAAAAACGCATCTGAAGTAATGAAGTACATCAAAGAGCACGACGTTAAGTTCGTGGATGTTCGCTTCACTGACCTACCTGGTGTCCAGCAACACTTCAATCTGCCAGTTTCGCAGATCAATGAAGACTTCTTTGCTGACGGCCAGCTATTTGACGCATCATCGATTCGTGGATTTGCATCCATTCACGAAAGCGACATGCAGCTAATTCCAGACGTCTCAACCGCATGGCTTGACCCATTCCGCGTTGAAAAGACTTTGATTATCAACTTTGATATTTATAACCCACGCAATGGTGAGCTCTACCACCGCGACCCAAGACAGGTTGCACACAAAGCAGAGCGTTACCTGCAATCAACCGGCATTGCGGACACCGCGTTTTTCGCTCCGGAAGCTGAATTCTTCATCTTTGATGAGGTTCGCTACGAAGTTAAATCCAACACCGCTTTCCATATGGTCGACTCAATCGAGGGAACCTGGAACACAGCTCGTGTTGAAGAGGGTGGAAACCTTGGAAACAAGACTCCATTCAAGGGCGGCTACTTCCCTGTTCCACCAGTTGACCACCTAGCTGACATCAGAGACGCAATTGTCCTGGAATTGGAAGCTGCTGGTCTTAATGTTGAACGCTCACACCACGAGGTGGGAACTGCAGGTCAGTGTGAAATTAACTACCGCTTTGACACCCTGGTAAAGAGCGCAGATGACATTTTGAAGTTCAAATACATCGTCAAGAACGTCTCTCACCAGTTTGGTAAGACCGCAACCTTCATGCCTAAGCCGCTCTTCGGCGACAATGGTTCAGGTATGCACGTTCACCAGTCACTCTGGAAGGACGGAAAGCCTCTGTTCTATGACGAGACTGGATACGGTGGGCTAAGCGACATCGCGCGCTGGTACATCGGAGGACTTTTGAAGCACGCCCCAAGCTTGCTTGCTTTCACAAACCCTTCAATCAACTCTTATCACCGACTAGTGCCTGGCTTTGAGGCGCCTGTAAACCTCGTTTACTCGGCTGGTAACCGTTCTGCTGCGATTCGTATCCCGATGACAGGATCGAACCCGAAGGCAAAGCGAATTGAGTTCCGCGCTCCCGACAGCTCAGGAAACCCATACCTTGCATTCGCCGCAATGCTGATGGCAGGCCTCGACGGCGTGAAGAACCGTATCGAGCCGCACGCCCCGGTCGACAAGGACCTATACGAGCTTCCACCAGAGGAGGCCAAGAACATTCCACAGGTGCCTGGATCACTCGAAGCAGTTCTGCAGAGCCTAGAGCAGGACAACGAGTATCTGATGCAGGGCAATGTCTTCACCGAGGATCTAATCGAGACCTGGATCGACTACAAGCGGGAAAAGGAACTAAAGCCAATGGCTCAGCGTCCTCACCCATACGAGTTCGAGCTCTACTACGGCGTCTAGAACAAATGAACCTGGGGCGACTTCGGTCGCCCCTTTTTCATTTAAAAGAGCTCCTCAAATACTTTTCGAGCTCGCCTAGTGGCAGCCAGATAGTCGTCCTCTAACTGGGATGCCTCACCCGGGCTGTATTCCAAGATTCGAGCGGTGGCCTCGAGCTGACGACGATCGGTTGGAAGTATGTCTACCAACTTATCGACCGCTAACACCAGCGCGCTGCGGGCTCTAGCTGCAATCAGCCAACCTGCTCGCAGCTGATCAGCCTGCTGGGGTTGAATTATTTTTAAGTTGGCTAGCTCATCGAGAACACCGAGTGTGCCAAGTGAGCGTAGTTGCGGATGCTCTGATGCGTAGCGCAACTGATACAGCTGAACTAGCCACTCCACATCGCTAATCGATCCGCGTCCAAGTTTGAGATGACGCGCAGGGTCGGCACCCAGCGGAAGTCGCTCCCCCTCGACACGGGCCTTGATCCGTCTAATTTCTGTGAGCTGCTTCTCGGTCAGTGCTTGCGGATAGCGATAGGTGTCGATCAATTCGGTGAAACGGTCTCTTAGACCTTGGCTTCCAGAAACCACTCTTGCTCTCAAGAGTGCCTGGAATTCCCAGGTGTCAGCCCATTTTTCGTAATAGGCCTGATAGCTAGCAAGTGACCTAATTCGCGGTCCATTTTTGCCCTCTGGTCTGAGATCGAGATCAAGTTCAAATTCAAGTAGTGAGTCCTTGCATAGCACCATCAACGCTGATGCGATCTTCTCGGCTAGCTGCTGCGCGCCTTCGAGCTCAGATTCGTAAACCAGCATTGCATCCGCGTCAGACCCAAATCCCAATTCTGAACCGCCCCAGCGGCCCATCGCGATAATCCCGAAATCAATCTCGCTTCCAACCTGCTTCTTTGCCAAAGCCAGCATCGCAACCAGAT
>JACCDN010901946.1_pt1 | contig 12480 bp, 9 predicted proteins | sample 7441691 | NCBI WGS metagenome assembly JACCDN01 (sample SAMN15323439, study PRJNA562643) | freshwater metagenome | isolation source: river surface water | place: USA:Blue River Watershed | collected 2017-08-16 | reverse complement strand
TGGTATTCATTTGCTCTACAACATCTTCGGTAACTAAATTGACTACAAATTGGTGGTTCTCTAAAATATTATTTAAAGTGTCTTTGTTTTTATTTCCGGATCGAACCGTCGAAAACATGATGTGAGGTGGATCTTCACTCACTACATTAAAAAAAGAAAACGGAGCCAAATTATCAATTCCGTTGGCATCGATGGTGGCAACCCAAGCAATGGGTCTTGGGATGATTGTTCCGGTTAATAATTTATAAAGAACCGATGAATCGGTTGATTGAATATCAAACTGCATGTTTTATATAATTTATTTAAAATTATGAAAAAAATCTGAAAACCAATTGATATGACAATAATACATCAAATATTTTAAAAATAAAATTTGGAAAACCTATTATTTATTTAATATTTTGCGTTTTATTCAATAAATTAGACTTAAAAATTAATTAAGTAAAAAAAATATCGCTAATTTTTTTCATATTAATTTTTGTATTTATTGCTAAATTAGTATATTTATGCAAAATTTATATATATGGAGATTTTAGCGTGCCCAAAATGCCAAGGAGATTCAATAGTAAAAAGCGGTGTGATCAAAGACCGTCAAAGGTTTTTATGCAAAAAATGCAATTATTACTTTACCGTCAATAAATTAGGTAAAAAGATTGATAGTTACTATGTAACCAAAGCATTACAATTGTTTTTGGAAGGACTCAGTTTTAGAGAAATAGAACGTATTATAGGCGTATCACATGTTACAATTAGCAATTGGGTGAAAGAATTTAAAGTCACCAAACCCAATCATACCGATTACCATCCTACTTATAAGATATACAACCATTTAGAACTTGTTGAATTTTTGAAAAACAAAGACCAATTGAAAGGAGCTGGGATGATTATTACAGAACTTGGTGACAAGTTTATGCTAATAAAATGGGAACGTTTCAAAGATTAACTATAGCACTTTACATAAATATATACTCTAATTTTTTTCATTAACAAAATTTTAGAATTTGGTCATGCAAAAAAGCATTATTAACCAAATTATAAACTAAAATTAATTATGAAAAAAAATATTTTTTTATCCTTTGCAGCCTTATCGTTAAGTGGTTTTTCTCAAACTGCTACACCTGCGGCTCCTGCTGCACCGGCAGCAAATGATTATAGCATTTCTTGGTATGGTTTTGTTCGTACAGATTATATCTGGGACACGAGAAAATCGGCACAAGTAAGAGAAGATCAATTGAATTTATACCCAACAGATGTTTCATTAGACGGTGCTGGAAATGATGTGAATGCGGTGGGTCAATCTAATTTCTTATCGGTTGTTTCTCGTTTAGGAGTTAAAGTAAAAGGTCCAGATGTTTGGGGTGCCAAAGCAAGCGGAACATTAGAAGGTGATTTCTTTGGTAATTTTGAAGGATCATCTACGATTGGTATGTTGAGATTGCGTCATGCTTATGCACAATTAGATTGGAAAAAAACGTCCTTAACAATGGGACAAACTTGGTATCCTACTTTTATACCTGAAGTATTTCCTGGTGTAGCTAACTTTAGTACAGGAATTATGTTCAATCCTTTTGGATGGGCCTCTCAGGTGAAATTAAAACAAAATTTAGGCAAAGATTTCTCTTTGATCTTATCTGCTTATAAAGAAAGAGAATTTACTACCGCACAACCAACGGGGACTGCACAGAATTCTGCATCCATTAACTCAGCATTGCCTTCTTTAAACGGTCAATTCCAATACAAAAACAAAAATTTATTTTTAGGTTTTGGATTTGAGTACAAATCATTACAACCTAGAACAGACAATGGAGCATCAGGTTCTGCTAGATTGGTAACTACAGAAAAAGTAAATAGTTCAACTGTTTTTGGATACGGAAAATATTCAAACGATAAAATTTCGATCAAAGCTTACGGAATTTCTGGAGCAAATATGTTCAACATGGTAATGTTAGGTGGATATGTAGGAAACACGGTTAACGGTATCGAATCATATGACCCAACAAAAGCAACTGCATTTTGGTTAGATATTGCTAGTAATGGTAAATCTGTAGCTCCGGGTATTTTCTTTGGAACAACAAAAAACAACGGTGCTGACATGGCAGGAAATGCTGCATACGGTAGAGGAATCGCTGTAAATGGTGGAAGAATGGTAGATAACGTTTGGAGAGTTTCAGGAAGAGTTGATTTCAAGAAAAACAAATTCAGAATCACACCTGAATTAGAATTAACTTCTGCTGATTGGGGAGCTGCTGATGCTTTTGGTAAAGTTACAGGTCCGACTACTTCTGTATCTAACTTCAGAACAATGATTTCATGTGTTTACACATTCTAATAATAAAAAATTAATAAACATTAAATAATTAATAAGTATGAGTGATAAGTCAACAAAAGGAATCTGGAAAGTAATTTCTGCTTCCTCAATGGGTACAATGATCGAATGGTATGATTTCTATATCTTCGGAAGTTTAGCAACTTTGCTATCAACAAAATTCTTTCCGCCAGACAACCCAACTGCGGCATTTTTATCAACACTTGCAACTTTTGCTGCAGGATTTGTGGTTCGTCCTTTCGGGGCAATCTTCTTTGGAAGATTAGGAGATTTAATTGGACGTAAATATACGTTCATGGTGACTTTGCTATTAATGGGTGGTGCAACCTTTTTAATTGGATGTGTACCAGCATATGAAACCATTGGTTATTTTGCTCCGTTTTTAGTTTTATTATTACGTTTACTTCAAGGTTTAGCTCTTGGTGGAGAATACGGTGGTGCAGCAACTTATGTAGCTGAACACTCACCAAACCACAGAAGAGGTTTCTTTACTTCTTGGATTCAAACAACTGCAACTTTAGGTTTGTTCATCTCATTGATTGTAATTTACATCACAAGACACTCTTTGTCTAAAGAAGATTTTACAGATTGGGGATGGAGAATTCCATTTTGGGTTTCGATCATCATGATTGGAATTTCGTACATCATCAGAAGAAACATGCACGAATCTCCTGTTTTTACTAAAGTGAAAGAAGAAGGAAAAGTGTCTACAAATCCTTTGAAAGAAAGTTTTGGAAACAAATTAAACTTCAAATTTGTATTACTTGCTTTATTTGGAGCTACCATGGGGCAAGGTGTTGTTTGGTATACTGGACAATTCTACGCGATGAGTTTCATTGAAAAAACCATCAGTGTCGACAAAGATATCGCCGATAACATCATGTTGATTTCATTGGCATTAGGTACACCATTCTTTGTATTGTTTGGTTGGTTATCTGATAAAATGAGTAGAAAATGGATCATGATGTTTGGTATGTTCTTAGCTATTTTTGCTTACCGTCCAATCTATACTTCAATGTATGAATCTGCTAGTGAAAAATCAATGAAAAAAATTGGTAATACATTAGTTATGGACAGCTGTAAAGTAGTTGGAAGTCCTTTGGCTGAAATCAAAACAGAAGCTGACAAAAAAGATCCTACCATCAAGAAAACTAAAATATTGGTTGCTACAAAATCAGATTCATTGTACAATACAGGAGCTAAATTCCACTATACAGTAGTAGATACTTTATTCTCTGCCAACGCAATTGAATTTGATGCTAAAGCAAATAATAAAAATGAAGTTTGGATTAAATATACTACTACAAAAGATACTGTAGTTACAGTAAATACTGTTAAGTTGAAAAACACATTGAAACCAGATGAAAAACCTGCAAAAGTAGATACTTTAGCTGCTGTTACATTAGGAACATTTACTGAAGGTCCTGGTGCTAAACATCATCCAACGGGAGTAAGTGTAAAACATGGGGTAGAAGTAGTGAAAAACATTACAGACGACGTAAAATGGCACTTGATCTTAATGGTATTGATCCAAGTATTATTTGTAACTATGGTATATGGACCAATTGCTGCTTTCTTAGTAGAAATGTTCCCAGCTCAAATTAGATATACTTCAATGAGTTTACCATACCACGTTGGTAACGGTATCTTTGGTGGATTGCTTCCTGCAGTAGCTACTTTCTTAGCATTAAACGCTAAAAAAGCCAATGAAATTGCTAAAGAAGCGGGTTCAGCATTACCATATGATAAACCATACTTAGAAGGGCTTTGGTACCCAATTATTGTGGCTGCAGTTTGTTTAGTAATCGGAATTGTTTATTTAAAATCAGATGACAGAAATGTTCATGATTAATAACTTTAAAAAAAAATAAAATGAATCAAATTAAAAGACTTTTAGGAATCGTTTGGATTGCAATTGGTGCAGTTTCAGTATATTATCTTTTTATCAACCAAGCTTTAGGAATGTGGAAAGCAGGGGGTGAAAAGCTTGTTCCAGCAATTATTTACACATTTGTTTTGTGTCCGTTAATTGCTTATGGTTTATTCAAATTTGGATCATACTGCCTTTCTGGTGAGTACGATGACAAATAAAATAGATTGATTAGTAATCACAAAACCTCCGATTTAATCGGAGGTTTTTTTTTGTAAATAACCTATATCAAATTAGCAATTTCAATTGTAATATCTTAAAATAAAAGTATAACTTTAAGAAATGAAAAATGTAATCGTTTTCAAGTGCAAATGAAAAAAAGACATCAGCAAAAATTACTCATTATTTCCGTTTTATTATTAATTGGATTTAACATGCCCATCGTACTTTTATTTGATTCAAGTAAGAGTATTTGTGGCATTCCTGCTATTTACATCTATTTTTTTTCCATCACCTTGTTTTCAGTTTTGATTTCATTGATAATCGTAAATAAGTACAATGAATAGTTTTTTACTTTTAACAATTCTATCGGTCTATTTAGGATTCCTCTTTTTAATTGCGCATTGGGCCGAAAAAAGAGAAAACAACAAATGGACAAACAATCCCTATATATATACTTTGTCGTTGGCAGTGTATTGTACAGCTTGGACTTATTATGGTAGTATTGGTTTGGCAGCAGAAAGTGGATTATCGTATTTACCAATTTACCTAGGGCCCATCATCATTGCACCTTCATGGATATTGATTCTCAAAAAAATCATCCGTATTTCCCGAATTAATAAAATTGCTTCCATCGCCGATTTTATTTCCCTTCGATATGGGAACAGTCGTTTCTTAGGGGCAATAGTTACTGTTGTATGTTTAACCGGTATTTTACCATACATAGCTTTGCAACTGAAAGCCATTTCGGAAACATTTCACATCGTTACCAAAACAAAAATCAATTCCTATATCTTTGATGATACAACCACTTATGTAGCTATTGCCTTGGCACTCTTTTCATCGTATTACGGAACTCGTTATGCTGATGCCTCTGAAAAAAGAAAAGGAATCGTTACAGCGGTTGCAATTGAAAGTATCCTTAAATTGTTGTTTTTTGTATTTATCGGTATTTACATCACTTTCTTTGTATTTGATGGATTTGATGACATTTACCAAAAGGCTTCTTTACTCGAACATTTCAAGGAAAAAAACACGATCGGAGGATTACCACAAGCAATCAATTGGTTTTTGTTATGTGTCCTTTCGATGTTTGCCATATTTTTATTGCCGCGTCAATTTCAAGTTTCGGTAGTAGAAAACAACCGTGAAAATCACATCAATACAGCTGTTTGGTTATTTCCATTGTACCTACTAATTTTTAACATTTTTGTATATCCTATTGCATGGGGTGGAAATATTATTTTTGACGGGCAATCTGTCAACTCAGATACGTATTCGTTATTAATCCCTCAATTATTTGATCAAAAAACGCTGACCGTTATGGTGTTTTTGGGTGGATTTTCTGCAGCCATTTCAATGATTGTGGTTTCATCAATTGGGCTTGCGACCATGGTTACCAACAACATCTTGATCCCCTACAACTTGTTAGGCAAACTTGATGAAGCTGAAATAATCAGTAACCGAACCATTTTGAATACGCGAAAATTAAGTATTTTTTCCATCATCATCTTGGCCTATTTTATCTACCGATTCTTCGGTTTAGACTATAGTTTGGTTTCCATCGGAATGATTGCCTTTGTCATCATTGCGCAATTGGCACCCGCTTTTTTTGGAGCTTTATTTTGGAGAAGAGGTTCTCGATTAGGAGCGGTATATAGCATTCTCGTTGGGTTTTTGGTTTGTATTTACACATTGCTAATTCCGTATGCTTCTGGATTAACCCATGAAAGTGCTTTTCTTTCTGAAGGATTATTTGGAATTCCTTTACTCAAACCTTTTCAATTATTTGGTTTAGATTATTTACAACCGGTTCCACATGCTTTATTTTGGAGTTTGTTATTCAACACGTTCACTTATTTTTCTGTTTCTGTTAGTTTTAAAGGGAATTATCGAGAAAGAAATTATGCAGAAATGTTTGTGGATATCAGCAAATACATCACCAACCATGAAAATGCATTCATTTGGAAAGGAACTGCATACCGAAATGATATCGAAAAAGTTTTGATTCGATTCTTAGGCGAAAGCAGAACCAAAAGAGCCATGAATATTTTCAATGCAAAATACAATGTGGATATCAACCAAGAATTGGCCGATGCCCGATTGATCAAGTTTTCTGAAAACTTGCTTACAGGACATATCGGAACTGCTTCGGCGAGAATTCTGATTTCAAGTGTAGTAAAAGAAGAACGCATTTCATTACCCGAGGTATTAAAAATATTAGAAGAATCGAAAGAGAACATCATCATCAATAAAAAACTGACGGAAACTTCCAATGAATTAAAAGAAATAACCGCAAAATTACAAGATGCCAATATTTCCTTAATTCAAAAAGACAAACAAAAAGATGAGTTTTTAGATACCGTAACACACGAACTTAGAACTCCCATTACTGCCATAAGAGCAGCAAGTGAAATTTTACATGATGATGACGAAATTCCAGATGAACTCAAAAAACAATTTCTTCAAAACATCATCTCTGAGTCGGATCGATTGAATCGATTGATTGATAAAATCCTGGATTTAGAAAAATTTGAAACTGGAAAACAAACGATTTATCCCAAACAGAATAATTTAGTTGAAACACTCGAGAAAGCAATTGTACCGCTTCAGCAATTGATTAAAAATAAAAATATCTTAGTTCATTTTGAAAACAATGCTAGGGTAGATGCTTATTATGATGAGGATCGGATATTTCAAGTAATTACCAATTTAATTTCCAATGCCATCAAATTTTGTCCGGATCAAGAAGGGTTAATTACCATTCAAATATCAAAAACAGAGGACGAAGTTTTGACAATGATTTGGGACAATGGTAAAGGAATCAACAAGAATGATTACGAAACTATTTTTGATAAATTTTTTCAGTCAATTGATCAAAACATCAAAAAACCTGTAGGAAGCGGATTAGGATTAGCCATTTGCAAACAAATTATAGAACACCACAAAGGAAAAATATATGTTAAACCCACTGAAAACGGTGCTTGTTTAGCATTCACACTACCCACAAACAACACCAATTAAGATGAAAAAAATATTAATCGTTGATGATGAGCCTAATATTGTAATGACGTTGGAATATACTTTCAAAAAAAATAATTTTGAAGTATTCATTGCTAGAGATGGGCAAGAAGCCTTGGATATTGTTAAGTCGGTATTTCCCGACATCATCATTCTGGATGTCATGATGCCTATGGTTGATGGATATGCAACCATAGAGCAAATCAAAAGCAACACCCAGTTAGCACACACAAAAGTGATTTTTCTATCCGCAAAAAACAAAGAAAGTGATATTGAAAAAGGATTGGGACTAGGAGCAGACGCTTATTTGACCAAACCATTTTCGATTAAAAAAGTAATCGAAAAAGTAAACGAATTACTTTCTTAAGCATACTATTAATATAAATTCGATAAAAATGAACTACGAGGAGTTTTACAAAAAGAGCATCGATTTTCCAGAAGAATTTTGGAAGGAACAAGCCAACCAAATTGAATGGTTCACCAAACCTAATTCCATTCTTTCAAAAGACCAAAATAATTACCCGCTTTGGTATGAGGATGGCGAATTAAACATTTGTTACCTGGCCTTAGACAAACATATACAGGATGGATTTGGAGATGAAATCGCTTTGATCTATGATTCACCTGTTACACAAACCATCAAAAAATATACGTATGCTGAAGTTAAATCTGAAGTAGCGAAATTAGCAGGAGGGCTACTTTCACTTGGATTAAAAAAAGGTGATACCGCTGTCATTTATATGCCCATGATTCCCCAAGCTACTTTTGCAATGTTAGCATGTGCAAGAATTGGAGTTACTCATTCGGTTGTTTTTGGTGGATTCGCACCCCATGAATTAGCCATTCGAATCGATGATTGCAAGCCAAGAGTAATCATAACAGCATCGTCCGGAATTGAAATTGAAAAACTAATCGCCTACAAACCTTTGGTTGATGAAGCCATTGAATTGGCAAACCACAAACCCAAAAAGGTAGTTATTTTAAACCGAAAATTAGGAGCTCGAATACCATTTAAAAAATACGACGTAGATTATGATGCCCTTGTATATGGATCAGAAGAAGCACCCTGTGTTCCCGTTGCATCGTCTCATCCTCTTTACGTACTCTATACTTCTGGAACAACAGGCAAACCCAAAGGCATCGTGCGCGATTCAGGTGGTTATGCAACTTCACTTAAATTTTCAATGAATCACATTTATGGGGTGCAACCAGGTGAAGTTTTTTGGGCAGCATCAGATGTGGGATGGGTAGTAGGTCATAGTTTTATTGTTTATGGTCCCTTAATCAATAGAAATACTACGATTGTTTTTGAAGGAAAACCAATCAAAACGCCAGATGCAAGTACTTTTTGGCGAATCATTGAAGCGCACAAAGTGAATACTATGTTTACGGCTCCCACAGCAATTAGAGCCATTCGTAAAGAAGATCCCGACGGACAGTTTATCAAACAGTATGATTTGTCAAGTCTAAAAAATCAATTTTTGGCAGGCGAACGATGTGATGTTTCCACTTTGGAATGGTACCAACAACACATTCCCATACCTGCAATAGATCATTGGTGGCAAACCGAATCGGGTTGGCCCATGATTGCTAACATGATGGGGGTAGAATACCTACCCATAAAACCAGGGTCTGCAGGGAAGGCAGTCTCCGGATATGACATTAGAATTTTAGGAGAAAACGGTGAAGAATTAGGAGCCAACGAAGAAGGGTATGTAGTGGTAAAATTGCCATTACCTCCGGGAACGTTACTTGATTTATGGAAAGACAACGAACGCTTTCAAGCGGGATATTTGAATAAATTTCCGGGGTATTATTTCTCTGGAGATGGTGGTTATAAAGACGATCAAAATTACATTTACATTACAGGTAGGGTAGATGACGTGATCAATGTGGCAGGTCATCGACTATCTACAGCCGAGATGGAAGAGATTGTTTCTTCACATCCTTCGGTAGCAGAATGTGCGGTGATAGGTATTAACGATGAATTAAAAGGTCAAATTCCTTTGGCTTTAGTCGTTCTAAAACATGGTGATGCAACCGAAAGTTTTCAATTGCAGCAAGAAGTGGTGCAATTGGTTAGAAAACAAATTGGAGCCGTTGCTTCTTTGAGAGACGTCGTATTGGTTCAAAGATTACCTAAAACACGATCTGGAAAAATATTGCGAAAATTGTTACGAAGCATCGCTGATGGTGAAAATTTTCAAATACCGTCCACCATTGATGATGAAGCCATCATCGAAGAAATCAAGAATGATTATATAAAACAAAAAATTGGTGCTTATAAATAATTTTTAAAGTCAATTGAAATATATTGACTTTTTTAATGCTATTTTTGTAAAGTGAGTATTCACTAACTTTATATTTATGATTAATACGACTTCAAAAAGGCAGCATGAAATTATAGAAACAGCAGGTAGGCTACTGATGCAAAAAGGCATAAAAGGTCTAACAACAAAAAATCTAGCATTAGAACTGAAATTTTCTGAAAGTGCTTTATATAGACATTTCAAAAACAAAGAAGATATCATTGTTTTATTATTGGAATATTTAGCAAATAATATAAAAGAACGTTTTAATGTTATTATATCAGCTGAAATCAATAATAATAAAAAATTAAGTTCAATATTTGAAAGTCAATTTAAATATTTTAGTGAAAATCCGCATTTTGTAGTAGCAATTCTTTCCGAGGGATTATTTGATGAATCTGAAAAAATAAATAAATCGATTTTAACTATTGTTAACTATAAAATGCAATTATTAACAGATATAATTGAAAATGGAAAGAAAGAATTACTATTTGATAAAAATATTGAAACAGCACAAATAGTTCATATTTTGATGGGGAGTTTTAGATTGATGATGCTAAAATGGAAAATATCAAAATTTGAATTAGAATTGTATACAGAAGGAACTAAAGTAATGAATACAACATTAAAATTAATACAAACATGAGAAAAGCCATAATCACGTTAAGTATCATATTAATTACTTCATGTAATAATAAAGATGAAGTAAAACCAATAAAAAAAGATATCAAAGAGTTGGTATTTGCTTCTGGTCAAATTGAATGGGATGATTCTTATAATTTAACAGCTCAAACGGAAGGTGTATTACAAAATGCTACTTTTGAAGTAGGAAATTCTGTTAATAAAGGTCATATTGTTGCCCAGATTGATAATGAATTAAACACTATAAATGTAGAAAGTTCAAAAAAGCAGGCTGCTATAACAAATATTAATACAACTTACAACTCACCCTTACTAGTTCAAATAGAACAAAATATTCAATTTGCAGAAAGTAAATATCTGCAAGATAAAAATCTAGCAGAACGATATCAACGATTAAACCAACAAAATATTGGTTCAAAAGTAGAGTTTGAAAATGCACAACTTAGTGCAAAAAATTCGTTAGCCAATTTAAATAGTCTAAAAAAACAATACCAAGTTATTTTGCAACAAGCTCAAAAACAACATATTGAAACATCTTCTCAGTTAAAGAGTAATAAAATTATTCAAAAATATAATTCAATTAAAGTTACAGAAAGTGGGAAAGTGATAAAAAAACATAAAACTAGTGGTGATTATGTTAGAAAAGGTGAAATTATTGCAACTATAGCTAATCCGAATAAGATAGAAGCCATACTTAATGTTGATGAAAATAGTATTGATAAAGTAAAAATAGGTCAAGTAGTATTTGTAAAATTAAATTCAAATAAAAATAAAGTATATAATGGCAAAATTTCCGAAATTCTTTCTTCATTTGATGAACAATCACAATCATTTATTTGTAAAGTTATTTTTGACAAACCAATATCCAACCCAATATTTGGAACCCAATTAGAAGCAAATATTCTAATTGGCGAAAAGAAAAACACATTACTAATCCCAAGAAATTATTTAGGATATGGAAACAAAGTAAGGATAAAAGGGACAGATGAAAATGTATTAGTGAAAACGGGTATTATTTCTACAGACTATGTAGAAATAATCAAAGGGATCAAAGAAAGTGATGTTTTGTTACCTCTAAATCAATAATATGGATATAAATTCTACTATAGCAAAAACGTATATTTTTTCTAATAAAAAACTTACAGGTGTAGCTGTATTAGGCGTATTATTAGGAATGTCTGTATATATTTTCATGAATAGTTTATTGGTTGGATTTGATAAAAGTTCAAATCAGTCAATTTTTAGAAATACCTCGCATATTAGAATTTATAAAGATGATGAATTAAGCAAAGTTTTGGTAAAAAATTCTGATGATAGATACCTGATAATTAATCCAAAGGTTGTACCTGTCAATACAGCAATAATTAATCCAAATGCTATTTTGGATATAATTTTGAAACAAAATAATGTAACCGTTGCAGCACCTCAAGTTATTACAAATGTATTTTATAACAATGGTAAGACACAATTAGCAGGAATATCTTTAGGAATAAAACCTGATGAAGCAAATTTAATGTATGATATAAAATCCTTTATGAAAGAAGGAAATTTCGAAATGTTAAAAACAAATCCGAATGGAATTTTGATTGGAAGTGGTATCTCTGAAAAAATGAATTTAAGTATTAATGATAATCTAAATTTAACTTCTTCAAAAGGAATAAATAAAACTTTTAAAATAGTAGGGGTTTTTAAAACTAATAATTCAAATATTGATAAATCAAAATCTTATATAAATATTGTTGCTGCACAACAATTATTAAAAGAAAATCAATCATTCGTAACTGATATTAATGTGAATGTAACGGATCCAGAATTAGCAGAAAAAGTTGCTCAATCATTAACACAAATTACAGGATATAAAGCTGAAGGATGGAAAGAAGCAAATTCCACAATTATGGCAACGAATAAAATGAGAAAAATGATTATTACGTTTGTTTCCTATACAATATTGTTGGTAGCTGGATTTGGGATATATAATATTTTAAATATGACTGTGTCTCAAAAAATAAATGATATAGCTATATTAAAAGCTATGGGGTTTAGCGGGAAAGATGTAATTAAAATATTTGTTACCCAAGCTATATCTATTGGTG
>JACCDN011240698.1_pt1 | contig 12481 bp, 8 predicted proteins | sample 7441691 | NCBI WGS metagenome assembly JACCDN01 (sample SAMN15323439, study PRJNA562643) | freshwater metagenome | isolation source: river surface water | place: USA:Blue River Watershed | collected 2017-08-16 | reverse complement strand
TAACTACTCCAGTTCCATTAGGAGTAATTTCAATATTTCCATTAATATTGGTTGATGCAATAGTATTAGCAACTGTTCCAATAGTTATATTTCCTGCATTCAAACTTCCAGCAGTTGCAATTATATTTCCAGCAGTTGCAGTAATATTTCCAGCAGTTGCAGATAATCCTCCTGTAGTAGCAATAAATCCTGTTCCAGCCGTTACTGTTGTATTAGCATTAATGCTACCAGTACTAACTAATAAATTTCCAGATGTAAGTGTTAAATTTCCAGAAGTAATTGTAGTTGATTTATTAATATTAACAATTCCAGTTCCATTAGGTGTTAAATTAATATTTCCATTAGTATTAGTTGATTCTATTGTATTAGCAGTTGACCCAATTATAATATTTCCAGCACTCAATGTATTAGATGATATTGTTCCAGATGTCAATATTAAATTTCCAGTAGATATTGTTAAATCACCAGTAGTAATTGTAGTTGATTTATTAATATTAACAATTCCAGTTCCATTAGGTGTTAAATTAATATTTCCATTAGTATTGGTTGATGCAATAGTATTAGCAACTGTTCCAATTGTAATATTATTAGCATTTAAACTTCCAGTAGTTGAAGATATATTTCCATTAACAGTTACAGTAGCACCAACTCCACTAACAGCTAAATTTCCAGAAGTTATATTCATTTCTTTATTAACATTAACAATTCCAGTTCCATTAGGAGTAATTTCAATATTTCCATTAGTATTGGTTGATGCAATAGTATTAGCAACTGTTCCAATAGTAATATTATTAGCATTCAAACTTCCAGCTGTAGCAGTTATATTACCAGCAACTGCAACAATATTACCAGCTGTTGCCGATAATCCTCCTGTAGTAGCAATAAATCCTGTTCCAGCTGTTATTGTTGTTCCAGTCGATAAACTTCCACCAGATGCAATTATATTTCCACTAGATACTGTTAAATCTCCTGTAATGGATGTTTGTTTAGTTATTTGTAAAATTCCAGTAGGATTAATTTGAATATTATTAGCTCCCACACCAGTTGTAGCGATTACAAGTACATTATTAGCTAAACTTATTTGATTAGTAGATGTATTAATACTAATAACACTAGTTCCATTTGTTACAGTTAATGGACGACTCATAGTAACTATTCCAGTTCCTAATGGATTTATATTAATATTTGTATTTGTTGCACTATTAATAGTTAATGCAGTAGTTGAACTAATTAAATTTGCAGTTGCACCAATAGTTATACCTCCAGAAGTCATACCACCAGTAACAGTTAAAGGTCTACTCATTGTAGTTGTTCCAGTTGAACCAGCATTAATTGCTATATTGTTTGCACCAGCTGCTGCTGAAATTGTAATCCCTCCAGCAGATGTTGAAACTGTTAATCCAGCAGTTGAACTAATAGTATTAGCAGTTGTATTAATACTTAATGTTCCACCATTTGTTACAGATAAACCACCGGTTGAAATAGATAAATTTTTATTCATTGTAACTGTTCCAGTTCCACCAGGATTAATAGCAATATTACTAGCTCCAGTAGCAGATGTTATCGTTAATCCAGCATTGGATGTTATAGTATTAGCTGTAGCACCAATACTTACACCACCAGCATTTAAACTTGAACTAACTGAGTTAATACTACCACTAGCAAATATATTACCACCAACACCTAATCCACTACTTCCAGATAAAATAAGAGAGCCAGTAGTTGCTGATGTTGAATTTGTAGAATTACCAATATAAGAAATTCCACCAACTCCAATACCACCAGTAATAACTACAGCGCCAGTTGAATTAGATGTTGCATTAGCAGTATCACCAACATATAATTTTTTAGCTATTCCTAATCCACCACCAGTAATTATTGATCCTGTTATGGAACTTGATGAATCTGTAGTATTAGTTATACTAACAGATGATGGAATTGTTATTAATCCAGTTGAATCAGCAGAATTTGCTTCAATTTTAAGATTTCCACCACTTGTATTTGAACCAGAAATAACAGGAACAGTAATACCTAATCCACCTGAACCAGCAAAAGTTGCTGTAGAATTTCCAAATAAACGACCAGCAATTCCAACACCACCACTAACAACTAAAGCACCAGTAGTTGAACTTGTGGAATTAGTAATTTCATCAATTAAAATACTACCTTTAGTAATATGACTTGTACTTCTTAAAGTTAAATTATTAGTAGAAACACTTCCACCAGTAATAATCTGACCACCGACACGTCCAATATTACCACTTGGATTAGTATAAATATATTGTGTATGTGGGTCTCCAACAGTTAAATCTGTTAATGTATTATGGCTTCCTAAAGTATCTAGTTTTGTTTTATCTAAAGCACTCATAAATCCTGCACTACCTCCAGGATTTGCAACAGCTTCCGCGTGTAATAATCCACCAGCTAAATTACCATGATTATGAACATGATCACTTCTTGCAAATGAATTAGCTGTTCCGATAGAATTTGAAGTCCCAATAGAAACAGGTGTAGCTGTTGTTAGTGGATCGCTTCCATTAGGTAAATGACGACTTCCATGATTTGTTATTGTAATACCGTCAATTACACCACTTCCAGATGGTGAAAATGTAATAGCATTTCCACCCATTTGTAAATTACCAGTTAATGTTCTACCACCATTTGTAAGTAAATATTGAGTATGATCGTCAGCACCCAATCCGATTAAATTTCCATGTACTGCAGTTGCAGATACACCAGTTGCTTTAAAACCAATAACAGGTCTAGCATCTTGTAGCTGATAAATATCAGATTCACCTTCTTTAACAATAATATTACATATTAAACAAACACTATCAGTAAAATAATTTGGAGTTAGTGAAATACTAGCACCTTCAGCTTCAGATGCTGTTGAATATTCAGCCTGTCCAATTACTAAGAAATATTTTTCATAAATTGTATCACCAACAACATATAAACTATGTTTTGTATAATAACTAGTAGTTAAATTAACTAATGTATTACTTCCATTATCCCATTGCGTTATAACAACACCAGGACTTAATAAATTACTAATATTCCATCCACCTGTTACATTTATATCTCTATAAAATTGTTTAAAACTAATATCATTTCCTCCTGTTGGGCAAAATTTATTTCTGCTTAAATAGTAAATTCCACTACTAACATTAATTTGATACGCAGTAGTTGAATTAGATACAATAAGACCACTTCTACATACTGGTCCAAATGCATTAGTTTGAAAATCATCATCTAAATTTCCAGAATGATGTGCATTTAATGGTATATTTTCTATAAATAAAACATTGGATGAATCAGTTGTTACTTTTCCTAAAATTATATTATATCTACTATCGGGATAAGTAACATCACTAGTTAATACTTCATTATAATTTAAATAAATATATCTACTAGAATTGGCAGGTAAAGTTAAATTTCCCGATGTCCAATCAATTCTTTTAATTGTTTCACTAGAAATATCGTCTGCATATCCAAATCCTGAAGCAACTAAAATTTGTAATCCAGAAACAACTGTTATAACCCCACCACTAAATACACCCATAGTGCAACCTTCTAAAATTAATGTTGATAAATCTGTTCTTACTCCATTATCAAAAGTCATATTTAATTTATTAGTTATTTCAAAACTACCAGTTTCGATATCACTAAAATTCCATGCGAAATTATTAGCAGTATTTGTTATTTTATTAAATGATGCACTTCCTTGAAAACTACCTTCAGTATTTAAATTATTAATTAAAATATCATTTGTATTATTAGTTAAATTTACACTAGAAATTGTTAATTTAGATTTATCTCCAGCATTTGTATTATTAATACCATTATAATAACTTTGTATATATGTGCTTGTAATATTACAAGTAACATTATCTTCTATTAAAATAGCATTTTCATTACTTGTAGAGCCAAAACCTATCATACCTGAACTTAATATATCGATATATGTTTCAGCTCCACTTAATAAAGAATTACCTTTAACATAAACACCAATACTATCAGCTACAGTTGGAAATACATAGAAGTTTTCTAAATTAACTGATACAGTAGATGAACTTGTTCCAGAAGCATAATTATCAATTTTAACAGCATATGAAAAAGTTCCATTCATATCAAGATATTCACCATAAAATTGATTTTCTGTTCCAGAAACACCTTCAATTAATACACCAATATCACAATCAACAAATGTAATTTTATGTGCTTGACCATAATCTCCACCATCATTCATATAAATACCAGCATATCCAGGTCCAGCATTTTTTAAATATAAGAAACTTAATTCATTGACATTACCAATTTGAAAAATATGTTCCGCGTTTGTTGCTGGTTGAATAACTGTTGATAAAATAGAATTACCAACTACACTTATATACGGTTTTCCACTTAAATTAATTGTATTTTCGATATAAATTCCAGGTCCAACTTTAATAACGTATCTATTTGTTTGACTAGCATCAGTTATACTATCTGCTGCTGCCTTAATACTAGTAAAATCTCCACCAGTTTTATTTACATTAATAATTTTAGGATCTTTATAAGTTACAAAGAATGTTGAACCAGAAACAATATTGACTGAATCATATGGTATATAACCAGTAAAACTGCCTGTTGTAGCAGTATTTAATATATTTATATTTTTACTTCCAACAGATGCTGATTTTTCAAAATAACATCCAGTTATAAAAATTGCAGTTCCTGAGCCAATATTAGGATTATTAATACCATAATCAAAACCACGGAAACTACTGCTTAAAATACGAACTTCTGCTCCATTTTGAATATTTACAGCTGAATCTGTTAATCCAGCATTTGGATTACCATTTCTAGCAACAATATTGGTAAGAATAACTTGAGCACCTGTTCCTCTAATATCAAATAATGTAGTAGGAAATGGATTTATAATATCTATAAATGTTATATTATCTATACTTACAATAGCAAAACCATTATTAGTAGATTCAGTATAAACGCCTGTAACAAAATTAGTTGTTCCTCCCAATATACAATTAGAAATTTTAACAAATGAAAGTTGAGAAACTACTGAGTTTGTTATATAAATATTAGTTTCATTATTACCTAATACAACTTGGTTAACTCTAAATGGTGATAAACTATTTAAATTATTAATATAAATTCCCTTTCCACCTACACCATTAGCACCTGTAATCTGAAGATTATAAATATATGAATTAGCACATGCTATAATAATAGAATTAGTAGATACATCTGATTGAATAATTGTTATTTCTTCACCACTTCCATATAAATATACATAAGGCTTTAATGTAATATTTGATTCCATATATGTTCCAGGTCCTATTTCTATTTTATAAGTATTAGTTGATGTTGCACTTGGTAATGATGTTCCTATAGCATTTAAAGCATTTGTTATACTTTGAAACATACCAGTTCCACTACCAGATTTTCCCACTGTGATTACATTATGAATATTTAATTCATTATTAATATCATCAACATAAGATTTAATAACCGCATCATTATTATTAACTGGGATAGCTAAATTAGTTATTTTATTATTCTTTAAATCAACATCTCCATTTCCATCAAATAAAACATAGTTATCTGAACTAATGATACTTTTTTGTGGTGAAAATTTTCCAACTGACATTGGATCAGTTATCCAAATACCTTGTTCAGTATCATACTTAAATATAATCGTTTGTTCTTGAAATGTTAAGTTTTTAATAGTTATAATATTATCATCTATAAATTGAGAATTATTAAATGTTTCTATTGAAATAGTATATAAATTATTAAAATTAATAACTTCAACATAAAAAAATGCTGATTGATAAATTTGATTAGTATAATCAGGTAAAACTAACGTTATATTTCCTAAATTATTATTAACTTTAACTAACTGAATATTTGTTAAATTTGTAATACCAATTGTATTTACATTTATAGTATTATTTAATTGTAATTCATCATAAGTTATAATTGTATTATTATCTATATTATTACCGGTTATATGTGATTTAGTAGGTAAAAATGTTGCCCATGATTTTTCATAAAATAATGTTGTTAAATTATACACTTCATATAATGTAATTTTATTACTCATTTTTATAATTAATTTTTTAACTTTATTTAAAAGTTATTTATATTATATTAAAGTTAATTTTCTAATAAATAACTTTTAAATAAAGTTGATAACTTTATTTAAAAGTTGATAACTTTATTAGAAAGTTGATAAATTTTAAATAAAGTTATTTATGAAAAAAATTGAATTTTATATTTTATAATAATGAAACTATTATATTTTATTTAAAATGGGAGCAATAATATGTAAAAATCAAAATAAAAATAAAAATAAAAATAAAAAAATTGAGATAATTCCAGAAAACTATGAGATATTATTTTTAAATGCAATTAGAAAAATGAAAATAGATAGTGTTCAAAAATATTATTATTTACTAGAATCAAATAATAAATTGAATGAAGAAATATTAATGAATGGATTAGAAACTTCATTGTATCGTACAGAAAGAGAAGAAAATACAGGTTGTGAGAATGCATTAAGATCTATGTATGAAAAAAAACTTGAAATAATTGAATTTATATTGAATAAAATTGATGTAGATAATATTAGAAAGAATTTAATTAGTTTGCATGATATATATGAAACTTACTCTTATGGTGGTTATGGTTATGATGATGATCATAAACTTTATTATGATATTTTCTATTTATTTTATGAATGTTGTACAGGTAAAAATTTGTGTCTTAAAGACGGTATTAATAGACCTAATACTAGATGTGAAGTTATATATTATCTAGAATGTTTGCAAAATTATGAAGATATTTCAGATGATGATACTTCAGATGATGATACTTCAGATGATGATAAAAAATCATCAAATGATGATACTTCAGATGATGATAAAAAATCATCAAATGATGATATTTCAGATGATGATAAAAAATCATCAAATGATGATATTTCAGATGAAGATAAAAAATGAAATTTTTATTTTTTAATTTATATTATCTTTTCAAAAAATATTTTTAACTTCAAATATGATTACTGAGTCATATTTTCAAAAAATAGAGCAAATTTTCATATTTTCAAAGTTTTCTTTATAGTAATTATACTGATTGTATTTAAATGAAAAAATATATAATAAAAACATTATTAATAATGAAATTATTAAAAAATATGATGATACTATTTTTATATTGAACTTTTATTTATTATTTTGGATGAAAGAGAAAATAATCAAATACTCTCAACTAGTATTATTAAATATATTATAGAATCATATTGTTCACATACTTCTAAATTATTACAATTTATATAATTGTTAAAACAATTATAAATATATTTAGATATTCTTAATAATTAATAACAATTATAAAAAATAAATATAAAAAATAGAAATATTATTTTCTATTAACTAACATTGATGATTTATTGCCACCATGAACACTTGTAATTTTTTACAAAATTGGTCATTTCTGTCTTATTATCAACAGAAATAGAATCATCTTCAGTAATATAATCGCATACCCAATTTTGAATTTTGGGGTAGTCAGGACGGGTAATGATGTTCCATCTATAGAAACCATCAATAACGGTCTTATAAAATGTGCAAAAATCAATTTTTCCGCGAAATGCAACAATCGTACTGCCAATGATGGATAATATCTCATCATTTGACAACATATCATCCATATTAAATGGTTCAATGTCATCATCTACAGGTTCATCTTCATCTTCATCGACAAATCCTTCTCTATTCTTGAAATAGTTATACCTTATATAAGAACCTACTTCTGCATCAAATGCATACAATTTCAATTTATAAAAAGTATAAATAATATGTTGCATATATGTCACATACTTTTCAATAATATTTTTTCTAAATTGAACTTTCTCGTTGGTCATTTTTTTGATTTTTTTTTGATTTTTTTTATTTTTAAATTACTAAGTAATAAAAAAATCATTTTTTTTACACATAATGAATATGTAAAAATTAAAATATTTATTACTTAGATAAATAACAATTATAAAAAAATAAATATAAAAAATAGAAATATTATTTTCTATTACTACTAACATTGATGATTTATTGCCACCACGAACACTTGTAATTTCTTACAAAATTAGTCATTTCTGTCTTATTATCAACAGAAATAGAACCATTTTTAGTAATACGATTGCATACCCAATTTTGAATTTTTGAGTAGTCAGGACGAGTAATGATGTCCCAGTTATAAAAACCATCAATAACGGTCTTATAAAATTTGCAAAAATTTTCATCTTTACAAAACACATTAATCGTAAAGCAAATGATGTATAATATCTCATCATTTGTCAACATATCATCCACATTAAATTCTTCACCTTCATCTTTATCTTCATTTTGATTGATAAAATCTTTCCTATTCTTGAAATAGTTATACCTTATATAAGAATATATTTCTCCATCAAATGCAGACAAGTTAAGAGAATTAAGAGTATGAATCTTAATAAACATATGTGTCGCATACTTTTCAATAATATTTTCCCTTAATGTCATTTTATTGTTGGTTATTTTGGTGATAATGTCTATTTTCTTTTGTTTTTGGTTTTAAACTAGTAAGTAATAAAATCAATTTTTTTACACATAATGAATGTGTAAAAAAATTGAAATATATATTATTTAAATAAAATAATAATAATAATAATAAAACATTAAATTCAAATTCTAAAATGATTAGATATAATAATACTCATCATGATGACATTACTCATCATGATGACATTACTCATCATGATGACAATATTCATCATGATGACAATATTCATCATGATGAAACTGAACAAAATACGAATAATAATAATATTACCAAAGACATTAATAATGGAAATACTATTAATTCTCCTAAGGAAACAATAATTATTAATTATGATCATGTTAAAGAGCTTTATGAATCAACTATGTGTCCAGATCTTGCCGTTCTGGAAATGATTAAAGTTAATAATATTAATACATATGAACAATTAATTGAGTTGGTTGTTATTATTAAAAAAATTGCATCAACAGCAAAGTTTTATAGTAATCGTACTATACGTTTTAATGAAATTACTTCGATTATTTTTAATCGATATATGATTAGAACAAGGGAATATCAGAATTTCCTTATTAACTATGGAAAATAGTAAATAATTTATATACTATTTCTTATTTTTTTATAATTAATTTTAATTATAAATATAATTAAAATTAATTATAAATATAATTAAAATCAAAAATAGTGCCAGTAACTGAATTGAATAGATTAGGTGTAGTAAAAAATAATATCAATTTTAACATTTTCAGAATCAGCATTATTAGTAGTACTGCTGTTATTAGTTAATTTATTTACTTAGTATTGTTCTATAGATTCATTTTCAGATTTAGATTCATTTTCAGATTCATTTTCAGATTCATGTTCAGATTCATTTTCAGATTCATTTTCAGATTCAGTTTCATATTCATGTTCATATTCATGTTCAGATTCATGTTCAGATTCATGTTTAGATTCATGTTCAGATTCACAAACTTTTGATACATTTATCTTATTAATATCAAATGGTTTATAAAATTCATTAGTAATTTTACATAGTCTATGAATTTTTTTCTCATTTTTAATAAAATAATGGCTAGCCTCGAAATTAAGAGCTGATGATGGATTTGGATCTTCCAACAACATTCTTACAGACAAATAAATATCATGAAATTTATATATAGGCGACCAATTTTTTCCCAAAATATCAACACAAATAGCCCCAGTTTTAATATTAATATTTGGATGAAAAATCTTACTCAAAAATACTACATTTGGATATTTATAAGGATAATTATTTCCAACTGATATTTGCAAACAATGAATTTGTTCATTATAAAATGATTCTTTATTTTTAATAGTAAATTCTATATAAAATCTATTATTATTGTTATTATCAATATAAAAATTATATTCCAAATATGGAATATTTTTATTTTTTTGACAATATTCAATTTCTTTAAAAATTCTTCTTTGCATTTTATAGTTTTTTATTAATATAATTTATATATGTATTATATATTTCAATTTTTTATTTTTAATAGTAAACTCTATATAAAATCGATTATTATTGATATAATCACTTTCAATATTACTTCAATTGTCATTTTAACTATTTTTAAAATATTATGAAATTTATAAATTAGTGTATATTTATTTACCAAAATATTAATATAAATAGTATCTGTTCTAATATTAATATTCGAATGAAAAATAGTTCATTAGATGATAGATGATTGAGAATAATATTTTTATTTTTTAATTTTATCTTAAATATAATTATTAAATTTTATGATGTGAAAAAAAATTGAAATATTTATATTATATTATATTATCTTTTCAAAAAATATTTTTAACTTTAAAAAAGCATTTAAATAAAATGTCATCAACTTCAAATATTATTACTGAGTCCTATGTTTCAAAAAACAAAGAATGTTTTAGTAAGGAGATGGAACTTTTGACTGAGAATATTGAAATTTCTAAAAAAATTTCTGAATTTTGGAACGATTTTTGTGTAAACAAGGATTTTAAGAAATGCAGAGAAACTCTTCCTGATATTATGGAAAATATTAAAAATATTGAAAATATTAAAAATATTGAAAATATTAAGATTACAGAATTTATTTTGATGAATTGTAAAATGTTCATTTATGATAAATCACAGGGTCAAATTCTGGATCATGTTTGTTCAATGGTGTATGGATAATTAATTAATTATTTGTTATATTTAAAATCAAAATAATTAATTTTGATTATTTTTTCATATCTTAATACAATATCTTTTATAGTTTCAAAATCACTATTGTATTTTTCAATAATAATTTTATATAGATTTTTTTTAATTAAAATATAATAATTAAAATTCATAAATATGTCATTTGTATTATAAATACATTTATTTTGTAATTGAACTATTAATTTTGTAGATATAAAAATATATTCATTTAATGTATTGGTTATATCATCATAATAAGGGCTAGACATAGTAAAAATTGAATAAATTTATTAATATACATAATACATATTTCAATTTTTAATTACATTTCAAGAAAATTTTATTTTTTAAAATATTTAAGTGTATAAATATTATAATTTATATTTATAAATATTTTTAATGAAAAAAATTGAAATTCTTATTACATAATAAACATATTGAACATATTGAACAAAAGATTTTTGGAATTATAAAAAGTTCTTTAAATAAAAATAAAATGTCTACTAACATAACTATTAATGAAATTACTTTTACATCTGTTATTAATAGAGATAATTTTCATAATGAACATTCATCTCTACCAGTTAATATGCAAGATTCTGTTTCACGATTTTTGGATGATTTTACTAATGAAAAATTTGATAATGAAGACTTTAATATGACAGAATTTTACATTAAAAAATTTAGTATATATATGAATACATATACTATTATTAATAAATATAATATTATTAATAAACAAAACATTTTAAATAATAATATTGATACTCTTATGTTTGTTATGGATCAATGCAAGGAAATTCTTGATGAAGTTCAAAAACAAGTTTTTAGTATGCGTCAAAAATTTGTTCTTAATGACAGCCAAAAAAAAATTATTGAATTTGTTTTTACTATTTGGGCGTAATATAAAAACAAATTTTTGATTATTTTTGATTATTTTTGATTATTTTTTTCATATTCTAATATAATATTTTATTATAAAAAATAATAATTTTGTTTTTTTATATTATAAATTAAAAATTTTATAATTGAACATATCTAACACTATAATCGATAACATTAGAAATAGCACCAGTAACTGAATGGAATAAATTAGGAGTAGTAGTAAAAATAATATCAATTTCAACATTTCCAGAACCAGCATTATTAGTAGTACTACTGCTACTAGTTAATCTATTAACTTGGCCTTGTTCTCCAGAATCACTCTTACTGTAAATAAATGTAGCACAAGAACAACCTTGAGATACGCCAGCCTTTTTTCCAGTAACAATAATTAATCCACTTCCAGCAATATTAAACATTCCAGGGATTGCTACACCAGCTCCACTATTTTCATTAATTGTAACTGTTGTATTTGAAAATCCAGATATACTACCAGAAATAGTTCCATCAACAACAAGATTACGAACATGTAAATCTTCATAAGAGAAATTTGTAACTGCACCACTACCAGGATTATTTCCTGAACTTATCATAGTCCATGAATTTTCAGCTTCTCGATAAATTAAACCAGAATATTTTTTATCTACCCAAATTTTATAAGTAGTAGTAGAATCAGGAACAAATGGAACATCAGCCCATGGATCGACAGTAACAGTATCTCCAGTTTGTGCAGTTATAGATCTAACTTGATTTAAACCACCATTAACTCCTAAACCATTATCATTAGTTATCCAAATCCAACCACCAACG
>JACCDN010572168.1_pt1 | contig 12484 bp, 7 predicted proteins | sample 7441691 | NCBI WGS metagenome assembly JACCDN01 (sample SAMN15323439, study PRJNA562643) | freshwater metagenome | isolation source: river surface water | place: USA:Blue River Watershed | collected 2017-08-16 | reverse complement strand
TAGCGCCCGCCCACGTTCTGCACGTAGTACTCCGGAGTGATCGCCAGCAGCTTGGCGCCGGCGCCCTGCTTGGACGCCGCACTAAACGCGTTCAGCTCGTCCAGGAATCGCATGAGCGCCTCATACGGGTACGAGCCCGCGGGCCGAACGCCTGAGATCACCTCCGCGTTCGCGAAGTACTTGTGGTGCAGCGAGTAGCGAACGGGCAGGTACACTAGGCTGCCGGACTCCTCGAGCAGCACGCCGTAGCAGAGGTCGCGCGTGTCGATCAGCTTCGCGCGCACCTTGCGCCTTGTTTTGTCGCAGAACTTCTCAAGCGCCTCGAGCGGGTTGAACAGGCCCGCGGAGCCGGCGTCCACGAGCTCGCGCAGTTTTTTGCGCAGCTCGCGCGCGGCCTCGGCCTCGGAGATCTGCAGCGGGCGCAGATCCGTGCTGCCCTTGTCCTCGGCGGCGAAGACCGGGAAGTGGCCCGCCTTGTTGCGCACTATCAGCAGCACCGAAGAACCTCCCCCCGAGTCCAAGTCCGTGTCCTCGTTCAGCTCCACGCTGTCCGACTCGGTGCTCACGTACACCAGCACCGAGAGGCCGAACAGACGACTCGCCAGCGTGAGGAAGACGTCCGTCCACTGCTCTGAGGTCAGCACCGAGAAACCGTCCACCTTCTGGTCGAAGACGGACAGGACCTCGTCCGCCAGATCGGTGGCGCTGGAGAACGTGCCGGCCACACCGTAGCCGAGCACGCGGTACTCGTCGCCGAGCTCGACGATCTTCTTGGCCGCGTCGCGGAAGAAGTCCTTGCCCAGCGCGGCCGCGATGCTGAACACGAGCCCCACGTTCTGCGCCGCCGGCGTGTCCTGGTGCACGCCGTACAGGAAGAGCCCGTCCGCCGTGAGCGCGTGCGGAAGCCGCCCGATGCGTCCAAGAGGGATGTCCTTGCCGTACGAGAGGATGTGCGAGCTGGCGCTCTCGTAGTCCGTGTAGGAGTAGGTCTTGAAGCACTGCTCCTCCACCTTGGCGGCGAGCGACTCCTCGGAGGCGGCCTCGCTCTTGCGGCAGCAGGGCAGGCAGTAGCCGCTTGGGTGCTTGCCAACCTTGAACGATAGGTACGGGTACTCGGCGGAGGCGCAGTCGTAGTAGGCGGGCGTCTGCGTGGTGAAGTTCCAGAACTTGTAGAGGCGGTCGCGTTTGCTCTTGGAGAGGAGCTTGGTTTCGTCCGGCGTGTAGAGTGTGGGCTGGCGCTCGCTCTGGCAGAGCACGGAGTAGACTTTTGCCTTGGGATCGTAGCGCTTGAGGTCGTAGAGCACGGGGTCTTTTTCGCGCAGCGTCTTGAGGCGCATCTTGGACACGTCGGAGAGCGCCTCCTTGGCGACGTCCTTCTTGCCGTAGGTGTCGAAGAACCAGGTGAGGTAGTGCTGCACGATCTCGGTCTCGCGCATGGAGCGCGCGTTCATCAGCTCCACGCGGATGTCCGTCGTGCGCAGACTGACCTTCACGTCCACGCCGGTCTTGCTCGCGATGCCGCGCAGGAAGGTGATGATGAAGCAGTTGTCCTGCACGTACGAGTTGTGCGAGCACTCCTCCGGCTTGAACTGCAGCACGCCCGCGCGCTCAAGCGTCTTGAGCTTCTCCTTCAGCTCCAGGAAGGCCGACAGCGGCAGGATGCGCTTCCAGTAGAAGCACATACGCACCGTCTTGGAGACGATGTTGGAGTCCGATATCTTGTCCAGCCGGCCGCCGTACGGCAGCGCCACCGAGCCCAGCTGCTCGTTGATGGCGTGCAGCATCGGCGCCAGCAGCGCGTTGGCGCCGTCGAGCGTCTTCTGGATGCTGCTGTGCTCGGTCTCGCGGAAGTCCGCGTTGAGGATCGCGTGGGTGTTGTCGGCGAACAGGCGGAAGGTCATGTGCGCGCAGGAGGTGTCTTTAGCGCAGTCCTTGCGCATGACTATCTCCACGAACTCCTTGGTCTTGCGGAAGTTTCGCATGACCTTTACGCGGTTGACGTACTCGTCGATGCTGGATTCGTACGATGCGTGCTTCTTGATGTAGATGCTGGCACGCGTGGCGTCCTCGCTCTGCAGGTAGGCCATGATGCAGGGCACCTTCGCGCTCGTGGCCAGCCAGTCGAACACGACGCGCAGGTTCACTCGCCGCACGCCGGGGTCCACGGCGAACACGGTCGCGAGGATGGCGGTGCTGCATGCGTTGCAGCTGTACTTGGACACATCCTTCGCGATCTTCTGCATGTTGTCCAGCTGGCTCTTGACAACGTTCAGGGGTGTTTCGATGAGCTCGTCTGGCTCGGTGAAGGACTCCTTCAGACTCTTGAAGGTCACTAGCGGCCAGAAGAGCACGACGCATCCGTGGAACACGAGGTCGTACAGGTAGGCCTCGCGCTTGAGGTCCTGTTCGTCCACGAAGTCGGGCGTAATGATAGAATTGAGGTCGACGAGGTTGACGTGGCGCGTGCGGCCCACGGGGCAGTACATGCGATCCGTGTCGATGACGATTTCCTCCTTGCGCTCGGTGGCGTACTTGCTGATGGGCACGCCCGAGAGCACGATCTCGGACTCGTGCGTGCGCAGGTCGAAGAAGCTTTTAATCTCAATCGGGAAGACGATTCCGTCGATCAGCACCTGGTACGGGCTCCAGGAGCTGGACAGGAAGATGTGCTGCCGCCACGGTGGAATCCCCGTCGTTGCCCAGACTTTATTGCTTACATCAACCCATGTGTCTTCCGGAAAGACCTCATGCTGCAGCTTAACCGTGCGCTCGGTCTTACGCGTAATGGGGTTGTAAATAGCCACCGTGAAGTCTCCCATGGCTTCAAGCGTTTATTATACCCCCACCATAAAAAAAATGGATCTCCGTGATGTCTAGAGACTCATCCGTATGCCCATTTATAACCCTTATAGCTAGGGATTTTGCCGTTAGCGCATTTCGCTATAGCGCCAACAAAACCAGTCAATTCTCTTGCGGCATCAGATAATGAATCCCATCGCTTATATGTGCGCCCATCTTTGTAAAGCGCTATAATTGGCTTAGCTTTTCGGAGAGCATTTTGCGCCTGCATGCTTACCCATCTAAGATTATCTATATGATTGTTCGTCTTGTCACGATCGATATGGTCTACGATATGCTTACTGGAAGGTCGCAAATGACCCTTAAAAGCGATACATATCAAGTGGTGCACATAGTAAGTCTTTCCCTTATGTCGGAAGGTATAGTGTCCGTGCTTGTTCTTATATCCGAAAGTCTTTACTCCCGTTGTGGTTTGCACGCGCCCCTTGTTGGAGACCTGTATAGGTCTATATGGCGCATGTGTCAGACTACACCAAATTTCTCCATCTAGATTCGGATGTTCAACGCGCTGCACGCATTGTTCTACCAATAAATTCAATACATCCGCTACAATCAAATCGGAATGTGATACGTGCATGTCGTGTGTTGAGTCGGCAAGCCCCCAAAGGTAGCCTCGTTGAAGACATTTTTTAGATACCCAATCACGGATCGTTGCAGAAGTCACGCCTAATTCTCTAGCAGCTTGTTTATGTGATTCCCATTGCTTAGCAACAACTCCATTTTGAGTATATGCGATTACGGGCATCGACCCCGCGTTATCTACTTGCATCTTTGGCGTGGCCCATCGCAGATTGTCTGCGACGTTGTTGTCTTTTATGCGATCAATGTGATCTACGCTAGTATGTGCACCAGATGGCGGTGCTCCATGAAAAGCTAAGCACACAAGTCTATGAACCGCATAATGGCTTCCAGCAATGTTAATCTTACAATATCCATGCGAGCCTTTATGGCCAAACGTCTTTGCGCCAATTCGAGTTTTAATACGTCCTTTGCTGGAGACTTCTATGCCACGGAATTTTCTATCTCGTAGCGAGCACCAGATTTCACCCTCTAGATCAAGAGTTGTGATGTATTCCCAGTGATATCCGTGCCGCGTCTTAGATGCATCCTTGGCAGCGTCTGCTAAGGATCCACTTCTCCGACCACACACGTCCATAGATGCCTCACTCACGCTGGCATAATCTTTTTCATCGTAGCGTATCCCATCCGCAGAAAGCTTGTATCTTCGGATTGGTCTAGAGGTGGCTGGACCACTACTTTTTCTGGTAAGAATGGTTTTTCGCATATGGTCTCCTTTACTCAGCTTCTGCAAATTGGAAATGCTATTGTTGCGGGGATTGGCGTCGATATGATCGATATGGAACTGGGATGAGTCAACTTCCCCTCCAAAGCACTCAAATACGAATATATGTCTAAGCATAGGAATGACCTTGCCATTGTGGCTCATTCCGATAATGTTATACCCATCAGGACGGTCATGCCCAGTCAGAAGACGCTTCTGCTTCTCGCTATAGACCGCTCCTGTGGCATCTGCCAAGTACGATGTAAGACGCGGGTGCTCACGAAAGCCCTCCATGATATAATCATAATATGGGTACTCTTTAAAATAATGAAGATCTTCATAAGTATCCTATGGGAAAGCGTTGAGGAGGTCGGCGTACGTGTCCTCCGCGAAGACCTCGTGCTGCAGCTTGACCGTGCGCTCGGTCTTGCGCGTAATCGGGTTGTAGATGGCCACCGTGAAGTCCGACATCGCGTTCTATATGAACATACGCATTTAATCTAGAGCGCAGACGCTCTCCAGCAGCAGATCCGGCAAGACTTTTATCGTGCTCTAAGAGCCTATGCGTTGGAGTTGGAGTAAACAGGGTCGCCCTGCGCGCGAGGGGGTTGTTTGCACCGGTAATAAAATCTCTCATTTTAAATAGAAATGAGTTCAGACGAGTCTGGTGCAGAATGCGCGGCGTCAATCGCGCTTGCTTTGGTGCTCGTGTACCTCATCATAAGCCTCGGAATACTCTCCAAAGAACCCTATGGCGCTCCAGCAAACACAATCCCCGTTCGCGGGCCTGATGACATCGTGTACAATGTCCAGGAGGATCTTGACGATCACGAGCAGGCTGCTGCGATCATGTCTGAGCTGAATCAGCGCTGGATGCGGCTAATGAAGTTCGTCAAGCGCAAGTACGGTGCAGCTATCGAGGGTGGCGCGGAGACCGTATGGGGGAAAAAATGTCCCGGACGCATGAGACGTGCAAGAAATTTCTTAATGCGCTTTAATCCAGACGTCATCTATGAGACGGACCCATCAAACCCCAATGGAGACACCTCCTTCGTCATAAGCAAGGGGAAGGTCATTTCACTATGCATTCGCAAAGGCAATGATCCATCCAAGTTCGAAGACATCAACACTCTTGTTTTCGTAACAATTCATGAAATCGCCCATATAGTCGCAGATACTATGCAGCACGAGCCTGAGTTCTGGACGACATTTAAATGGTTGCTAGAAGAGGCTAATGAAGCTGGCCTCATAGAGCTGATAGATTACCGCAAATATCCACGATCCTACTGCCACGTACCGATCCGGTGGTCGCCGTATTATGACCCCTCTGTAAAGCCTATATGCGAAAAATAAAGGATGTGATCGAGCGAGCTTACAGATCATAGCGGTTATCTTTTTTGTCGGCGGCGACTTCCTTAGATACGCTTTCGCACTATCTCCACCTCGAGTCGCAGCTGTTCCAGCGAGCGTTCGCGGATCTTAGCTATCTCCAACGCGATCCTGGCCATCTCCAGCTCGTGCGCGCGCTCCTCGGGAGACTTCTCGCGCAGTCGCGCCAGCTCCAGCTCGTGCGCGCGCTCCTCGGGAGACTTCTCGCGCAGTCGCGCCAGCTCGGCCTCGTACTTGAGTTGCTCGAGTCTAATCCTGGCCATCTCCAGCTCGTGCGCGCGCTGTCGTTCGAGCGCGCTGTCGAGCATAGTCTCCACGGATCGCAGAGGCTTATAGCGCTCGCACAAGGCGTTTGCGAGCCCCATCACGGAAGATATACTGATGTTGTCGTAGAGGACCAGTGATGCAGACTCCTCGTCGGTATAGATCTCAAATCCGCGCTCGCGCAGATCCCTTGAGAACTCTTGAAGGAGTATAGTTTTAGCCACTACACTCTCTTCAAAATAAATCACGCGAGCATACGAGATAGCGTCTCCGCGAGCCGCGCCGAACCGGAGCACGGGGCGTTCATCCTCTATCTCTGAGAGTGCTAGGTAGAAGCCGGATCGCCCGCGCAACTCAGAGCTGAGGACAGTCTCCAAACCGTGTTCCGCAATGAATCGCGTGAGCAGTTCTATACGCTCCTCAGACGCCAAGCTCTCATCGTCGCTCTCGCGAGCATCGAACCCAAATCCAAGGGTTCCGTATGAGAACGAGACTCTATCGGAGCTCTCAGACGTAGCCTCTCGTGTGGATATGCTCGCACTCATGATGCCGCCCAATGATATCGTCATAATGGCTTCTTCAAATTTACAAACTATCTCCCAATACGCTTCCAAACCACCATTTTACGTTTGAAATCATCGACTTTTGTCTATATAGAGACGTATTCTATAGCCATTATACGCAATGATGGCTTCTTCCGATGCAGCTTCTGTTCCTCTCATCCAGTACGCCGGCGGCGACTTCCTGGCGGTTCCCCAACGAAGGGACTTTATCACGCCTGGACCACCGCCGCTGGCTGGTGAACCGTTTTTACTTATGCCCATCGATGTGGAGGATGCCATGGGCTTCGAAAACATCGATGGTAGCCGTCGTGGCATATATAAGTTGAGAGTGACCGGCGTGTCCGAGGACGGCTACAAGACGGTCGTGACCGTCAAGGACGTGGACGTCTACTTCGAGGTCATGCTGCCGCCGGACGCGGACGCCGCCAGCTTCGAGCTGGAAGCGATGTCCGTGCTCGAGCGCAACGGCATCGAGTACGCGCGGCACGAGCTGATCAAGGCCAAGCGCTTCATCGGCTACACCGAGGAGCCCAGCGACTTCCTGCGGATCTTCTTCTACAGCAAGACGCAGCGGCGCAAGGGCATCGACGTCCTGCGCACCGAGGGCTACCAGACCACCTCCGACGACGAAACCTGCTACTACCGGAAGCTGTCGCGCGACTACTCCGCGCCATTCTCCGACTGGCTGCAGGTGACGCCCGACGAGGACGTGGACCGAAACGAGCGCTACCAGAACTGCATTGCGGTTCCGGAAGGCATCTGCAAGGCGCCACGCAAGCCAGAGCGCGACCCGACGCTCGTCATGACTTGGGATATTGAGGCCTACTCCGACTCCGGAGAGGTGCCCATGCCCGAGAACGTGGACGACATCATGTACATGATCTGCTGCACCTTCCACTGGCTCGCCGAGGAAGAGCCCTTCTACCGCGTGTGCCTCATCGACAAGGACGTCGTTCCGGACGAGGGATATGCGGAGCGTCCAGCCTCGGAGCGGATCCAGACGGTGGTGTGCGGGACGCAGCTGGGGCTCATTCGGGCGTTCGCGCTGCTCGTGGAGGCCATGATGCCGGACATCATAACCGGCTTCAACGATTCTGGCTACGATTGGCCCTTCCTGATCACGAAGGCCAAGATGCTCGGCCAGATGCAGTTCCTCTACGAGCACATGAACCTCATCCCCGCCGGCCGGCGCTCCAGCGAAGACATCTTCAAGTGGTGCGTCGCGCGGAAGAACATCAAGATCGGCGGCTCCGTCGGCGAGATCTACGGCGAGATGCTCAACCTCACCGGCTACGTGCCGATCGATTCGCGCGTGTGCATGGTGCGCCAGTTCAAGGACGAGGAGGTGTCCGAGAAGAAAACCTCTTTGGACTTCTACCTCGGCGTGAACGGCCTGCCCACCAAGCTCGAGCTGCCCTACCATGAGCAGTTCAAGATCTACCGCGAGGGCGACCGCGAAAAGCTGGCGCTCATTCGCGGCTACTGCGACCGGGACGCCGTTTCCTGCCACTTGCTCCTGAGCAAGCAGCAGATCATCGGCTTCCTGCGCATCGTGGGGGAGCTGAGCTTCCTATCGCTCTGGGACGCGCACACGACCGCGAACGGCATCAAGGTGCCGAACGCGGTCATCGAGGACGCGAACCGGAACGGTGTTCTGATGTCGGCCATCTACGTGCGGCCGTCGGAGGAGGAAGCGAAGAAGAAGTACGGCGGCGCCAAGGTGTTTCCGCCGATCAAGGGACTGCACAACGAGCGGCCGACGCTGCCGTTCGACTACGCGTCTCTGTATCCGTCGCTAATGCAGTCCTTCAACATCTCGCCCGACATGTACGTGGCGACCGAGGAGGAGGCGGAGCGGCTAAAGGCCGCGGGCCGTACCATCTTCGAGATCGACCTGGAGTACGACGGCCAGAAGTTCAAGGCCAGGTTCGTGCGACACGACAACGACATATCGCGCATGGGCCTGATTCCGCGCATCCTGGTCGACCTGCTGGCCGTTCGTAACGGCATCAGGAAGAGACAGAAGGCCTTCGACAAGGAATCTGTCGAGTGGGGGAAGCTGGAGATCCAGCAGCTGGCCGTCAAGGTGCTCATGAACTCCTTCTACGGGGTCATGGGCATGAAGGGCCACGCACTATACCTCCTGCCAGTCGCGCTAGCGATCACCACGGCAGGCAGAATGATGATCACTATGGTCGCAGACTACGTTCAAAGCCTTGGATGGACGATTGTGTACGGCGACTCGGTCGCTGACTACACTCCAGTGATGCTTCGCGTGGACGGCAGGATATCCATCCTATGCGTTCGCGATGTAGCTGACCGATTCGGCACCGGCTGGGTAGCGGATGTCCTTGGCGACAAGGAGATCTGCGAGCTCCCCGGAGTCGAGATATGGTCCGATGGGGGATGGACCGCAGCCGAGGTACTGATTCGGCACAAACTAGCTCCGCACAAGAAGATGATGCGCGTGCTAACGCATACGGGCGTCATCGACGTCACGGATGATCACTCACTCCTCTCTCCAGAGGGTGAGAAGATCACACCGAACGAGCTGCAAGTGGGGGAGAAAATCCTTCACCATCCGTATCCGGAGGTTAAGCCCATCGATGCCTCGATCACGGTCGAGCAAGCGAGGATCATGGGATTCTTCTTCGGAGACGGTAGCTGCGGTGACTACAAGTGCCCGAGCGGGCAGAAGGCGACATTCGCCCTCAATAATGCGACCAGAGATCGCTTGGAGTTCTACAAAGAGCTCTGTGACATGGCCTACCCTCACTTGGATTGGACCATCTACGAGACTCTTGCTAGCTCTGGAGTCTATAAGCTATGTCCTAGCACGAAGGAGTATGGGGCCAAGCTTAAGTTCATCCGAGAGTATCGAGAGCTCATGTACAGCGGCAAGGCCAAGATCATTCCGGAGTGCATCCTCAATGCCTCGCATGAGGTTAGAGAGTCATTCTGGTATGGTTTGTATGATGCGGACGGTGACAAGGACGAAAAGGGTTACACCCGCATCGACCAGAAGAACCAGCTAAGCGCGGCGTGCATCGCCTTCCTGGCTGGCTCATTGGGGTACTCGGTGTCGTTCAACACGCGCACCGACAAGCCCAATATCTATAGGACTACGTGTACTCGTAGCAAGCAGCGACGTGATCCCACGAAGATTAAGAAGATCCACGAAATCCCCTATGAGGGCTTCGTGTACGACTTCACTACGGGGAATCATCACTTCGCGGCAGGAGTGGGTAAGATCGTGGCGCACAACACCGACTCGGTGTACCTGCGCCCGCCTGACCACTACTATGAGGAAATCGACGCCGCCTACCACTCAGGGAAGATTACCAAGATGGAGCACTGGACGAAGATGGTGGAGATCTCTCTGGACATCTGCCAGGGTTTCGGCAAGGAGATCAACAACATGATCTCCAGCTACACGGGGAACACTTACCTGCGCATGGAGGACGAGGGCGTGAAGTTCCCTATGCTGATGACTGGTAAGAAGAAGTACGCTGGAATCGCGCACAAGCCTGGGGGTATCGACTTCTTCCCTAAGAAGTTGTTCGTGCGCGGCATCGACTTCATCAAGACGGGGCAGATGCGGCTGGCGATAACGCTGGGCAACAAGATCCTGCGTCAGGCGCTGCACATCGATAACGACCGCGAGGTCCTCGAGATCGTCGAGTCCATATTCAAGGACGCGGTCACGAACACCGCGCAGTGGTCCACCGACGACTTCGTGGAGACCAAGACGTACAAGCCCAAGAAGAAGAACGTCTGCGTCCTGCGCTTCGCGGAGCGCATGCGCGAGCGCGACGAGCGGATGCGCGCAGAGAACGTGCGACGCGCCAAGCGAGGCGAGCCGCCGCTGCCGAGGCCGTTCGAGCCGCCGGCGCCCGGCCAGAAGTTCAAGTGCCTGGTCGTCAAGCCCAAGAGCGTCTACTCGCTCGACGGCAAGAAGCTCAAGCTGAGCATCGGGGACCTCATGGAGTACGCGGAGGTGGTCAAGGACCAGTCCAACGGCTTCGAGGTCGACGTTCCGCACTACATGGCGGGCAAGGTCGCGACGGCGTGTGCTCGGTTCATCAACTACCACGAGCTGTTCACGCCGCCGGAGGGGCTCGACGAGCGCAAGGCGGACGAGTTCTCGATCAACGCCGCGAAGGCGTACGTCAAGAAGATCGTGGATCGATACGTGGAGAAGCCCATTCGCCACCAGATCTGCAAGCGCGCCTACAAGCGCGTTACCCAGGCCGTCGCGGACGAGCTGGGAGACAGCGCGCAGATGCTGGCGGTTCTCGGAGCCACCGGCGGCGAGGTCGACTCGGTCGCGGACGTCATGGACGCGGGTCTGTCCGAGTTCGCGGCGTATCTGGTGCGCGTGGCGCGCGGACAGATCTCGGAGTCGCGGGCCAAGCGCGAGGCGCGTGCGATAATCAAAGAGGTCACGGATGGGGACAAGCGGGCCCAGCTGAAGATGCTGCGGGCGATGAATAAGATTCGTTCGGGGTACGTGGAGCTGCTGCGGGAGGAGATCCTGGAGTGCGCGCCGCTGATGCGGAAGATGCTGTCGACGTACACGGACTGCCTGGAGCGCATGGTGGTCTCGATGCGCACGGCGATGGCTTCTGGGAGCGACGCCACGATGGATCGGTGCGCGGTGCGCATGGGGATGGACTCGGAGTCGCTGGCGAAGGCGGACGAGTTTTGGATCAAGCTGCGATCGGCGGTCTACCTAGACGTGCGCGAGGAGATGCTCCTCGACGAGCTCGCCAAGGTGAGGCGATCCATCAGCGGAGCGAGCGCGTAGGCGCGACCTCTAGACGCAATCGTTGCGAGCGCGTAGGCGCGACCTCTAGACGCAATCGTTGCGAGCGCGTAGGCGCGACCTCTAGACGCAATCGTTGCGACTGAGGGTGGCCGGCAATTAAACGCGAGGTCCAAGGATGTATGTTTTTTCGATAGCCATGAGTTGTGCGAGCAGTACTGAGGTGAACGTGCTTATCGTGCTGACCTCGTTCGGTATCTTTTCGGCGCTGCTCTCGGCCGCGACCGCGCTCATCGCGTGGCGCGCGCTGTCGCAGCGCCTGACTGGTCTGGAGCGCGCGTTCGACCGCGAAAAAACGGCTCCCACGAGCGCTGCCAGCGTCGCCAGCACCCCCAAGGAGGGGTACGCGAATTCGTTTTATCACAGCTACAAGCCTGAGGGGGACGATCTATTTATTTGGTCTGGGCGGGAGAGCCCCAAGTCCGCGGCGAGTCGGTCATGAGTTTCCGCAGCGGCATTACGCTGAGCGTTTTTTGCGCGCTAGGGCTCCAACTAGAACACGAATACTTGGAATTCTTGGAATTCCTTGGAAAAACTTCCATATTAGACAAATGGAAATAGAAGGTATAACGCATACATGGAGGACTGGGTTCCACCAAGAGTCGCGGCCAAGAGACTGGGGATATGTACCAAGACCCTCTGGGTGTGGGCGAATAATGAAAAGATCCGGTACATCACCACTGAGGGCGGACAGCGCAGATACCTGCTCTCCAGCATCCTGCCTTCCGAGAAGTACCCCAAGATCGGGAGGAAAATCTGTTACGCTCGAGTTAGCAGCAGAGGGAAGCAAGACGACCTCCTCAGACAGCAGCAGCTCCTCGGAGATACATTCCCTGATCACGAGCTCCTTACAGACGTTGGATCGGGACTTAACTTCGAGAGAAAGAACTTTAACGCCATTCTGGAATCAGCGCTCTCAGGAAATATCCAAGAGCTTGTTGTCACCCATAAGGACCGACTCCTCCGCTTTGGATACGAACTCCTGGAGAAGGTCGTCCAGAAAGGTGGCGGTAGAATCATGGTTCTCCATCAAAGAGAGACATCTCCACAACAGGAACTCATCGACGACCTTGTCAGCATCGTCACTTGCTTCTCGAGCCGAGTCCATGGACTCCGCAGTCATTCAGTTAAAAACGCTATCCGAGGAGCAGCGGGCGCTGAAGACCATGAGATTCCGCCTGTTTCCCACGGAGAAGGAGAAGGCTCAGATGTTGCTCATGATGGAGCAGTGGCGCTGGTACTATAACTTCGCCGTGGATGCTTTCTACGAGCGCAAGAGCTACGACAAGCTCCGCGATGCTA
>JACCDN010202127.1_pt1 | contig 12484 bp, 12 predicted proteins | sample 7441691 | NCBI WGS metagenome assembly JACCDN01 (sample SAMN15323439, study PRJNA562643) | freshwater metagenome | isolation source: river surface water | place: USA:Blue River Watershed | collected 2017-08-16 | reverse complement strand
GTTTTTTGTACAGAGCTGGAATACTGATATTCAAGGACATCGGGTCGATGTCCACGAAATCCACGTCGGCGCCGCAATAGCGCCCGCAATTGGCGGAAGCGACGAAGGTGTTAGGCACGGTCCACAGCAGATCACCGGGGGCTAGATCAAGCGCTAGACAGGCGAGGTGCAGGGCGGACGTGGCGCTGTTCGCCGCCACCGCATGCGGCGCACCAACACGGGCGGCAAGCAGTGCTTCGAAGCGGGGCACGGCGGGCCCCTGCGTCAAGAAATCCGAACGCAACACCTCCACAACGGCATCGATGTCCGACTGTGTGACCTCTTGTCGACCATAGGGAATCATAGGATTCCGGAGGCGCGATTGAAATCGACGATTTCAGTGGTACTGAGAAAATGTGAGTTGTTGCCAGAGCAATATTCAAAACCCTGCTCAACTGGAATGCCCTTTTCACCCAAACGGTTGAGCGAAATGTCGCAGCGCTCGACAAACTCGATAGTGGGTTTGATAACGAAATGGTCATCAAATGCGAGCGTCAGGTGCGAGTCATCCCGCGGGCACATAACTTCGTGAAGTTTCTCGCCCGGGCGGATGCCGATGATCTTGTGCGGCAGGTTCGGTGCCATCGCTGTCGCGAGATCCACTACCTTAACCGAAGGGATCTTAGGCACAAAAATCTCGCCGCCGTGCATGCGCTCAAAGTTCTTCAGCACGAAATCCACACCCTGCTGCAGGGTAATCCAGAAACGCGTCATGCGCACATCAGTGATGGGCAGGTGGTCAGCGCCACTTTCGATGCGATTTTTGAAAAAGGGCACGACAGAGCCGCGCGAGCCAACCACGTTGCCATACCGAACAACTGCGAATCGGGTGCGGTGCCCGCCTACGATGTTGTTGGCTGCGACGAACAGCTTGTCAGACGCGAGCTTGGTTGCACCGTACAGATTAATTGGGTTTGCCGCTTTGTCGGTGGAGAGCGCAATGACCTTTTCGACACCAGCTGAAACTGCAGCATGGATCACGTTCTCTGCACCATGGATATTGGTCTTGATGCACTCCATCGGATTGTATTCGGCCGCCGGCACCTGCTTAAGCGCTGCAGCATGAATCACGTAGTCGACACCGTTCATCGCCTGCACGAGTCGTTCACGATCACGTACATCACCCAAAAAATATCGCATGCAGGATGCATTGAACTCCTGCTGCATCTCGAACTGCTTAAGTTCGTCGCGAGAGTAGATGATCAGACGGCGCGGCCGGTAGTGCTCGAGGATAGTCTTGACGTAATGCCTGCCGAAGGAGCCAGTGCCACCAGTTATGAGGATAGATTTGTCGTTAAACATATAGTTGTCCGCAGTTGAATTTGGTTCATTTAAGCGAATCAATTGCCCGTCTGGTCCAAGTGCCGCTTATATAGGTCGTAGCGGCGATTAACTACCATTTTCCATGTTGGCTACCAGTTCGGCCATTTCCCAGTCCCATTCGGTGTCGATATCAATGCCCTCACGGGGATCCTCCATCAGCAAAGGCACCATGTCGTCAGCATAGAAGGATTTGCGCTCACGCAGGTCGTGCGGCGATATCAAGTAAAAGGCGCCGTTCACAATGAAAGCCGGGGGAAGCTCTTGGGAGCGCAGGTGCATGCCGCCTTCGCTACAGAACGGCACCAGGCGCTCCTCTTTCAACCTGAAGCACCATAGTGGGTGAGACTGCGCGGGTGACACACCGACCACCGGCCGCCTGTCACCGGCTTTGAATGCAGCCAAGCCCCGCACCACGGTTTCACGTCTACGGAAGGGCGACGTTGGCTGTAGTAGTAGCAGTCCGTCAACCGTGCCGGCATCGGCCTCGTAGCGGTCCAGAGCGTGCAAGGCGACATCAACCGAAGTAACGGTGTCGCCGGAAAGCTCCACCGGTCGCAACCAAGGAGCAGAAGCGCCAGCTGCACGGGCAATCGCGGCGACGCCGTCGTCATCAGTTGATACGAGTATGTCGCAGATGTCGGGTATGCCCTGTGCCGTGACTACGCTCCAAGTCAAGAGTGGCCTGCCGGCCAGCCGTCGCGTGTTTTTTCCGGGCACGCGTTTGGAGCCGGCGCGTGCGGTGATCAACGCGAGTATTCGCATTTATCGGCCTTCCCTGACGCTGCTCTGGGCGGCTGAATAGTCGTCAGCCCGGCCCACGTCCAGCCAAGGTTCATGCATGGGATACACAATCGTTCGCTGCCCGCGCTCATGAAGACGGCTAAAAAGCGTGGGCATATCGCATGGCTCGCCCGCTTGGAGCAGTTCAATTGCCCGCGGCTCTAAAACGTAGATTCCGGCGTTGATATGGCTACGCAGCACGGGCTTCTCCTCGAAACCGACGATGTCGACCCCTTTGGTCTGAATTACGCCGAAGGGGTGCTGCCATTCGTAAAGAAGTGCCGCCATGGTCGCCGCCGAGCCATGGCGGAGATGAAAATCAAGGAGATCACCGTAGTTAATATCGGTCAGCACGTCGCCGTTGGATATTAGGAAGGCAGATTCTGGCCGATCCCGCAGCAGGCCAATGGCGCCGGCGGTACCAAGCGGTTCTGACTCATAGAGGTATTCAATGCTTACACCCCAACGGGCTCCGTTACCGAAATACTCTTCAATCATGTGGCCGAGGTAATGGACCGATAACACGAAGCGGTGGAATCCATTGGACTTGGCACGCTCGATGATATGTTCAAGCATGGGCTTACCGCCTACCGGCAGTAGGGGCTTGGGACAATTCTCGGTATGTGGGCGCAAGCGTGTCCCCTTACCGCCGGCCATAATTACCATCTGGTTATCTCGTTTTGGCACGACCGCCAGGTCATGCCACAGGTGCAATCCGACCGCGTGGCGCTCTGAATCCACAATGGGAAGTTGATGGATACGGTTGGCCTGCATGAGCTGGAAGACCGCTTCGCGCTGCACCTGCCGCGTCACCACGAGCGGCGATCGCTGCATAATCGAGGCGACCGGACTTTCCATGGAAAACTCACGCAGCAGGCCGCGGCGAATGTCCCCGTCGGTTACCGTGCCAACCAGCACTCGGTCGTCGGCGACGACGAGGGCGATCTGGGTCCTGGCCTCGTTGAGGCAGCGGATCGCGTCGGCCAGCGAAGCGTTCTCCGACAACAGCGCTCTTTCCCACTGGTCAGCTGGAGTCTCGGTTAGGCGTGTCAATTCGTTCATCAGCTGCATTGCAATCTCATCGGTACCAGCCGTCACGTAACTCGCCTTGAAGCGTCATCGATTTCCTGAGCAGAGCTTGGTTAAGCTGAACAGCTGCCAGGGCTTCGGCCACCTTGATGCCGGCTCCGCCGAGATAATAAGGGTTGGGACTGGTGCGAGCGGTGTAGCGGAAGGACTCGTCGTTGAGGCATTTGCGCGCTGCTTCGACTATGTCATCGGAGTCATAGGACGCGTCGATCACGTTGCCGGCGCGCAGGCGGCCCTGTTGTCGCGAACCAATGTTGACGGTAGGGCAGCCAAAGGCCGGGGTCTCCTTGATTCCCGACGACGAATTACCAACGCAGACGACGCGAACGGCGGGGTCGCGCGCCAGCGCCAGCACGCCGTGATACAGGTGACGTCCCAGGGAGCGGTGCACTTGGATGCCAGCGACCTTTCTCTCGTCCAGAGCCACCAGGCCGGCGATGATTAGGCGGCCACCGGCGTCGTTGTTAGGATATGTCATGATTACCTGCACTCCCTCGGCGGCCAGCCGGCACATGGCTTCGACGGAAGGAGCGAGCTGTATGACTGCCTGATCGACCTCGGTGGTGACGGAATGCTGGGTGAAAAGAGCTATCGGCCGAGCGAGGTCCAGCCCTAGATTTTCGACGATCTCCGCCGGAGCGGCGAAGCGCCCCTCCGAAATCAAGTCGATGGCGGGAAAACCGACTGTATGCACACGCCACGGCTCTTCACCCATGGCCAAAATGCGGTTCGACGCCTGCTGGTTGGTAGTGAAATGCATGTGCGCGAGCTTGGTCATGGCGTGACGCACAGAATCGTCAAGAGCGCCACCCTCAGTCAGGTCCCCCCCCTCGATATGCGCGGTGGGTATATTCATCTGGGTGGCAGCGATGACTGCGGCGAACCCCTCAAAGCGATCGGCGTAGACCACCATTACGTCCGGACGGAGCTCATCTAGCACACGACTTACCGCAAGGACCCCCGAACCAATGGCCTGCGCCGTGGCGATGCGAGAGTCGGAGTCCATTTCGATCTTAACCTCGGCGTCGACTCGGAACCCATCTTCCTGGATTTCGCTCAGGGTGCGCCCGAAATTGCTGTCTAAGTGTGCACCTGAGACAAGCAGCCGATATTCCAGATCAGGGTGTTGGTCTATTGCCTTGATGATGGGGTACTGGAGCCCATATTCGGCCCGATTGCCGGTAAATATGGCGATTTTTCGCTTGGACATCAGCTAACTCTTTCCGAAAAAGTATGCGTTCATATGTTCTGCGAGTGAGCGCGAGGGCCCCCATCCGAGTGCTTTCGCCGTCTCTTCCACGTTCAGGACGTTGACCGAACGGCGCAATGCAGGCCGCGTCGTGACAATTTCGCGCCCGACCTCGCCGCACAGCGCAAGCGCCGTTTCCGCCAGTGCGCGGATCCGCGTGCCGATACCGGAGCCCACATTCAGTACACCGTGCATCCTGGAGCCAGCCAGCAAAGTGAAGAGCCTAGCTGCGTCATCGACGGCGAGGAAGTCTCGCACCGGCGTGTCGTCGCGAACCAATAGCGGCCCCCCCCCCGGAATCTGGCGCAGGATATCTGTCATTACGTTGTCTTTCGACATTCCCGGGCCAAAAAGATTGGCGAGGCGCACTACTACCCCGCCCTCCTCCAGCACAGCTGCCTCGCCCAAAATTTTGGCGCGCGTGTACCCATCAGCAGGGACAAGCGGGTCGCCGACACGAAAGGGGGCATCGCCGGCGTCACCATACACAGCGCCAGACGAGGCGTAGATCATACGGCCGGCGAAACGACGACTGAGCGTTCGCGCCAGTTCGGAGCTAGCTTTTACATAGGCATCGCCAGCTCGGCTGGCTACGGCGCGGTTCGGCTCTTCAGCCAGGTGGATGAGAAGATCTCCGTCCGGTACGTTAGCGTAGTTTGACACCTGCACAATCCCCTTGTGCAGCCCGCGCGACACGGGCACCAACTCGAACCCACCACTCAACTGCGACAATAGGTTGCGGCCGAGAAAACCGGCCGCCCCCGTGATGACAACTCTTGTCATCAGCGACCGGGCTAAGCCACGTCCTCCATATGCAGGTGCGTATCCATCGGCAGATCGCGCGTCGCCTTTTTGCCAAGCAGCTCCTTATAGCGTTCGGCAGAAATCGCTCCAGTTCCAGGTCGCTTGACCCAGAGGTTGTCTTTGGTAAAGACGTCACCAGCTCGCACGTCGGCAATGGTCACTACGGTCGCGAATGCAAAATTCATAGTGACCTGCTCTTCTGGTAGCGCCCCCTTTGAGCCGCCTATTTCCTGGTGCAGGATGCGGCTACCCTCAATCAGCTCGCGGCAGCGCTGCACATCCATCGAGCAAACGATGTCCGGGCCTTCGCGGTTCATGGTGTCGGTGAAGTGGCGCTCAAGAATGGAGGCACCCAGCGCTACTGCGCCGAAACAGGCGAGATTGTCAGTAGTGTGATCTGACAACCCGACCACCGCGCGCGGAAACGCTTCGGCCAATTGGACCATGGCGCCAAGCCTGACCAGATGTGGCGGGGTGGGATAAAGATTGGTGGTGTGCAGCAATGCATACGGAACTCCAGCCCGCTCGAAGATTTCCACCGACTTAGCCACGCTGTCGATACCGTTCATACCCGTGCTGAGGATGATGGGCTTGCCGAAGCCAGCGATATGTTCGAGCAGAGGATAGTTGTTGCACTCGCCGGAGCCAATCTTGTAGGCACCAACGCCCATGCGCTCGAGGCGATCCGCTGCGGCACGCGAGAACGGTGTGCTGATGAAAATCATGCCGCGCGATTCAACGTATTCCTTGAGAGCGATCTCATCCTTTTCGGAAAGTGCACAGCGGGCCATAATGTCATAAATGGACTCATCTGCATTGCTAGGGATGACGCGCCGAGCCGCGCCGCTCATTTCATCGTTCACCACATGCGTCTGATGCTTGACCACTTCAGCGCCCGCCTCTGCAGCAGCGTCCACAAAGGTCCGCGCCAGATCGAGGCTGCCGTTATGGTTAATACCGATTTCAGCCACCACCAACGGCGGATGAGCAGGCCCAACCAGCCTACCGCAGATGTTTATTTCGCGCATGTGCAACCCCGTCGCGGCATTCATATATTATTAATACCGACTTTGTACTGGCGCAGATTTTGAGACTCGCTGAACCAAGCGATGGTTTCCGCTAAGCCACGACGAAATCCTTCCTGCCCGGCATATGCAGGACGCCAACCAAGCATATCGAAAGCCTTAGCATTATCCGCCCACAGGCGTTCCACCTCGCTCTTCTCAGGGCGGAGGCGGGCCTCGTCGACAACGATCTGAATGTCCGCACCCATGAGTTCAGCGATAGTTCGCGCCGTGTCCCCGATGGAGACCTCGAAGTTGCTACCGATGTTAACCACTTCGCCCAGACCTCGTGGCGAATCTAGAGCTGCCATGAAGCCACTAACGGTGTCAGCTACGTAATTGAAGTCACGCGTAGGGTGCACGGCGCCCAGATTAATTGAGCGCTGACCGCTAGCGATCTGCGTGATGATGGTTGGAATAACGGCGCGCGCAGACTGGCGTGGGCCGTAAGTGTTGAAAGGCCGCAGAACGTGAATCGGCGTCCCGAAAGACGCATAGAAAGATAGAGCGATCTGATCGGCGCCAATTTTACTTGCCGAGTATGGCGATTGCCCCTGTAACGGGTGTTCTTCGGTGATAGGTACGAAGCGAGCAGTACCGTAGACCTCGCTGGTCGATGTGTGCACAACTTTTGCAACACCAAGATCGCGAGCAGCCTGCACTACGTTCAGCGTGCCTTTGATATTGGTATCGACGTAGGTGTCAGGCGAATGATACGAATAAGGAATTGCAATCAAGGCGGCAAGGTGAAGGACAGCGTCGCAACCTTTCATCGCCGTACGCACGCCGTTGGTGTCACGGATGTCACCCGAGAACACTTCAAATTTCCCCTTCACGTCTGCGGCGCATTGGTCTAGCCAGCCCCAAGAATTAAACGAGTTGTACAAAGTAAACGCGCGGACATCATGACCTGCACGAACAAGAGCTTCCGTCAAGTGTGAGCCGATGAAGCCATCGGCTCCAGTTATTAAAATAGCCATAGTGCTAGCACCTTCTTTCAGCTTGGATCATTTCTTCGTAGCTCCCGGTGCGAAGAACCTTGCCATTTTCCAATTCGACAATCTGATCGCAATTCTTCAAAGTCGTCAGCCGGTGCGCCACAATAAGGAGGGTAATATTTTTTTCAATATGGGCGATTGCCTCCATAACTGCTTTCTCGGTGTCGCTATCCAAGGCACTGGTTGCTTCGTCAAAAACAATAACGTCCGCCTGCTTATATAAAGCACGAGCAATACCAATACGCTGACGCTGGCCACCTGACAAACGGACACCGCGCTCACCTACACTAGTATCGTATTTATTTTCCCATGACTCGATGGTCGCGGCGATCTGTGCTTGGCTGGCTGCACACTTAACTCGGGCAATATCGATCTTGTCTGGGGCGACACCAAAAGCAATGTTTTCAGCAACCGTAGCATCAGCGAGAAAAATAGCCTGTGGCACATGCGCGATATGCGCTTGCCATGATCGATAGTTTTGTTCCGTCACCGAAATGCCATCGATCGCCAGAGCCCCTTTTGTTGGTTGCAACAACCCCATAACAAGATCAACTATCGTGCTCTTGCCACTTCCAGTTGTCCCAATTAAACCAATTCGACCGCCCTTCGGGATAACAAGGTTTACTCCCTGGATAACCCATTGCGCAGTTGAGGAATAGCGAAAGCTAATTTCATTCAGCTCTATCGATGCGCCGAAGGGCATAGGAGCAGCTACGGGAGTATCTGCATACTCAGGCAGAGGCTGATCCAAGAGCTCAATTACGTCTTGCAGCGACGCTTGACCACCGCGTATTCCAGCCCAGCTGTTATAAAGTTGCTGCAAAACCGGCAACAAGCGCTGGGCGCCAACAGCCAATGCGCCTAAGATTGGAATCGCGCCGGCGATCCCTCCGTCGCGCCCAGACAACCCATAAGCCAACGTCGCGATAAGCATCATCCCCAAGAACTCAATAAGAAAACGGGGAACCCCGCCAATAATCTGAATGCTAGCTTGTGCGCGGCGAAGAGAAAGGTCTGCATCGCGATAGACTTTGCAATAAGTTTCTTGGCTTCCATCGATTAGCACATCTCGAATACCCCCAAGGCCCTCCTGCAAGGCTTTGATGACACAATTGGACGCAAGGCTAATTCGCTGCCCGTTGAACGTAAGGCGTTTTTTGGTAGCAAACATAATCAGCCCATAGGGGAGGCCTACGGCTGCAAAAGCTGCCACTGAAGCAAGAGGATCTATAGCAACAAGGGCAAGCATAATTGCGACCAATAGCATGCATCCACTCATAACAGTTAATACCGGCAACAAAGCAGCCCCTACAACCGAATGAACTTTTATAGATATTCCCGCAATAACTTCGCTACTATTTCGTACCACATGCACGGAATAAGGTTGATAAAGCGTTTTTCTGTAAATTTCAATACCGAAATCTGCCCCAATGGCAAACCCCAAATGTGTCTGCGCCCACAGCATAATTACGCGCATGGTTGCAGAAAACAGCGCCATCAAGATGAAGATTATCGTTAGCGGAGGTAATAATTGAGTCGGCTCAGTGATCCCTAGAATCACAACAATTGGCTTCGCCAGCGAATGCTGAAAAATCACTTCCGGCGCCATCAATGCCCCCAGAAACGGCAGCACAGAGCCGATACTCGCAACCTCGGCGAAAGATGCTAGCACCATGACAAAGACAACCAGAATCAATTGCTTGCGACGTCTTGATTCGATATGGCGCCAGAGACGCGTGTACAAAAATAAAACGTCCAAACGGGACCCCATGGCATTACTCAATTTGGGTTGACCGTTGAAACCGCCATGCGCTGGTACACATTTCGCTCAAGGTGCGCCTAGCAGTCAGGTTCAATAATTCTCTGGCTTTGTTTGCGCACGCAAAACATTCGGCTACATCACCTGCACGGCGGGCGACCACCTCATAAGGCACTTCGCAGCCAGATGCTTTCTCGAACGCATGGATCATGTCGAGCACGCTGTAGCCCCTCCCTGTGCCAAGGTTAATGGCATGCCAACCTGTGGTTTGAGATAGTAAGCTCAATGCTGCCGCATGCCCCTCCGCCAAGTCCATGACATGGATGTAGTCCCTAACGCCGGTGCCATCCTGTGTGGGGTAATCACCACCAAAGACCTCTAATTTCGCTCGCCGCCCAGCCGCCACTTGGACGATGTAAGGCATGAGGTTATTTGGCACTCCACTGGGGCTCTCACCAATGAGACCACTTTCGTGGGCGCCAACCGGGTTGAAATAACGCAGGCATGCAATCCGCCACTCAGGGTTTGATGTAACAACGTCGCGCAAAATCTCTTCGATGTGAAGCTTGCTGCGTCCATAAGGGTTGGTGGCGCTGGTGGGATGATTTTCATCTATGGGGAGGTACTGCGGTTCGCCATACACTGTGGCACTGCTACTGAACACAAGCGTCTTGACCTGCGCCGACTGCATGGCCTGCAGCAGGCTGATGGTGCCTTGAACATTGTTGGCGTAGTAGTCAACTGGTTTTTCAACTGACTCGCCGACAGCCTTCAAACCAGCAAAGTGAATAACGGCATCAATGGGGTGAGCGGCTAGCGTGGCCTTGAGCAACTCGGTATCGCGTACATCACCTTTTACAAATGGAATGCGTTGCCCAGTGATGTGCTTAACCTTTTTGAGTACGGTATCGCTGCTATTTGACAGGTTGTCATACAAGACAACCTGATGACCCAACTGCAATAGTACGATCGACGTATGGCTGCCGATGTAACCCATCCCGCCAGTGAGAAGGACGTTCATCTACTCCGCTGCCCTTCTGCTTTGCGTACATCAATAAGCTCAGACCTCAACGCCTCGATTTCGGCTTGAAGCGTTTCATACTCGGTCACTTTCCGCTTCAGAAACTCCGCCGTCAGCTTCGACTTCTCGGTCACGCCTGCAGGGGTGAGCAAATAGGCATAGCGCCGCTTGTTCTTGCTCTGGCTGAAGTTCTGCATCTTGACCAAGCCTTTTTCAACCAGAGCCTGGAAGCAGAAATTGATCGTGCCAAGCCCCACACCCAGATACTTGGCCAACGCGCGCTGACTGACCTGAGGTGTCTGATGCAAACGGCGCAGGACTTCAAACTGGATTTCCTCTTGGAAACCAGCCAATTTCTGAAGTGGGGATATGAGGCTCAAAGTGATTTTGGCACGCTACCGCCATGCCGTTTCACGATCAGCAAGCGCGGTCAGCGGGATTTAGCAGGAGTCCGGAACAATAAAGTGCAACAAAAGGTACTGCCGAAAGTTCGACGGACGAACATGATTGTGCCACACCGTCATGACTTTGAGAAAGGTTTTTTGCCAAACAGGCAATACGAGGCAGGTTTGTCAGCTCGCTTTACGCAAACCGGCCGGTGCGACACGCACGGCCACGGGCTTGCTCAGGATTTCGATCAGCACCATGACCCGGCGCTCGCCGTCGGCCATTTGGTAGATGCCTTCGATGCCGGCAAACGGCGCCTCCGTCAGACGCACGCGCTCGCCCGGCTTGAACAAGCGCTCAGGCTCGGTCTGCACTGACGCTTCCTGTGTTCGCAACAGTTCGATCAGACCATCATCGACCCGCGCCGGTTCGATCCCAAAGCTGACCAGACGGCTGACGCCCTTGGTCGAGCGAATCGGAGCCCAGCTCTTGGCCGAATCTCCCTGGCCCAAGCGAATGAACAGATAACGCGGAAACAGCGGCTCATCCGCAACGGTTAGCAGTCCTTGGCGGAGCTTCTCAGCGGGACGCGTCGGGAGATAGCACTGATAACCCTGCCGATCGAGGTTGTCGAGGGCGCACTTTTCCTGTCTGGGCTTGGTATGTACGAGATACCAGTGCATCGCCACCTCCGAAGGTTATCTTTATTGCCAGCATTTTACCCCTCGGTATTGCGGCGCGGCAATGATATTCCCGTGGCTCATTTGGTTTGGGTTTTCTATTCAGTGGTGGTGTTGTCTCCTGACACTGGGGTTTCGTTTTCAATTTTGGAATCGGAGTGGATGTGTTCTGGGGCGGATTGGTCGTCGCTGTCGGGATCCTCTTCGAATTCGCCATCAGCCTCAAGTTGCTGCTGCACGGCTTCTTCCATGCTGACGGTGTTCACCACCAGTTCGAAATGCTCGAGGATTTCGGGCTCGTGCCGTGTGATGTAACTTTTGACAGCATCGTTGCCGAGCAGTTTGGTCAAGTAGCCTTTGGCCACCACTAGGTTGAGTAGGTCTGAACCGTAGTTTTCTTCGGCATCCTTGTACTGGGTCTGGACCTGGCTCATTTCCTTTTCGAGTTTGACGATCTGCTCGATGGGGGCCAGTTGCCGGTCGCGCTCGGTGGGCTTGAAGTCGGTGCGCTGCTCCGGCGGAGTGGCTTTGAGCAAGGCATCAGCATGGGCCACGGTGATGGTGTTGCTCGCCACCATCAGTTCAACCGCCTCCACCTGCCGGGCGGCTTTCATGTTGCGCAGTACCCGGGTCACATCCGGGGTGAACTGCTTGTCCTGCAAGCGGGCAATGGCGTCAGGGCAAATGCCTTCCAGCAGGCTGATGCGCCGATTGATGGAACTCAGGTTCACGCCAAAGGCACGAGCCAGGCGTTCCTTGCTCACCCCTCGGTCGATGGCGCGGCGGATCATGTAATGTTCCTGGATGGTCGAGAGCCGGTTGATCCGGTGGTTGTAGGTGTAGGTCTCATCGTCCTTGGCCAGCAGACAGGGAGCTTCATGCACGCCGAGGTCCTTCAGTGCCAGGACACGCAGATGACCATCGAGCAGGATGAATTCCGACTTGGCTGGGTCATGCTGAATCACCGACAGGGGCTCGATAAGACCGATTTCGTGGATAGAAGAGACGATCTGCTTGTATTTGCGGGTGCTCATAACTCCGTCCGGGATGCGCTTGCTGGGCATCAGGGTATCGAGCGGTATTTGATAAGTCTCAAGATCGAAACCGAGCAAGGTGTTCAATGGCGCCTTGGGCAAATCGGGTCCATTCTCCGAATCAGAATGGTGGATGCCGGGGTACATCGGCGTGATCTTGGCTTGCGCGTTGCTGGCGGGATTCATGCGGTGGCTCCATTGAAGTTGTCGATACGCTCGGCGAGGTACTTGGGCAGGGTGCCCAGCCCCTCGGCGCG
>JACCDN010623979.1_pt1 | contig 12487 bp, 6 predicted proteins | sample 7441691 | NCBI WGS metagenome assembly JACCDN01 (sample SAMN15323439, study PRJNA562643) | freshwater metagenome | isolation source: river surface water | place: USA:Blue River Watershed | collected 2017-08-16 | reverse complement strand
GTCCGATTGTGGAGATACAATACTTGGATTATATTTTTTATCCCTTCGCGGTATTGTCGGACGATTGGGCATGTTTGCACTATCGTACGGCAGGAGGTCAAAAGGCGCCGATGATTTTGCGTACACGTGGGCATCGATTAGAGGGGATTTGGCATTCGGGTAGTCCGATGGCGGTATTATTGAACGGTTTACGTGGGGTACATTTTTGTGTGCCTAGAAACATGACACAGGCTGCGGGTATGTACCGAACCTTATTGGCCGGGGATGATCCGGGACTTGTTGTGGAATGTTTAAATGGGTATCGCTTGAAGGAGCCTATGCCATCTAATTTAGAGGAGTTGGTGGTGCCTATGGGAGTGCCAGAGATCTTGCGTGAGGGGAATGATTTAACGGTGGTTACCTATGGTTCGATGTGTCGGATTGTCATGGAAGCGGCGGAGGCATTGTCTGAGATGGGTATTTCGGTGGAGGTAATTGATGTGCAGACCTTATTGCCATTTGATCGGTATCATCATATTTTGACGTCGATTCAAAAGACACATCGTGTCTTGTTTGCGGATGAGGATATGCCGGGAGGTGCCTCGGCGTATATGATGCAGGAAGTTTTGGACAAGCAGGGAGCTTTTGCGTGGTTGGATAGTCCAGCCAGATGTTTGGCGGCTAGGCCTCATCGTCCTGCCTATAGTTCGGATGGAGATTATTTCTCTAAGCCTAATGTAGAGAATGTAGTAGATACAGTATATGAAATGATGCGGGAGTCTGATCCCTCTTCATTCCCAGCAATTTATTTTTAAGATGTCTGCGATTGGAACTTATTTCAAGGAGATTTTCGAGGTGGTTCAAAGCACCCGCAAGGGGATGGCGTTGACTTGGAAGCATGCTTGGAATGCAAGAAAGCAACGTTCGGTACATCAAATTCAAGATTCGGCATATTTTCAGAATCCAGATGGAATTGTGACTTTGGAATATCCCAATGTCGAGATTCCAACACCGGTAAATGGGCGTTATCAGTTGCACAATGAGATGGACGATTGTATCGTTTGTGATAAATGTGTGAAGGTTTGCCCGGTAGATTGCATTGATATTGAACCGATTAAAGCCACGGGCTTGGTGGGGCATACTTCGGATGGTTCACCAATTCGTTTGTATGCAGCTAAGTTTGACATAGATATGTCGAAATGTTGCTTTTGTGGTTTATGTACGACGGTTTGTCCAACGGAATGTTTGACCATGACTTCGGAATATGATTTTTCCGTATTTGAGGTCAAAGATCATAATTTCTCATTTGCCAATTTGACGCCTGAGCAGGCTGATGAGAAGCGGAAATTGTATGAGCAGTTTGTGGCGGAGAAGGCGGAGATGAAAGCGGGTGCTAGTCAACAGTCGCTAGTCGCTAGTCCCCAGTCTGAAGGGGAGAGTCCGAATTCCGAAGTTGAAGTTCCGGCGTCTAAACCGAAGCCTGCGTTTAAGCCCGGTTTTAAGCCGAAGGCGGTGGCTGGTCAACAGTCGATAGTCGCTAGTCCCCAGTCTGAAGGGGAGAGTCCGAAATCCGAAGTCGAAGCTCCAGTGTCTAAACCCAAGCCTGCTTTCAAGCCTAGTTTTAAAAAGCCAGTCATTCCAAAGTCTGATGACCCAAGTCCAACGTCTAATGACTAACATCTAAGCCCATGTCTCCCATTATCCTAGCTTTTATGTTTCTGGTTTTGCTCACGTGCGGAAGTGCGTTGGTAATGCTATGGACGAAAAACATTTTGCATGCGGCATTGGCTATGTTTATGACCATGTTGGGTTTGGCTGGGCTGTATGTGTTAGCCTATGCGGATATCATGGCGGTTTCTCATTTGTTGGTCTATGTAGGAGGCGTGTTGATCCTAATTCTTTTTGGAATCATGTTGACCAATCAGTCGGGACGTGGGGATAAAAATCAAAATGATTTGCTTACCGAGGAGTCTTCCCGGTTTTGGCCTTTACTGATTGGAGGAATTGTATTTGCTTCCTTGGTCTGGGTGATTTGCCGAGGAAATTTTGAAGGGGCCGAGATTGCCAATTCAGGGTCTAAGCTAGGTTTTGTCGGTGTGGCTTTGTTGACCGATTATGCTATGCCCTTTGAACTTGTTGGGATTTATTTATTAATCGCCTTGATTGGCGCGACTTATATTGCGAAGCATCATGACTGAGATACCCTTAGTATTGTTTTTATGGGCGGGTGCTTTGTTGTTTGCGACAGGATTTAGCATGCTATTGCTGAAACGAAATGCCATTTTCGTATTGATGGGTATTGAGTTGATGTTGAATGCGGCTAATTTAAATTTGATTGCTTTTTCGAGGCATGACAGCGCGAATCAGGGTTTGATGCTTGGAATCTTTGTCTTGGTGGTAGGGGTTTGTGAGATGGCGGTGGCTTTGGCCTTGGTGATACAGGTCTACCGTCAATTACAGCATATTGATATTGGACGATTTAAATCGAGAGATTAGGCTTTTTCGTCGAGCCATATTTTGATTTGGCTTCGGAGCATTGGGGCTTTGGCTTTTCCTACAACCTTTTCGAGTTCATCCATCGGGGCTTCGTACATCTGACGAATGGTCCCAAAATGTTTCAATAATTTTTGTGCAGTGAGTTTGCCGATGCCCTCGAGTTCTTCGAGTTGGCTGACGAGGAAATTTTTACTTCGCCGATTTCGATGGGCAGTGATGCCAAAGCGGTGTGCCTCATCCCGGAGTTGTTGGATCAATTTGAGGGACTCAGACTTCTTATCGATATATACGGGTAAGCTATCCTCGGGAAAGTAGATTTCTTCTAATCTTTTGGCGATTCCGATGATGGGAATTTTTCCGTACAGGCCGATGGCTTTTAAGGCATCGCAGGCAGCGCTGAGTTGGCCCTTACCTCCATCGACGATAATGAGGTCGGGTAATTCGGCTTCTTCTTCGAGGAGGCGGGTGTACCGACGGGTGATAACTTCATGCATGGTGGCGAAGTCGTCAGGTCCTTCGACGGTACGTGGGGTAAATAGTCGGTATTCCTTTTTAGCAGCGGTGGCTTGGATAAAACAAACCATGGCGGACACGGGATTGGTTCCTTGCAGGTTGGAGTTATCGAAGCATTCGATGCGTTTAGGTAATTGAGTTAAGCGCAAATCGTTTTTCAAGGTAAGCATGACGCGCATTTTGCGGTCGCCTCCACTTTCTTCGGCGGCTTTTCGGTCGGCCTTTTCTTTTCGGAAGTAAAGGACATTTTTCAATGACATATCGAGAAGCTTTTTCTTATCCCCCATTTGTGGAATTGTATTTTTGGCTCCTTTGAATTCGATGGTCATGGGGATGTTGGTGAGAATCTCTTTCGCTTCACTGTGAAATTGGTCGCGCTTCTCCCAAATCATCATCGTCAATAAATCAGCTTCGTCTTCGTTGAGTTTTTTCTTGACCTCCCAAGTCTGTGATTGCAAGATGGTGCCGTTGATGACTTTCATGAAGTTGATGTAAGCCAATTGTTCGTCGGAGACCATGGTAAAGACATCCACGTCATGGATAGCGGGATTAACGACGGTGGATTTAGCTTGGAAGTTTTCAAGGAGTTCCCATTTCTCCTTCCATTCCTGGGCTTCTTCAAAGGCTAAACGTGACGCGGCATTTTGCATGCGTTCGATGAAGAGGCCTTTGGGTTTTTGGTAGTTGCCTTTGAGAATGTTGCTTATTTGGTCGATGTACACGAGGTAATCGGCTTCGGATTGCAGGCCTTCACAAGGGCCTTTGCAGTTGCCGATGTGATATTCGAGACAGACTTTGAATTTTCCTTGTTCGATATTGCCAGGCTTTAAGGCTAGTGAGCAAGTTCGAATGGGGTATAATTGGTGAAGCATTTCCAACAGGCTGTTCATCGCTTTGGGATTTGCGAAGGGGCCGAAGAAGGTGCCTATTTTATGATCGATTCGCCTCATGGTGATGAGGCGAGGGAAGTCTTCATTCGTTAGGCATATAAAAGGATAGGTTTTGTCATCACGAAGAAGGATGTTGTATTTGGGTTGGTACTGCTTGATGAGTGTGTTCTCCAATAGGAGGGCGTCAAACTCGGAATGGACAATGGTAAATTCAATTTTGCGAATTTGCTGTACCAATTTCCGGGTTTTGGTATTGTGGTTTTGGATGCTGGTAAAATAGCTGCTGACCCGGTTCTTGAGATTTTTGGCTTTCCCTATATATATAATGGTATCCGTTTCATCGAAATAGCGATAAACTCCTGGTTGTTCAGGGAGTGTGGGTAAGATGCTTTTCGGATCGAAGTTGGACATGTCTCAAAATTAGGGAATAATATGGAATGTGCTTTTGGATTTTTTGGACAATTGTAAATTTTAGACAATGCGCAACAAAAGGACAGTTTGTAGGATTATTAACCGATTTGGTCGCAGGAATTGTAATCGTTTACATCGGCTCCTTTCTCATTTTTTTGAATTTCAATGTATGAAATTGATAAAATAGTGCTCATTTAAAGCGCATTTAGAGAATAAATAACATTTTTGCTTCAAAAAGTTAAAAAATATCATGAAAAAATTTGCAAGAGTTCTTGCCTTTATACATATTTGAGGGCTTGGAACAGCATAGAACAGTTGTGATATTGTATGATTCCGATAAAATGAAAGTTTAACCTTTAAACCTATTTATTGTACTATTTAAAGAAGAACTTTTGAACCTATTTTAACTTATTATTTGTAAACCTATTAATTAACTAAAAAAGAAAGGAGACCAATTATTGAATCAAAAACTCGATTAAAATCATTTAAAACTTATTTAGAAAACTAATTAAAACGTATTATGAAAAACAATTTTTACCAAAGTCTTCGAAGCTTCTTATTGCTCGCGATTGTGATGCTAGGGAGTTTTTCGTCATTTGCGCAAGATCGTAAGGTAACAGGTAAGGTTACTGATGCGAACTCTGAAGGAATTCCAGGTGTGAGTGTTGCTGTAAAAGGAACAACGACTGGAGCTACAACAGATGCTAATGGTGCATTCTCGGTTACCGTTAAATCGGGTAACGCTGTTTTGACAATTTCAGCAGTAGGTTACAAAACAAAAACGGTTTCAGTGGGATCTCAATCTTCAATCGCAGTTTCTTTAGATGAGGACGTGTCTCAATTGAGCGAAGTAATCGTAACGGGTTACTCAGTGACAAACAAAAAGGAGTCAACTGCGGCTGCTTCGATCGTTAAGGCGGCGGATTTGCAAATTGCACCAACGGGTAACGTTGAGCAAATGTTGCAAGGACGTGTTGCCGGTGTGACTTTGATCACAAACGGTCAGCCAGGAACTAACTCAATCATTCGTGTACGTGGTTTTGGTGCCTTCGGTGGTAACGAGCCTCTATACGTAGTGGATGGGGTTCCAGTTGGTTCTACTGATTTCTTATCTCCAGATGATATCGAGTCAACAACTGTATTGAAAGATGCGGCTGCGGCTTCTATCTATGGTGCTCGTGCTGCCAATGGTGTAATCGTATATACGACTAAGCAAGGTTCACGTGGTAAGAAAGGTTTGAGCATTACTTATAATGGTATGTACGGTGCTACAGATCCAAACGTAGCAGGTGCTCCAAAAATGTTGACTCCACAAGAGCAAGCAGATTGGACACACGTAGCATATCGTAACAACGCAGCTGCTAACGGTACTGCTGTTGCGTATACTCACCCTCAATATGGTTCTTCTGCACAAGCGGTTATTCCAACTTATTTGCATGCAAATGGTCAAAATGCCGTAAATAACGTAGATTTAGCGGCAATTACAGCTGCTCGTGCTGCTAACCCAGAGAACGTTTTCTTAATTAAAGCAAACAAAGCGGGTACTAACTGGTATGATGAAATTACACGTTTGGGTGCAACTCAACGTCATTCATTAGGATTTTCAGGAGGTTCTGAGTCAGGCCGTTTCTACTTAGGATTATCAGGTCAAAAGCAAGATGGTATCTTGATTCAAAATGATTTCTCTCGTTATTCAGTTCGTTTCAACTCTGAGTTTAGCTTAGGAAAGAAAGTGAAAATTGGAGAGAACTTGCAGTTCACTTACCGTTCAGTACGTGGTCAAGCAGGTGGTAATGGTGGTCTAGGTGTTGCGGGTGATGAGTCAGTAATCTTATCTGCTTATCGTATGCCAACAGTTATTCCTGTATTTGATGAGTTTGGTGCTTATGCATCTACAAAGGCTGCAGGTTTTAACAACCCACGTAACCCAGTTCGTCAAATTGTTAGAAATAACTCAAATGACAACAACTACAACGCTAATGCGGTAGGTAACATTTATGTTGACTATGAGCCAATCAAAGATTTGACATTGCGTACAAGCATCGGTGGTCAGTACAACGGTTCTGCTTACAAGAACTACAACTACCGTTATCTAGGTGATTCAGAGCCAGAGGCTTCGAACTCATTCTCTGAGGGTCAAGCTTACTCATTTGCATGGGTAATGACTAACACAGCGAACTACAAATTCCAATGGAGAAAGCATGGTTTCAAAGTGTTAGCTGGTTTAGAAGCCTTGAATACAGGAGCTGGTCGTTCAATCAACGGTTCAGGTATTAACCCATTCTCAATGGACTTGGATTTTGTGACAATGAACTCAGTTCAGTCACCAGTTGTTAACTCAAACTTGTTCTCAGGCGTTAACTTCTTCTCTGTATTCGGTAAGTTAGATTATAACTTCAATGAGAAGTATTACTTCACAGGGGTTGTTCGTCGTGACGGTTCATCTCGTTTCGGTTCTGAGAATCGTTATGGTATCTTCCCAGCATTCTCAGCTGCTTGGCGTGTGACTTCAGAAGAATTCATGAAGGATCTTCCTGCAATCACAGATTTGAAAATCCGTGGTGGTTGGGGTACAATGGGTAACTCAAACAACGTAGACCCAGCTAACCAGTACTCTTTATATGCTGCTAACAGAGGTAACTCATTCTACCCAATAGATGGTCAATCATCTGGAGCGAACGAGGGTTATTACCGTTCACGTATCGGAAACCCTGCTGCGAAGTGGGAGACTGCAGTAACTTCTAACGTCGGAGTTGATGCAACCTTGTTAAATGGTAAGTGGGAAGTTGTATTTGATATCTGGAGAAAAGATACAGAGGATTTGTTGTTCAACGTACCACTTCCAGCGGTTGTTGGTCCGGCAGCGTCTGCACCTTCAGTTAACGTAGCAAAAATGCGTAACCAAGGTATTGATATGCAAATTATCAACCGTGGTAACTTGACTTCTGACATCAAGTATGAATTGACATTCAATAACTCATTCTTGAAGAACGAAATCGTACAATTTGCGCCAGGTATCACGAACTTAGTTGGTGGTTCATTCCGTGGAATTAACCCAATTCGTATGGAAATCGGACGTTCATTGTCTTCTTTCTACGGATACCAAGTTATCGGATACTTCAACTCAGCTGCTGAGGTAGCGTCTTCTCCTGAGCAATCAGGTAAGGGTGTAGGTCGTTTCCGTTATGCGGATATCAACGGTGATGGCAAGATTACTCCTGCTGACCGTACTTACTTGGGATCACCAGTACCAACTTACACAGGTGGTGTTAACGTAGGTTTGACTTACAAAGATTTCGATTTGAACATGTATTGGTATGCTTCTGCTGGAAACAAAATTTGGAACCAGTCTAAGTGGTTTACTGATTTCTACGGAACTTTCGAAGGATCAGGAAAAGGTGTTCGTGCGAAGCAATCTTGGACTCCTGCATTGGGTAACGCTGCTGAAGCACCAATTTGGGAATCAGCATCTAACATCTCAACTTCTGCAGCAGAGAACTCTTGGTACGTAGAGGACGGTGACTACATCCGTTTACAAAACATCTCTTTAGGATATAACATCCCTAAGAGCATCATCTCTAAAATCGGGGTTAAAAATGCTAAGTTGATCGTTTCAGGTAACAACTTGATTACTTTCACTAAGTACAAAGGATTGGATCCAGGAGTTGGTGGAGCGGCTGATACAAGCTTTGGTATTGACGTAGGTAACTACCCAGTTACGCGTTCATTTACTGCTTCTATCAACTTGAATTTCTAATTTTGCGAAAGCCAATTTTAAAAATTAATAACATGAAAAAATATCAGATTTTAAAGCGATTAAGTTTAGTTAGCGCGTCAGCGTTTATGTTGACGTTCGCTTGTAAGGATCAGTTCTTGGAGGTTCCGCCGACAGCATCTTTGGCTCAGGCGCAGTTATCTTCAAAGGCTGGTGTGGAAGGTGCCTTGATCGGTACTTATGCACAGTTGGCAGGTAAAGGATTCTCTCGTTTAGCTGCACCTAACAACTGGGTGTGGGGTTCTATTCGTGGTGGTGAGAGCAACAAGGGTACCGACCCAGGTGACTACTCAAACATCAACGTAATGCAACGTTACGAGGTTCCTGCAGTAGACGGAGACTTGAACTCTACTTGGCAAGCAAAATACGAAGGTATTGCGCGTGCAAATGCGACAATCAACTTAGCGAATGGTTCGAAAGAATTATCTGCTTCGGACAAGACTCGTATTGTAGCGGAGGCTCGTTTCTTACGTGGTCACTACTACTTTGAATTGAAGCGTTTGTTTAATTCAGTTCCATACATTGATGAAACTCTTGATTATGGAAAAGGAATTGAGAAGGTTCCGAATACACCAGATATCTGGGGTAAAATCGAGGCTGACTTTAAATTTGCTTACGACAACTTGCCAGAGACATCATCTTCAGCAGGTCGTGCTAACAAATGGGCAGCTGGTGCTTACTTAGGAAAGGCTTATTTGTATCAGAATAAATTTGCTGATGCGAAAGCTACTTTCACTACAGTAATTGCTAACGGTAAGACTACCAATGGAAAGAAATATGGCCTAGTTTCTAAGTTTGCTGAAATCTTCAACGCGGAGAATGACAACAACGAAGAGGCTGTATTTGCGGTTCAATCAGCGATGAATACGGGTAACGTAAACAACGCGAACGGATTCGATGACTTGAACTACCCATATAACACGGGTGCTGATGGTCCTGGTAACTGCTGCGGTTTCTTCCAGCCTTCATTCTCGATGGCGAATGCATACCGTGTAGATGCTTCAGGTCTTCCATTATTGGGTGAGCAAGCGGATGGTACTCCAGATTATAACTTGGCTACGAATGCAGTGAAGCATGACTATGGTGTTTCTTCATCGGCTCCATTTACAGAGGATGCTGATCCATTAGATCCACGTATTGACCACACAATCGGTCGTCGTGGTATCCAATACTTAGACTGGATCGAGCATCCAGGTGCTAACTGGATTCGTGCTCAGCCTTATGCTGGTCCATATTCACCTAAGAAATACATCTACTACAAGCGTCAAGAGAATACCTTGACTGATGGATCTTCTTGGACTCGTGGTTATGCGACTATGAACTTCAACATCATCCGTTTCGCGGACGTATTGTTGATGGCTGCTGAAGCTGAAATCGAAGCAGGAAGTTTAGCGACTGCATTGGGTTACATCAACCAAGTTCGTGCTCGTGCTGCAAATCCAGCTGGATTTGTTAAGAATGCGAAGACAGGTGCTAACGAAGCAAACTATTCAATCTCGACCTATTCTTCATTAGGCGACCAAGCAAACGCTCGTAAGATCGTTCGTATGGAGCGTTTATTGGAGTTGGCGACAGAGGGTCACCGTTTCTTCGACTTAGTTCGTTGGGGTACTGCAAACAAGACTTTGAATGCATACTTGAAGCATGAGGCTAAGTTATTAGTAACTAAATTTGGTGGTGCATCTTACCAAGATACAGATGCTTACTTGCCAATTCCTCAATCACAAATTGATATTCAAGGTACTTCTGTATTGAAGCAAAACCCTGGTTATTAATCGATTGATTTTTATTAAAAAAAGGTGGGGAGAAGTCTCCACCTTTTTTTATTTTAGTAGTTCAAAGAATTAGCCAATTATGTATACTCGATTATTATCTGCCTTTCTAATTTTAAGCCTTTTGGCATCCTGCAAGAATAAAACCACATTCGAGCAATTGTCCGGTGATGATACCGGTATTCATTTTTCAAATTCGATCGCTGAAAACGATACGCTCAATATTTTGAAGTATGAATACCTATACAACGGAAGTGGCGTAGGGATGGGTGATTTTAATCAAGATGGATTACTCGATATATTCTTTTCAGGAAGTCAGGCCAATGGAGCTCTTTACCTGAACAAGGGTCAAATGAAATTTGAGGATGTTTCCAAGCTAGCAGGTATCGATACCAAGAATCGTTGGTGTTCGGGAGTTTCTATCGTGGATATTAATGGAGATGGCCTGTTGGATATCTATGTTTCGGCAACGATGAAAACATCGATTAAAGACCGCGAAAATTTATTGTTTGTTAATCAGGGTGTAAAAAATGGTACGCCGACATTCAAAGAAATGGGAGTCGAGTATGGTGTGAATGATGCCGGACATAGTGAACATACTGCCTTTTTTGATTACGACCGTGATGGAGATTTGGACATGTATGTCTTGACGGATGTTATTGATCAATTTCCTTCCTTGTATCGTGCTAAAGTAACAGATGGGTCATACCCGAATACCGATCGACTTTATCGTTGTGATTTCTCTAAAGAAAAGGGGCATCCCGTTTATACCAATGTTTCCAAAGAAGCAGGAATTACGATTGAAGGCTATGGACTTGGAATTAATATCTGTGATATTAACCAAGATAATTGGCCAGATATCTATGTGACAAACGATTATGTGTCAGACGATATTCTGTACATCAATAACCACGATGGTACCTTTACGGATCAAGCCAAAGTGTATTTTAAACATACAAGTTTAAGTGCGATGGGTAACGATGTTGCGGATGTTAACAACGATGGTTTACAGGATATTGTGGCGCTGGATATGTTACCGAAGGACAACGAACGCAAAAAGCAATTAGCGCCTCCTAATAGCTATCAAACCTATCAAAATTCTGATTTGTACGGATATACCTATCAATATATGCGAAATACTTTGCAGGTAAATTCGGGGAAAAGTGCAGCAGGGGCGCCCTTGCCTTTCCAAGAAATGAGTTTGATGGCTGGGGTCGCAGAGACTGAATGGAGTTGGTGTCCTTCCTTGGCCGATTTTGACAACGATGGATATCGCGATTTGTTGATCACCAACGGTTTCCCTCGTGATGTTACCGATCGGGATTTCATGTCCTATCGGGCAGATGCCCAGCAGCTCGCTTCGGATGCGGTGCTTTTAGAGCAAATGCCTGTCATCAAAGTCAAGAACTATGCGTTCAAAAATAAAGGTGGATTAAAGTTTGAGGATGTAAGTGCGGCATGGGGAATCAATGTTCCTTCTTTTTCGAATGGTGCGTCATACGGAGATTTAGATAATGACGGGGATTTAGATTATGTAGTAAATAACATCAATGATGAAGCCTTTGTCTATCAGAATAATACGATGGAAGAAAGTCCTGAGAAAGGTCGTTATCTCCGCGTGAATTTTGAGGGGAAAGGACTAAATAAACAGGGTATCGGTGCGCGCATTGAGGGCGAGTTTGTGGATGGGACGCATTTTTATTACGAGAATAATCCATATCGTGGATATTTGTCAAGTGTTGAGCCCGTTGCTCACATTGGTTTAGGAGCCAAGTTGAAGATCAAGGAATTGCGAATTATATGGCCGAATGATTCCATGCAAGTGATTAAGAATCCAGGTAGCAACCAAGTTCTTCATGCTTCGATCGCCAAAGCTAATCAGGCTTACGTCAGCTTGTTTACTCAGGAGAAGGCCTTGTTTACGGATATTAGTGAATCGGTTCAATTAACGGATATTCATAAAGAATTTGATTTTATCGATTTCAATTTCCAAAGTACGACACCCCAAAAAATGTCTCAATTGGGTCCAGGAGCCTCAGTAGGGGATGTGAATGGAGACGGCAGAGAGGATTTATTTGTCGGAGGTGCGAAATTTTATTCCGGGATATTTTATCTCCAACAAGCGAATGGGACATTTACTAAGAAGTTCCTAGAAGGAGCTTATGATGCACCGAAAAAGTTGGGAGAGGATTTGGGAAGTTTATTGATTGACATGGATCAGGATGGTGATTTGGATCTCTATGTTGCTCGAGGTGGAACAGAGGAAAAAGTGGGTTCTAGTTCTTCTCAAGATGTTGTTTACCAAAATGATGGTAAAGGCAATTTTACGCTGCAAGTAAATGCGTTGCCAATTTTTACGGAGAGTAACTCAGCCGTTCGGGCATCAGATATTGACCACGATGGGGATTTAGATCTGTTTGTTAGTGGACGTAACGTTCCATTCCAGTATCCTAAGGGAACCGTTTCTCGTTTATTACGAAATGATTCGAAAGCGGGGCAGATTAAGTATGTAGATGTTACGAAACAAATAGCCCCAGAATTATTGCAGGAGGCATTACTTTGTGATGCGGTTTGGAGTGATTACAATCAAGATGGTTGGGCCGACTTAATCGTTGCTGGAGAGTTTCTGCCTATTCAGGTTTATGAAAACG
>JACCDN010213852.1_pt1 | contig 12491 bp, 7 predicted proteins | sample 7441691 | NCBI WGS metagenome assembly JACCDN01 (sample SAMN15323439, study PRJNA562643) | freshwater metagenome | isolation source: river surface water | place: USA:Blue River Watershed | collected 2017-08-16 | reverse complement strand
ACCGCCATGCTTGCCGGCGTGCTTATTCTTACTGTACTGCGTCAAATATCATGATGAAGTGGTTGTTGCCCGAATCCGTTGCCGATGCGTTGCCCGATGAGGCCGCACGACTTGAACTATTGCGCCGTCGTCTGCTGGATCTTTACCAGAGTCACGGCTATGAGCTGGTGCAGCCACCATTGATCGAATACCTTGATTCGCTGTTAACCGGTGCCGGTCGCGAACTCGACTTGCGTACATTCAAACTGGTGGATCAGGGTTCTGGCCGTACGCTGGGCGTGCGTGCCGACATGACTGCACAGGTGGCACGCATTGACGCGCATCTGTTGAATCGACCCGGTGTGGTTCGCCTCTGCTATTGCCACAGCGTCTTGCATGCGCAGCCAGCAGATATGCAGGCCAGCCGTGAGCCATTCCAGTTGGGTGCCGAGATTTATGGTTATGCAGACCTCCCGGCGGATCTGGAAATCGTCCGTCTGGCAGCGGCAACCCTGCAGAGCGCAGGCGCACCCGCTGCACGGATTGATCTGGGCCATATGGGCATATTCCGCACGTTGATGACGCTGGCGGGTATCTCCGGAGAAGGCGAAGAGCACTTCTTCAAATTGTTACAACGTAAGGATATTCCGGCGCTGGATAGCGAAACGATCAACTGGCGTCCGGAATTGCGCGCTGCCATGCTGGCACTGCCGCGCCTGTATGGAGATCGCGCCGTGCTGGATCAGGCACGCGAGGCATTGCCGAAGGTGCCGGCGATTCATAAGGCGCTGGACGATCTCGAGGCAATTATCAATCAGGCATCTGATTTGCCCTTATACGTGGATCTCTCGGACCTGCGTGGGTATCATTACCATAGCGGCATGGTCTTTGCGGGTTACTGCGAAGGGCATAGTGCAGCCATGGTGCTGGGCGGTCGTTATGATGGTGTCGGTGCTGCTTTTGGTCGGGCACGACCCGCAACAGGGTTCTCGTTAGACATTCGCGAGTTGTGTCGTTTGTCTGTGTTGCCCGTTGTGCAAGCGGCGATTTTTGCGCCGGCTTTGGCTAACGACGCCACAGCGCAAGACTGCGAATCGCGTGCTCAAGCCATTAAGGTGTTGCGTGATCGCGGCGAGCGTGTCATCGATGCGTTGCCCGGTGAAGTGCAAGCACCGGCAATTGCAACCGGTGAAGTAACTTACAGCGGTGGGATTTGTGATCGAATCCTGGTGCAGATGCAGGGTAAGTGGGTCGTTCAGGCTTGTTAATAGTCATTGCCTAATGTACCTACTGAAAAGTGATCTATGGCCGCTTGATGTTATAGTTTAGAGCATGAAACCATCGCTGATTTTGCAACAGCATCGGGAAGAGATTCGGCGCATCATTTTGTCGCATGATGCAGTTAACCCGCGCGTATTTGGTTCTGTGGCGCGCGGTGAGGATAACGATGAGAGTGATCTGGATGTGCTTGTTGACCCTATCGATGGCAAGACATCTCTGGTGACATTAATCCGCTTAAAGCGTGCGATCGAGTCTGCATTGGGTGTTAAAGCGGACATTCTGACACCGATGTCCATTCACGAGCGTTATCGTGATCGCGTGTTAAAAGATGCGCGGGCAATATGAGTAGGGATCCGCGTAGGGCGCTAGATCGTGCCCGAGATATTCTTGATGCAATTTCTAACATTCGGAGTGATGTGGGGAACTTGACTAAAGAACTATTTCTGGCAGATGGCAAAACCCAGCGTGCGGTTATTGAAGGTTTTATCGTTGTCGGAGAGGCTTCAAATCGGTTTTGCGAGTTGAGGCCTGATCTGGAATCCAGCAATCAGAATCTATGGTCACACTTGCGTGACGCCTATGACATGAGAAACGTCCTTACCCATGAATATTTTCGGGTTGATGCAGGGATTGTTTGGGAAACGGTGCAGCATGAGATTCCGATGCTGGAGGAGTTGTTGCACAAGTTCGTTTTTAACGGGTTTGATTTATCTTTAGAGTAGACGTAACGTATGGCTAAAAATATCGTAGTAGTGGGTACCCAGTGGGGCGACGAAGGCAAAGGCAAGATCGTTGACTGGCTAACAGATAACGCCGGCGGTGTGGTCCGCTTTCAGGGCGGCCATAACGCGGGCCATACGCTCGTCATCGGTGAAAAAGAGTACAAGCTCAACCTTGTGCCTTCGGGCATCGTGCGCGATGGCGTTCATTGCTACATCGGCAATGGTGTGGTGCTGGATGTGCATCACCTGCTGAGCGAAATCGCCACGTTGGAAGCGGATGGACTCAAGGTGCGCGGTCGTGTCACGATTAGCCCGGGTTGCCCAGTGATTCTGCCGTACCACTCGGCGCTGGATCGTGCGCGTGAAGCCAAGCGCTGTAGTGATACCAAGATCGGTACCACGGGCAAAGGCATTGGCCCGACTTACGAAGACAAAGTAGCACGCCGTGCGTTGCGTGTTTACGACCTGTTCCATCCGGAAACACTGTCGGCCAAGCTTAAGGAGAACCTTGAGTACCATAATTTTGTGCTGACCCAGTATCTGGGCGCAGAACCCTTGGATCACGCCACCATCCTGGCGCAGGCCCTGGCGGATGCCGAGCAGATCAAACCGATGGTGGGTGATGTATCGGCTGCGCTGTATGCCGCTAATAAAGCCGGTCAGAATCTGCTGTTCGAAGGTGCCCAGGGCACGCTCCTGGATATCGATCACGGTACCTATCCCTTTGTGACCTCATCCAATTGTGTGGCGGGTCAGGCCTCGGCGGGCACCGGCGTGGGCCCGGGCATGCTGCATTACATTCTGGGCATCACTAAGGCCTACACAACGCGCGTCGGTGGCGGCCCGTTCCCGACAGAGCTGGATATCGACACCGAAGGCACGCCGGGTCATCAGATGTCGACGGTAGGTCGTGAGTTCGGCACCGTTACCGGTCGTAAGCGCCGCTGCGGTTGGTACGATGCAGCCGCTATGCGCCGCTCCGCCATGATCAACGGCCTCACCGGTTTGTGTATCACCAAGCTGGATGTACTCGACGGCATTGAAGAACTGAAGATCTGTACCGGCTACAAACTCGACGGAAAATTGCTGGATCTATTGCCGCTAGGCGCGGATGACGTCGCACGTTGTGAGCCAATCTACGAAAGCATGCCGGGTTGGTCTGAAACCACCTTCGGCGTTAAATGCTGGGAAGACTTGCCGACAAATGCTAAAAAGTATCTGGAACGTCTGGAACACCTGACGGGCGTCCCCGTAGCGATCGTATCTACTGGGCCTGAACGAGAAGAAACCATTGTGCGTCAGCGCATCTTTGGCTGAGGCCTTAGTATGGAAATCAAGCAACTTCAGGTGGGGTATAACGACGCGCAGGACCGCATGGTACTCCGTATGAATATAGATACCGACAAGTTTGCTAATCTGGTGCTAACGCGTCGGGTATGTCGTTTTATGATGGATCAGATTGGTCCGTTTTTGAATCTACCAGCATCCGCGCCTCAAATAGGCGAGGCTCCTGCGGCCGAGCAAGCTGTCAACGAAGTGTCGGCAAGCACAGACGCCAGTGCAGATCGACGTGCGCCTCGTAAAAGCAAAGCGGCCGCAGCAAAAGCTGCCCCGGCAGAGACACCGAAAGAGCCCAAAGCGGATTATCAGACCCCGTTTGAAGATCGTGCACCTGAGGGCAACCTCTTCGGTTTGGGGGCTTTGCCACCAGTCGTCGTAAATGCCGGTTGCCAGCCAAGCGAAGGTAATCTTGTCTTTACCCTGCAGTTTGAAAACCAGCAAACCATGACGCTAACGCTGTCACAGCATTTAGCTAAGGGTATTTACCGTTTGATTTATGATCTTGCCGAACGCATACAATGGTTTAGCGGCATTTCGGGAAGTACAGTGCCGCGCGAGGTTTCGGATGAAACCCCGTTTGTGGTCATCAACCGGGGCTCAGTGACCTACCACTAAAAGCCTTTAAGGCTGGCTAAGCTAACCACCTCGGCTTTGCTGCCGCGATGTTTTTTCTGGAACTGCTCAGCAAAAGCAACCGCCTCTTTTCTCTGGTGAAATACCCCCGTCACAATAACGGCATCACTTTGGTAAGCCAGCAAAAAAGCCGGTTGATTCAGCGTTAAATGCGCCATGGCCGCTACAACGGGCGTGGCTTGTTTTGCTCGATTTATTACAACCGTATAGTCGGTGCCTGTTTGAGCCGCTAGCCAATCTCCCCCTGTGCTTTCAAGGTTTTTAATACCGATTGCGGCGGCGCTATCTTGCGCAGGCGCGGGAGCGGTTGGCAGTGGGGTGTCATTGGCCGCAGGCAAATTGCCGGTATTGCCTGTTGAAACAACCTTTGTCGAAGGCGGGATACGATGATCCATCCACCAGTGAATGCCCCCCAGCAAACTGGTAACCACTGGAATAGCCAGTACGGGCAGTAGCCAGGGAGAGCGTAAAGCCCGCCGACTGGCAATGCGAACTCGAGCCGGAGGACCGTTGCGGGTTTTTGCCGGAAAATTGCCTTGGGATCGTTGGTTAAAGATAGTCCCAAAGATTCGGCTGAAGCCTGCCTGAGCAGTAGATGCGCCCATAAATAGCCGTTGTAGACAAGTTTCCAGGTGGCGGTCGTGTAATAACAGGCCTTGAAATCCACCCAACAGGGTTCTGTTGGCAAACTCGCGCCGTAGGTGCGGGTAGACCTGGGCGGCACAAAAATCAATCACGGATTGTTCGCTGGCAAGCTCAGGTGTTTGGATCCTGAAAATCCCGGTGTACTGCATCTTGGTTTCAAACACGGCCGTTCCCGCGTTGTCGCAACGCGCATTAAGAAACAGGGTCACCTCAAGCACGTAAGGGTTTCTTGGCGACGGGTTGTGCTGTACGTCTAATGCGACATTCAAATGCGGTTGCGCAAGCGATGGGGAAAGAATGGCTTGGCTGTCGGTGTGCCAGGCAAGCCGGCGCAGGTAAATGCGGTCTAACGTAATGCCGGGATGAAGAGTAGGCCGGTAGCTCATTAACGGGGCTCGTAATAGGCACGGAAGTTTTGGACTTCCGGATCATCATCTTGAATGCTTGACACCGCAACAGAAGACGGCGCAAATCGGTACCCAGGCTTTGTTACAGACAGCGTACCGCTCCAACCAATAGCTACCTGGCAGGTGAATCGACCCGTTTCATCCGTGCTAGTGCAATTGGCGCCTTTGCCCTGAACCTGAGCACCGCTCAGGCCAGAACCAGATCCGGTGCCGGTTCTTACCCAGCCAGAGAGTGTAGCGCTGCTCTTGCGAGGCGCTTCGGTCCGAAGTGATGGCGTAGCCGCTGTATTGGCCTGGAGCGCAGGCATTGATTTAAGCGGGGTGCTAGTTTTGGCATCATTACGCACAGTCTCTGTGGGCGCTTCTGCAATCCAATTGGCCTTATCCAGATCGGCAGTCACCGGCAGCTTAATAGATTTGCTAAAAACCAGGTTATTGGCACGGGCAGACATCTGACCCGCCACAGCTGCTGGAACAGCACACAAATAATTGCCATCGGCTTGGCTGACGGCACAGACTTTACCGTTAACCATAATCTCAGCCTGGACAATGCCTTTTCCTGTCGCAGAAGTGACGCGACCGCTCATGAGCCTGACCTGGGGCGTTGTTTGAGCAGGCCATTGGGCCTTTTTAAGGGTCGTTGGCTTGGGTTGCTGGCCCGCATCAACATTACCCCATTGCCATATATTGCCTTCACCATCCTTCGCTAGAGACTGCGTTGTCTCTGCGGCAACCTGAGTCGCCCGGAAAGATGCTGGGAGCTGGGTAGGACTTGTCACAAGAGTCAGGCTCGATGCTGGCGAAATACCGAGCTGCCCGCGTGGGTTAGCACCCCATACCCAGAGCTGGCCGTTATCATCAACCGCCAGCGTGTGATAGGTGCCGGCTGCCAGATCTTTAATTTTTGCCGCAATAGAGATTTTTTGTGGGGTGTTGACTGGCTTGAAGTGACCGAGACCAAGCTGCCCGGCTTCATTGTTGCCCCAGGCCCAGACTTGACCATTTTCGTCCAGGACAAAATAGCGGTTATCTCGACTAATAACCCTTATAGCTTTGGGTACAGCGTTAACAAGCTGGGGCAGGTCATTTCCCTGCCACTGCCAAACCCGTTGCTGCGCATCAAGACCTATTTCAGCCAGCGTCGTTGTGCTAGCGCACAAGGTCATCACCGTTACCATAAGTCGGGCAGGATGATTGGGTACTAAAAGATGACGGAGACTGAACACGGGGGCTGCGTTAACCTGTATTAAAAGCAATATTTAACAAGTAAGCATGATATCACCTGCAGACTGGGTGGTCAGACAGGCTGTGTAGCAAAATTACAACAATGCTACAAATATTGAACAAAAATAGAACATCGCTTGTCATAATTTGCCTCATAAGATACTCTTTGGCAGTGTGGGTTTAATGCCCAAAAGTCTGCCCGAGATTGTGGAGTATGTTCTGTGCCTAATAACCTGACGACGAGCGCTATGAAAAACGCTGATAACTTGTTGAAAAACATAAACAAATCAAAGCTGTTTTATCCCAAGCCAATCGCGCTCGCCATATCGTTGATGGCGGCTGCTGGCCTGGCGCAAGCGCAGCAGGTGCCTGTGCAGATTCCCACCGGGCCAGACGCGGGTCTGCTGCTGCGTGAAACGCAGCAGGTATCGCCGCCAAATTTAACGCCCAATGTGCAACCGGACATTGAAGTGCAAAAGCAGTCCCGACCTGCCATGAAGGGCATGTCTACGGCAACCGTTACCGTAAATGCGGTTGTCTTCTCGGGTAATACCTTGGTGCCTTCGGCAGATCTTCAGCCGTTAGCTGCATCGGTGGTTGGTAAAACAGTCACCATCGGCGAACTGCAAGAAGTCGCCTACAAGGTCAGTGACTACTACCGTGCAAAGGGCTACATGGTGGCTCGCGCCTACATCCCGGCGCAGCAAGTTAAAGACGGCACAATTGAAATCCAGATCATTGAAGGTCGACGCGATCAGGTAAAGGTAAATCCGGGTAACGACCCGCTGGTGCGCCAGAGCTATCAGCAGAGCGTCATGGAAAACGCCATTCCTGCTGGTGCGGTATTGACCGAAGCAGATCTTGAGCGCGGGTTGCTGCTACTTGGCGATCTGCCGGGTGTAACCAATGTAAAGGGTGTCCTGGAGCCGGGTTCGCAGGTGGGTACGTCGAACGTGGTCGTTAATAGTGAAGCGGCCAATCGCTTCTTCGGTGCGCTGGACTTCGATGACTTTGGTAACCGTTACTCGGGCCAAGGTCGTGTGGGCTTCACGGCCGGTGTTAACAGCCTCACGGGTTACGGTGATCAGCTCACGTTCCGTGGCCAGACCTCGGGCCAGCAATCGGGTGGTCAGACCAACTATGGTCGTATTGCCTACCAACTGCCAATTGGTTCGGACGGTTTCAAACTAGGTGCGGCATATGCGTCCATGTATTACAGGTTAGGTGTCAACCCAATCTACACCGCCAACAACACCAACGGCACCGCCGAAACGGCCAGCCTGTTTGGTACCTATCCGTTTATACGTACCCGTGCGCTAAACCTCTACGGCCAGATTGGCTATGACAACATCCAGACCAATAACGATAATGCGGGTGGTCTGCCGACCTACAACCTGAAGTCCAACATCAATGTCGTGAATGCCGGGGTTAACGGTAATTCACGAGATCTGTTCCTATCGGGCGGTATTAACACTTTCAGCGCCTCGATTACGGCAGGGGATACGAAAAACACCAACAATTACGGTGGGCAAACATGGGGGCTCGTCACTGATGGGGCCTTCCAGCGTTATAACTTAGCTGCTGCGCGTACGCAGCGGGTTACCGATTCGCTGCAGGGTGTTATTAATGCCTACGGCCAGTTTGCTACAAAGAATCTGGATGGTTCACAAAAGTTCTACCTGGGTGGCCCAACGGGGGTTCGTTCGTACCCCGTGGGTGAAGGCGCCGGTTCGCAGGGTGGGGTATTCCAGTTCGAAGCGCAGCAGGCGCTGTGGTATGGATCGCCGGTCGGTAACATAACCGGTATCGCCTTCTACGACGCCGGTGTCACGCAGCTCTACAGGACCACCCCGGTGGGTTGGAATGTACTAACTCCGGGCCGTTCTAATACGTATTGGTTGCAGGGTATTGGCCTTGGCCTAAAGACCACAGTCTCGACCAATGCATACCTCTCGGCAACCTGGGCGCACACCGTTGGTGTCAATAATGGTCAGATCAACGGTAATAACTCCAATGGACAAGACTTGAAGAATCAGTTCTGGCTACAAGGCGTTTACCAGTTCTAAGCCCCAAAAAATAAAACGAATATCTACCGAATAAATATAAGTTAATAGGATCAAACCATGTCTACAAACATCATCGAAACTCTGAAGAACCTTAACCGTTCTTTCCGTCGTCAGGGAAACTTCGATCGATTCACAATCCGACTGAGTGGTGGTCGTAAACTTATATATTCACGTCGTCCACGCGTCCGCGCCTCGCGTTTGCTGTACAAGATTTTTATGCTGGCCAGCGTGCCGGCATTTGCGCTGGATCCTAATGCGTTACCAACCGGCGGTAACATCGTTGCCGGTAGCGGTGGTATCAATAGCGCTGGTAACCAGATGACGGTGACCCAGAGTTCACAGAACATGGTGGTGAACTGGGGTACCTTTAATATCGGTGAGAAGGCCGGTGTGGCCTTCAAACAACCAGGTGCTGATGCAGCGGCGCTGAACCGTGTTAACTCGGTTGACCCATCCTACATCATGGGTTCGCTCACCGGTAACGGCCGTGTATTCCTCGTTAACCCGAATGGTATTGTCTTTGGTAGCGGTGCACACGTTGATGTATCGGGCTTAGTCGCTTCGACGCTGGACATCAAAAACAGCGACTTCATGTCCGGCAAGTTCATTTTTGAAAAGAACGGTACCGCTGGCAAGATCATCAACGAGGGCACCATCAACGTTGGCGAGAAAGGCTTTGCCGCCTTCCTGGCACCGGAAATCATTAACCAGGGCCTCATCACCGCCAAACTAGGCACCGTAGCCATGGCTGCCGGTGACAAAGTCACCCTCGACATCAAGGGTGACGGCCTCATCAGCTTCACCATCAACAAGGCAGCGATGAACGCCCTCGTTGAACAAAAGGGCATGATCCACGCTGATGGTGGGTCAGTGATTCTCGGCGCACGCAGCGCCGGCGACTTGGCGGCAACCGTTGTTAACAACGAAGGCATCATCGAAGCCAACTCCGTCACAGAACGCAATGGCGTCATCATCCTCGACGGTGGCGATCAAGGCATTGTTCAAAGTTCGGGCACCCTGGCAGCCAAGGGTATCGACAGTGGCCTCACCGGTGGTCAGGTCAAAATGCTGGGTAACCGCGTTGGTCTGCTCGATGGTGGCATTATTGACGTTTCCGGCTCGGCTGGCGGTGGTGAAGTACTGATTGGTGGTAACTTCCAGGGCAAGGGCCCTGAAGCCAATGCACAGGTTGCTTACGTCGCCCAAGGTGCGTCCATCAAAGCCAATGCCGTTGACAATGGCAATGGCGGTAAAGTCATCGTCTGGGCAGACGACACCACCCGTTTCTACGGCAGCATTGAAGCCAAGGGCGGCGCTAATGGCGGTGATGGCGGCTTTGTAGAAACATCGGGTAAAGGCTATCTGGATTTCCAAGGTGCCGTGGATACACGTGCGGCCAAAGGAAAAGCGGGTACCCTGCTGCTCGACCCGACAAACATCACCATTCAGGCTTCGGGAGCTGATACTAATATTTCTGTATCCAATGGGACATGGTCTGATGCCTCGGGCAATGGCACGTCAATTTTAACTGTGGCCTCGCTAGAGGCATCGCTTGCCAATACAAGCGCTGTAGTTTCAACCAATTCATCGGCAAATCAGAGCGGCATTATCACTGTTCAGGATAGTATTGCTTGGTCTAGCGCTAACTCTTTGACTCTTGATGCCTCATCAAATCTGTCTTCAGGGGCTATCCAACTGAATGCAGGAATTACCGGAAGCAACAGTAGCGCAAACCTTATTCTGCAATCTGGTGCAGGCGGTATTGCCTCTAACGCAAGCGGCGTTATAAATATGGGGGGTAGCGTAGCCCTCAATACCACAGGTGTTATTGCAATGGCTGGTGCAATGACTGCCGGGGGGAACATTACCCTAGTTAATTCAACGTCAGCAACATTTGGAGCAGTTTCGGCGGACACTGTCGCTTTAAGTGCTGCTTCAGGCACAGTTACTTTTGGTGGTAACTTGGTCGCCCAAAATCTGACGACAACGTCCAGCGTAACAAACGTTAGCCTAACGGGCGCAGTAAACACCATCGCTAACGCTGTTAATTTTAATAACACAGGTACGCTGCAGATTGGTGATGCATCGACGGATAGCACCACGTTTAATGGTGGTGTGAACACCAACGCAGTTGGAAGTACGGTTAGCTTGGCTGGTACAGTTAAGACTACCAATGGTTCTGCCTCCTTTGGTAATACAGTCACACTGATGAATCAGACTGTACTTAACTCTTCAGGTACGCTGAGTATTGGTAATGTAACTGGTGGATCAAACAATCTAACAATCAACTCGGGTGATTTGGTTACTTTAAATAGTATAAATACCACCGAAACATTAATGGTTAATTCTGGCGGTGCCATTAATCAGCAAACAGGCGTGATTGTTGCTGGTGCTGTTAATCTATCTGCAGCAACGGGTATTGGTAATACCAGCATATTAAATACCCAGTCGGCAAATATAACTGCATTAACCCAATCAGGCAATGTAAATGTCAGCAATACTGATCAATCTTCACCTGTTGCAGTAAATCTTAATGTCGCGAGTGGTGCAGGTGATATTAACTTTGTTCAGAACAATTCTACGGCATTAAATATCGCTGGTTTAAATACAGCCAATGGTTCAATTGCAGTAACGTTTGCTAACGTATCAAACGTTAGTGTTATCGGTAATGTGACTGCAGCCGGAGCGGGTTCTGACGTATCTTTTGTTCGCACGAACACTAGCACGGTTGATAATTTCAATGTTGTCAACGCAAATATTAACGCAACCGATGTTCTATCTGTAAATCTAGGCGGTAATGGTGGCAACATTATCACTAGCGGGTCGTCGGTGCTCACAGCCAATACCGTTAATTTAACCGCCTCTGGCGGTGTTACCGCAAACACGGCAGCAGCAAACATCAATGTAAACACATGGACTGGTTCTGTAGCAATTGCAAATACCTATAATTCTGGAACAACTGTAAATATAGTAGATGCGGCTGATCCAGATAGTAGCAATGATAGCTTTTCTCAAACTGGGTCCGATGTTACCTTCTCTGGCATTTCTAATGCCAATAGCAATGGTTCTCTGCAGATCACGGGTAGCAATAATGTAAGCTTCTCCGGTACCTTAGTTACCGGTGGATCGCTAAATGTTACTGCTCGAAACAATATTGATGCAACATCCGCATTAAATGTTACAGGCACAGCTTCATTTAATTCAAATGTAGCCGGCAACATCTTGCTCAATAATGCCTCCAACGCATTGGGAACCGTAGCATTTACAACAAGTTCAGGAAATGTAAGTGTTGTAAGTAGTAATAGTTTGACTGTTGCGTGTTCATCAATTGCAGGCAACTTTACTGCTAACACTTCCGGCCAAATTGGCCAATCAGGAGTACTAACAGTAACGGGTACTTCTAATTTTGTAGCAGGAGCCAATCAGGTTGTTTACGTTGATAATACATCTAACCTCTTTGGTGGCGCAGTAAGTGCCAATGCTAGAACCAGTACTCTTAAAGGTGTGAAGATTGGTAATGATCAGGCAATTGTTTTAGGTTCTATTTCAGTAGGAAGCGACGGTGTTCAGGTAGTTGCAAATGGCACTATTACTCAAACCGGAGCAATTTTATCTACTGGAGGTCCATCAACATTCACTGCTGGTGCTGGAAACGATATTATTCTCAACAATTCTGGCAACCTTTTTGGTAATCATGTCGGATTTACGAATAGTAAAAATGTAACATTAGTCGATTCTGGTGCTGTAGCTTTGTGGAATACTACGGCGATTTCTGGCTTTTTAGATGTAAAAGCGCAAAGTATTACTCAGGGTGTTTCTCAAACACTTGATGTAGCGGGCTCTGCAACGTTTAATGCTACAGCTGGTGCTATTACATTAACAAACACGAGCAATACGCTTAACACAGTATCCTTAGCAGCCACTGCTGGAGCTACGATTGTCAATAACCAAACATTGACTCTTGGCGAAAGCAAAATTACAGGTGCGCTTGCAGCAAATGTTTCTAATGGCGATATTGTACAAACGGGTGCTCTGAATGTTTCAGGCGCTGCGACATTCAACGCCACAGGTGGATCTAATGTTACGCTCGGAAACACATCGAACGTATTTGGTGGATCGGTCACTTTTGCGTCAGCCGGCACGTTAAATAATGTTACCGTAGCCGATAGCACGGATTTTGATATTGGCGCATT
>JACCDN010024975.1_pt1 | contig 12491 bp, 7 predicted proteins | sample 7441691 | NCBI WGS metagenome assembly JACCDN01 (sample SAMN15323439, study PRJNA562643) | freshwater metagenome | isolation source: river surface water | place: USA:Blue River Watershed | collected 2017-08-16 | reverse complement strand
GTAGCCGTACTTATCCTGCTCCCTGGAGCGGTACTATTTCTGATCTGTGGAATGTTACTAGTCATAGTTGCAGTTCAGAGGCTGATTATATTAGGGGATCTTTCCAAAATCAAAAATATTTCTGGTTCAGTGCTAACGATCCTGTAGGTCTCATAAGTAGAATCGACAGTAGTGTTAACCCCACTAATGCAGGGAGTGCGGGTAGTAATTTTACCCGTGTACAGATTGAAGCAGACCAAAGTTTTTATAATAATAGTACCGATTATCAAATTATAAAAATAGAAAAAGCAGGTTATAATGGCAGAGATGTTGGATATTTACAATATAAATTAGCTGATGCTGACAATGCTTATAGTGATAATACGGGCGGTTTTGTACTTAATATAAAACAGACTAAATGCATTAGAACTAATGGCAATGGGATGAACGATTCTATTCAAGGAAGGGGAGTCGTGCAATATGTTATTGCTGATTACGGTTCTAATCCAAATACTACTGCTCCGGTAAATATTGAAAATATTATAGTTGATGCCGGTGGTAAGGGATCAATAACTGCTCCAAGCAGTGGTAGTGGGGGGTATTTATGGTTAAAAATTAATAATGCGCCAGAAGATTATAAAGATAGTTTTGGTCAATATACTGTTTCTTTCCTTTCTGACATAAGGCACGGTGGGTTTTATGATGACGTATTAAATCCTCTATTTGAAGGCTTAAAAACTAAAATAAAAACCACTTCTATAACGATATTTAAAAATATGACCTGTTATCAAGGGATTGGAGGAGCAGGTAACTGTACAAATTTCTTTAATTATATAAAAGGTCTTTTAAGCCTTTACATTATGTTCTATGGAGCAATGTTTTTACTTGGAATGGTAAAGATAAGCCAGACGGACATTGTAATTAGAGTAATAAAAATTGCATTTGTAGCTGGGCTTATGAATGATAAGACTTTTGCCTTTTTTAACGATTATGTTTTCGACTTTGTAACAGGGTTTTCTGATGCAATAATTGCAAATATGAGTGGGTATAGCTTGTTTTCTAGTTCCACAAGCGTTTCAAACCCATTTATGTTTATGAATGAGGTATTTACTAAAATATTCTTGAGCAGTACTTTTGCTGCTCAAATGATGGCGCTTCTTTCGATGGGAATTAATGGTGTTATTTATTTTATACTGCTATTTGTTTGTTTGGGGATAGTAATAATAGTTGGTTTTAGAGCGCTTGCTGTGTATTTAATGGCATATTTTGCTATTGCAGTGTTGATTGGTATAGCACCGTTATTCTTAACCTTTATTCTTTTTGAGAAAACACGTTACCTTTTTGATAACTGGGTGAAATTTACTTTTAGGTATATGCTCGAACCTACAATTATGCTAGCTGGTATCATTATTCTTACTCAATTATTTACAATATTTTTAGATTACGTAATTGGGTATAGTGTATGTTGGAAATGTGCTATTCCTTTTAGGATTCCTTTTCCTAGTATTCCTGGTTTTAATGCAGCCTTTTTAGATGTTCCGCTTTTCTGTTTTAATTGGTTTGCTCCTTGGGGATTTGATTACAGAAGCAGTTCTATGGGAGTAAATATGCAAAATATTGTCATATTGTTGATGATTACTTACTGTATGTGGGGGTATATAGAGTTTTCAGGAAAAATGGTTGCAAAACTTGCCGGTGGTGTAGGTGGACCATCTGCAACAGCTATGGGGGCCGAGATGTCAAACTGGATAGAAAATAAGGCGCTGACAAAAGTTGGTTTAGATAAAGATAGCAGACAAGAGATGCAAGGCAAAGCTAGAGATAGGTTGCAAAGTATGGATAAAGGGCCACAAGGATCTATGAAACCGGGAAATAGACATGATCGTTCTCCTGACGGAGGAGGGACAGAAAAACCGTAAAGTAGTGAAAATAGTGGGGTGGGAAAGTTCAGGGTTTATGCAGGTGGTGTTAGGTAATATAGGACAGCAGTATTTAATTTAGGCAAAAAATGAAATTAACCAGTAAAATATTATTAGTTATTATATCGGTAATGCAGGCCTTTATAGCTAATGCTTATGGTGATGATAGGGTTTTTGATTGGATGAATGCAGATATAATGTCTTTTTCCCCTTCTCCAAGATGTATTGAAGTTCCTGCTTTCTCAAGTGTGAATCAATCGCACGTGAATCTTAATGTCGAAAATCCGGATATATGGGTATCAACAGGTGTGCGCGTTGAGCAGGATAAAATGCTTTCAATGTCTTGGAATACTAAAGGAGTTTCGCCAAGACCGCAAAAGTATCGTGTGTTATACAGAATTGATCCTAGATTTAGTCAACCTCAGATTTTTATTCAAAAATATGATTATGCCCAGCAAAAGTATATAACCGATTTTAATAATTATAGATCCCAGGCTTTACCTACTTACCAGCGGAATTATGTGTTTTCTGCTACGCGGTTTGGCGATTTTAATGATTACTTTAATTTTGTTGGTAGACCAAAAATTCCAGTGCAAAAAAATGATGTAGTTAATATTACACTCGATGCTAGTGGTGATTTTTTTGATTCACATGGTGATATGCAGACAGGGCTTGGAAATGATGGAAATCCTATTAGCATTTTTACTGATAGCTCTTCGGCAGTCCTTCGAAATAAGGTGATGTATACTTTGCCCGGTAGATGGTGCTCAGATATTATCACTCCTGCTGCTAGTGATTATGCTAGCCGTTGTCTACCAGTACCCGGGAAATACCTTAATTTGGGAGATCAGATACCTCAGTTAGTAGGGAAAGTTTCGGATAGTTATTTTACTTCCAAGATTAACTCTATTCCATCATGTCCTGATAATGCTGATGGAGCAGATAATCCGGTATGCTTTTATGATAAGGGCCGGGGGTTTAAAGTTGATATTGGAGGTTTAACTATTAAGGATTATAAGCAGAAATTTGTCTATTCTCCATTTAGTGGTAAATACTTTCTATATCATTATTCCGATTCTGCTGGTGACCTAAATTTTACAACCCCGTGGCCGATTACTGGGATGTACGGTAATAATTTTCTTCAACAGATGATCCAATGGACAGATTTTGATACCAGTAGCTCAGATATATTTAATTATATTAACCTACTTACTTATCTGAATGCTAATATCTTAACTCCTGTTAATTTTTTTCATTTCGGTGTGTATTCTATGGAAATTGAAATTGGGCAGGCCAATGCTGAGATAAGCCCGGATGATTTGAAAAATTTAAAAGTTGAGTACTATATTGCGGGACCAGATGATTCCAATAGTACTGCTATAGGTAATGATTTGCAGCAGGATTTTAAAGGGAATGCTTATACATCTGGTTCGTTGCAGTTAAAGGTTTCAGGGGTTTCTAACCTCTCAGGAAATATAAATGTTAATATAGCAAATTATACGGGATCTACCTGGTTTTCTAGTGTAGTTTACGGTGATTTAGTTTCCCCTCTGAGAGATAAATATAATGAATTAAGTCGTATAATTTATGAAAAATTAGTGAGTAATCCAACTTTGCAAGCTATCGCAAAAAGCTGCCTGGTAATATATATAATAATATATGGTTTGGCCTTCCTAGCAGGAGCAGTTCAAATTACTGTAACTGATATAGTTATAAGGGCGTTAAAGGTGGGATTAATAGTAGCGTTATTTAGCGAAACCAGCTGGTCGTTTTTTAATGATAATTTATTTAAAATGTTTGTTTCTGGAAGTGATTACCTGCTCACTACAGTTGTTGGTGTTACAAGTACCGTAGGGAATGTATTTGGATTTATAGATCCTATTTTTGATAGATATGGTAATGGTAATGTATGGGCTTTACTTGCCATTCAGCTATTACAAATACATAATGGTTTGGCCTTTTTTGCATGTTTAGCTATTTATTCAATGTTAATTTATCTTAGGGCGGTGCTAGAGGTAATAATAACCTACTGCCTTGCTTTCTTGGGACTTGCTGTAATGATATCACTTGCGCCGTTTTTTATAATACTAATCCTTTTTGAACAAACAAAAAGTCTTTTTGATAATTGGCTTTCGACATTATTTAGTTACATGCTGCAACCTACTGTGTTACTAGTATTTTTCCTTCTTATAGACCAGCTAATGGGTGAATATATAACAAGTGTGGTAGTTAAAGCTTGCTGGGGAGTTTTAATCCCGCTTAAAATCTCTGTCGATCTACATAATATTGGTATACCAATTAGTTTCTCATTTTCATTACCGTTTTTATCTGGCATTCCATTCTATATTCCGGTCGTAAGTGATATTGAGTCAATTGATGATTTTTTCAATGCTAAGGGAACTTTTATAAGAGTTGCAACTTCTGGATTTATATTTTTTATATATTGTAAACTATCAGCAGGCTTAGTAGATTATATATCAATTATCACTAATTCCTTGACCGGGGTAACGCCAGCGAGACAAGAAGGAGAATTGCAGGATGTAAAGAGCGCCAATCCTGTGCACAATATAATGGGTGATATTCAAAAAGTTACAAGTCCTGTTACTTCCGTTCCACGGAAAGTCGCTAGTTTTGCAAAAGAGAAAATTATTGATCAAAAAATTACTCATCGTAAAAAAGGCAAGGTGGATGACCCTGATTATAGCGGAATTAAGAAAAGCTCCTCTAGGAGTGATAATGGCGGGGATATAGATGGATAGTAGTTCTAGGTTAGAAATATCTGGGAGAAAAAGAGCAAAGAGGAGAAAAATGAATAACCCAGATGATGCACAATTTTATTTCAAGGAAATTAATAATTTGGATAGATTCAATGAGTAGAATTTGGTCGTTTTTGGTATTATTATTCTGCCTTTCAGCCTGTAGCGGTGACCGCTGCATTGAGGCTGATGATTTTGGATTTGTTAATCTGACTGTGTCTGCAAGGTACACTAAAGATGAAATGTCCAATCAGTCTGGTATAGCGCAAGTTGCCCCGTGGAGGATTTCAAATTATAAAGTTGACGGTAGACCTCTGGTAATTTTAGTTAGAGGATGGACGCAAGGAGTCGATAGGAATAAGAGTTCTGAGCTTTCAGCCTGGTGTGCGTGGTATGGTCAGGCCGATAACACTGCCACCTTGTCCACATTTTGCGAGAGACTTCGTGAATGTACATTTATAGATGATACTATGTGTACTAATACTAAAGACGCCCAGATTACCAATGCTCCGTGTATTTTCAAAAATGGTGTAGGGTTATATGCACTTATTGCTAGGAAAGGTACGAACCCTAATCAAACTTTTTCAAGTCAGAAAAACCCTCAAGGGCTTACTTTTCATTTAGGCGAGAAACCGGTAGGGTATGAAATGCTTGATGTTGATAAGAATGGTAACACTCGTACTGCTGGTGGTATTCTCTATAACTACCAGGATGCAAGCGGAAGTCAAAGTGATCTAAAACAACAATATGCAAATAGTGATTTATACTTTAAAATCTTAGATAATTTTTACGATGATAATAGCGGGCAATACCGGATTAGCATAAAATCCGGTATTACCGACACGAGTCCTGATCCTATAACTTATGTCACGAATCTGGTTAAAAATTTTCTTTTTGGAGTAAATGGAGATTACGGCTTAATCCGAAGTATTTACCACGGTATAGTTATTAATCCCGGCTATAGAATGGCTGTTTCTGCATTGTTGTCGCTTTATATTATGTGGACGGCTCTTAGTTATCTGGTTGGAAACGTCCAAGTAACCCATACTGAATTAATAGTCAGGGTAATGAAAATTGCCGTAGTTTCAGCATTGCTTAGTTCAGAATATAGTTGGACATTTTTTAATGACTATTTATTTGTCTGGTTTGTTGGCGGGGTAGACCAAATCCTGCAAATGATAACGGAAGCTGGAGCTACAGGTCCTGGCTCACCAGGAATACTTGGAATGATGCTTGCTCCCCAAACTTTATCCAAATTGTTTTCTTTATTATTTGTAGATTGGAGGGGCTTTATATATATTATATTGTTCTTCTTTGCTTTATATTTCTTAATTATTATATTTTTCGATGCGGCGGTTATTTATCTTACGGCCTTACTTGCCATCGGCATGATAATAACCATGGGGCCAATATTTATTTGCTTTCTACTATTTGGTATTACACGGTCCTTATTTGAGAACTGGTTAAGGCAGCTTATCTCTTATGCCATACAGCCGATTATCCTATTTACGGGGCTTGTGTTTATCTCTATGATTTTACGGCAGGAAATATATGGCTCTCTTGGTTTTAGAATCTGTAAACATACTTTTCCTAAAATGTATAATGATGGAGCTGCGGTAATTAGTGATTTTACTAAGGAGAATTTAGGTTTTGAGGTAGGAGATTCAATTTTTTACTGGTGGTTTCCTGAACCGATGAAAGGCGAGCAATTTACCAAAGTTAAACGTAATATACCGATTCCAATAGACCATTTTCAATCTGGAGATAATATTATAACCGGAGCAGATGACGGATCTTTCTGCGAAGCCTATGCTTGTATAGGTGCACGATATGTAGATTTACCGTTCCTCGATCCTGACAGAGACCACCGAAGGATTCAGCAATTCTGGGATGGAACATTTGTCCAGCTTGATGGTATGTTGTTAATCTTTGTAGCGATTTATTTGCTGGATAAATTCAACGGAATTGCCATATCTATTGCTAAATTCATTTCAAACACTTCTGGAAATCTTACTGATATAAGGAAAGCTACTGACGGTGCTTCGTCGGGTATACGATCAGCAATGGATAAGTATGTTACGTCGCCAATAAAAGGAAGATTGGCACAAACTACAGTAGGAAGAAAAATTATTGGAATTAGAAAATTTGCATCTGAAGCGCTAAACGAGCTGACTAAGTTACCCTCTGTGCTTATTGATGATAGGAGGGTTACTAATCTCAAGCGAGACGCTTTGACAGGTAACGTAAATATGGCAGTAGCAGCTGAAGCAAAAAAGTTATCTGGACTTGATTATAGGAATGTGAAAAAGGATGCTATTTCTAAGTATACTAATGTTTTAAAAGAAAAGCTTAAAGAGATAGACTCAACGCTTACTGATCAGCAAGCTAGTAACATTGCGGATAAAATGTCTCATAAAAAATTCAGCGAACTGCAAAAGGAATTTGCTAAGGCTAAATATGGTAAGGATTTTACTAAGTTAAGTGAACAGGAGAAACAGTCGATTAAAGCTCTTCTTAATAGTAAACATCAGGATAAGTCGGTAGAGGAATTGGCTAAGGAAAAATACGGTAAAAAATATAAAACCTTAAGTGCGGCGGAGCAGGAGTTAATACAGGCTTTTGCTAAAGCAGAGACCAATAAAAAATCTTTACGGGAGATGGCAGATAACGCTGATTATTCAAGAAAATATGCAGAAGCTTATGTTGATGCTTATCAGGCTTTATCAGAAAGAGGTGTAGGGCTTCTTGGTAAGCATAATTCTACCTTTAGGTCGCTAAAAGAGCTGCAACATAAAGTAAAAACAAAGCAGAATCTTGAAAGAGCCAAGCAGAAACAGCTTGGGGAAGAGTTATATGCCGGATACCAGAATTTAAAATATGAAGCGTATAGAAAAGTTGTAGGAGAGAGTGATAATGAAATCCTGAAAGCTATCGGTAACACTTTTGCCGGCGGTGCGTGGAATAATATCAATATGAATAAAGATGCTGAAAATTACCGCCTGCAGACATATAATGAAATGCTGGCTGATAAGGCAAAAGAGCAAGAATATCAGCCGGTGGCAATGAAAATAGATAGTTTAAGCAAGATTAAAGGAGAAAGTGTAATATCGCCGGAATTTATTGCCAGGGCTAAAGTTGGCGGCGATTCAAACTTAGAGGAGTATAGAGCACTAGCCCAGCAAGAAATACAGCATAGGGTTTATCAAAAGCTAACCAAAGCTGACAAAGATGACCCAAATCCTGTACTGAAGGGTGAGAAATACATGAGAGAGTATGCTAAAGATTCCGAAATGGTGAGTATGATTGATAAGGCAGAACGCCTTAAAACAAAGATGTTTGAGGAAGATCCGTTCGTAGCCCGGGAAGACCATCACCAAACTATAGTTAAGGAAGCAGAACAAAACATAAGGCATAATATGCAGATTCTGGAAGAGCATTTTGATAGGAGAGATATTGCTCCGCAGGAAATGCCTGCTTTGCTTGAAACTTATTATCAAAATAAACTTTCTGAGTTAGAAGCTGCGAGAGAACAGGGAAGAGAAATACCAAGAGATGAAGATGCAATTATAGTAGTGCCAAAAGATGAGGTATTAAAACTACAAAAATCATTAAGGGATTTTGAGGATAGCGAGAGAATTCTAGAAGAGATCAATCAAAGGAAAATGGGTATTGTAAGTGAAGTGGACAAACACGTATCCGGTATTAACGAATATAGAAAAGAAGCAGGAATGCAGGAATATATACCTATTAAGACAACCCAAGTAGGTCTGAGGTCAGCCAGGACAATTGAAGATTTAAGAAGAAGATAAGAGATAAAATGTGTTGTGCTAAAAGAAACTCTGCTAGACTGAATGTTTAATTGATTTTGCTTCCGGTAATTTTTAATACTATTTTTAAGCTTGTGAATGTTTTGAAAATCCTTGATAAAGGTGTAATTAATAGTAGTTCTAGAAGATAAGATGTTAAGCTACAAACATCATTAAGAGATTCTAAGGGGGGCCACGGGATTCTATAAGAGAGTAACCAAAGGAAAATGGATATTGTAAGTAAAGTTGCAAAAGGCGTATCCGGTATTAACGAATATAGGAAACAAACTAGTATACAGGAATATTATTAGTACAACCCCGGTAGGGCTAAGGTTAGCCAGAACTACTGAAGATTTAAGAAGAAAATCACAACTCAAAGTTTGTAGGGTTAAAAGAAATCCCAGGAAAGTTTAGGAATAATAAACTAAAGAATAACACACCAAGAACCACCATGTTCAGGGTTTGTGTCATTTGGATCTTTGCAGCATCCAAGACATGTGGAAGTGAAATGGTCTGTAGTCGGTGTATGGGGAACAGATGCATATAAAGCTTGATCTTGGGCTAGTGCTTCTTTCTGGGCTTTTTCATAGTTATACCCTTTGTGATAACCATGGAACTGCTCTTCTACCTCACGTTGCTTTGACATAATAAATACCTTTATTAGAGTTAATAAAACTAAATTTGATTATAATTTAGTATGTATATAATTTAATTATTCGTTAATTTAACAGGATTTGCAAATATAATATTTTCTTTTTAGGAAGAATTTATCATATTATTGCAATAAATAGTTGCAAAACAAACTAAATAGCTGTTTTAATTGATAAATACTTATAAAATAATTATTATTTTTTAATGAAACCAACAGAACAGCGAAGCCTAACTAGAGAACAGAAAGAAGCAGTAGGGTTGTTATCTATAGGGACATTTCTCGAGTATTTTGACCTTATGCTATTTGTTCATATGGCGGTATTGCTTAATGAGTTGTTTTTTCCTAAAACAGACCCTTTTACTGCTTCTTTACTTGCTGCATTTGCATTTTGTTCTATTTATGTTTTTAGACCATTCAGTGCGCTGTTATTTGGATGGATTGGTGATAATATTGGACGTAAAACTGTTGTTATTATATCTACACTTTTTATGGGATTATCGTGCTTTGTTATGGCCAATTTACCAACATACGATCAAATAGGTCTAACAGCTTCAGTGATAATGATTATATGTCGTGCTGTGCAAGGTATATCCAGTATGGGCGAAATAATAGGAGGGGAAATATATTTAACGGAAATCACTAAACCTCCCACTCAATATTCGATAGTATCTTTATTGGCATTTTCTGCTGCAGCTGGTAGTACTGCTGCTTTAGGCATTGCAACGCTAACTACATCTTTAGATTTTAACTGGCGTATGGGATTTTGGTTTGGTGCTGGAGTTGCTATGGTTGGTGTTGTTGCCAGAACAACATTAAAAGAAACGAAGGAGTTTGTTGATGCTAAGTTTAAATTAAATGAAATTCTAGCATCCAATAATGTGAGTACAAATCTGTTAAAAAAAGATCCATTTTTAAATAAAAGCATATCAAAATTAACTATTTTATCCTATTTCTTAATGCATTGCGGATGGCCTGTATGTTTTTATTTAGCTTATATACACTGTGGTAATATTCTTATGAATAATTTTTCATATACTCCTGAGCAAGTTATACATCATAACGCTATAGTTTCTATACCGCAACTTTTAGCAGCTCTACTATTTAGGGTATACCTGAGTAGTAAGGTGCATCCACTAAAAATTTTAAAAGTAATATTAGTGTGTTTTTCAGTATTTATCGTACTATTTCCATACATACTATCTAATACTCATAGCACTTATATAATACTAATATGTCAAATGTTCATCATGGTTTTTGCACTTGATGTTATGCCAGCAGTGCCTATTCTTTATTCTCACTTTCCTATTCTTAAAAGATTTTCTTATACGAGTTTTACATACGCAATTTCAAGAGCTCTAATTTATATTGTTACATCATTTGGCTTTGCGTATACTACAAAATATTTTAATAATTATGGTATATTAATTATTGTTATACCTGTTATAGTGGGTTATACGTTAGGCATGCTACACTTTAATAAGTTAGAATTAGGTGATGGTAGTTTAAAATCACAATAAGAAAACTTAGGTAACAATGAATGTTGGGCTTGTGTGTTAGATAAAACCCTGCTGCATATTTCTCCTAGACTAATAATTACATCTGTTAAATTATAATGCATACTCATACTTATAAAATATAACAAAGTTTCTTGAATAGTTTGTATCTTCTTATCTGGCTTTATAGCATCTAACGTCTGTATATTGTGTAACCTATCAAATAACTTTATTAATAAAACTTCCTTGTCCTTTTTATGGTAAGCATTATTAATTATTTCTTCTACAGTTAACTTGCTACCATCTGGTCTATTACGGGTAAGACTATCAACCATTTCAGCTATTCTTTTTCCAAAACTACCCTGTATCATCTCTACAGTAACTTCGGTATCTTCGACAATATCGTGTAATATGCTAGCTGCTATTACATCCGTTTTTAAATTGTAGTCGGATATCATATAAGCTACTTCTAACGGGTGAGAGTAATAAGGCTCACCTGACTTCCTTTTTTGATCACCATGATACCTTTTAGCAAAGTAAATAGCTTTGTTAATTGACTCAAAATCTAGCGCATTTTGAGTATCTAATGATTTAAGTTTTTCTGTTAATCTTAGTGAATATTTGCAGAGTGCGGAATAATCCATAATTTTAAGAATCAATTAATCCTATACTTATATAATAATCCTTTATCAGTTGAAATATAAGCAAATTATGAATAATTTATTAAATTATTTTCTTTAATGTTACAGATTAAAAAATGGAACAGCATTTAATGAGGGCGATACTTACTTCTATGGCTTCCATAGGTAGGGTAGAGTATCGTATAAAAGACAAATACCCAGATTATTCCTTATGTTTAAGGAATAGAATAGAGGATAATTTTAAGTATTATCCCGTATAGTACTGTATGTACCAGTTTTTATTAAACAATCTTTCTAAGATGAATTTTATTTAGAAGAAATTTTCAATTTTTTTCTCGGAGGAATAAAAACTGATTCTGATTCATTAGCACCTTTTTGCTCATTCTTTTCCATAATACCAACATAATAAACTCCGTTTTTTACCAGACTTATTATGTTCCATCCGGATTCCATATCTTCTTTTACAGCTTCAAATTCAGGACTATTATCAGTAAATGAGATGAATTTCTGTATCGGTTTTTTATGTACCATAAGTATTTAAAATTAATAATTTAACTTGTGTTTAATTTTTGGTGGCAATAATAAGTAAACTATTGCAAAAAAGCAAATAAAATAATTTTCAACCTTATCCATAAGGAATTAGTAAATCTTATATCAATAAAATTAATTTTAACTTAAGATTTTAATTCCTAGTATCTTTTCTTAACCGTTTATATGGCCCTAACTATTGACAACATATTAGTCCTCTATTATGTTCGAGGTTTATTTATTTTAATGAAATAATATGATTGAATTTAAACCGAATAAATTAAAATTAAGCGCTTTGCAGTATGTACAATGCTATGAGAAAATGCTGCTTATTCGTCGTTTTGAAGAAAAGTGCGGTCAATTTTACGGTATGGGGTTAATAGGTGGTTTCTGTCATTTGTATATTGGTCAGGAAGCTGTAATTATGGGGTTTGAATTTGCTAAACAAAAAGGCGATAGTATGATTACCAGCTACCGCGATCATGCTCATATTATTATGTCTGGTATTGATCCGAAATTTGTGATGGCCGAACTTACCGGTAGAGCGTCTGGTTGTTCTAAAGGTAAAGGCGGTTCAATGCACATGTTTGATATTCCAGGAAAATTTTATGGTGGTCATGGTATTGTCGGAGCGCAAGTGCCTATAGGAACAGGTCTTGCATTTGCTGAAAAGTATAATAATACTAAAAATATTTGCTATACTTTTCTAGGTGATGG
>JACCDN010890156.1_pt1 | contig 12493 bp, 10 predicted proteins | sample 7441691 | NCBI WGS metagenome assembly JACCDN01 (sample SAMN15323439, study PRJNA562643) | freshwater metagenome | isolation source: river surface water | place: USA:Blue River Watershed | collected 2017-08-16 | reverse complement strand
CGTTCACGCTGCCGTCACTTACAGCTTCACACACCTTCAATTGCGGCAGTCGCTCAAGTTTTGATCAACCGAGACCAAATTTCACCAGAGATGGCGCAGTTCGCTGCCAGAATCAGTCAAGGACACATCGGCCGTGCCCGATTCTTAGCAAAAAATGAAACGGCGCGCAGTAATCGCAAGGTAATCATGCAACTACCAATGAAGTTAGGCTCACTGGCTTCCGCACTTGAGGCAGCACAGATTCTTGTGGATATCGCAACCGAAGAGGCAAACACAGCATCAGAAACTCGAGATATGCTCGAAATTGAAATGTTGCAAGAGGCTTACGGAAAAGTTTCCTCTGGCCGGGGCATGACAACCGGTGGATCAAAAGCCGTAAAAGAACTTGAGAAGGAACAGAAATCACGAGCCACTCGAATGGTTCGTGATTCTATTGATGGGGCTCTCTTAGATTTAGCGACTTTTTATCGGGATGTCATGCTGATCCAATCTGGCTCCATGGAAGCTCTGATTAATTCTGACCTATCGACAGAGATGGAAAAGTGCGCCCATGGCACTCGGGCAGATTCCAGCGCTAAGAAACTGGATGCCATTATGCAAGCGCGGGCCCAGTTGGCTATGAATACTGCCCCACTAACCTCTGTTGAAGCACTCATGTGCCGCCTTGCTCAGCCTTGATTAGTGGTAATTAGCACCCATTTCTATGGTGCAGAATTCCTCCATGCGTCTAGACCATGTTTCATATGTGACCTCCCATGAACAACTTGCGGATACTGTCCAGCGCCTAGGGTCGCGCATCGGTAGCACTTTTGTAGATGGCGGCATTCACCCACGATTCGGTACAAGAAACTTCACCTGCGCATTGAAAAATGGTCAGTACATGGAAGTTGTCTGTCCGCTCGATCACCCTGCAACCGAACAAACACCTTGGGGCAAAGCCGTTTCTAAGAAAGCAAACGAAGGCGGAGGTTGGTTTACCTGGGTGTTTAGTACAAAAGATATTGCACCAATTGAAGCAAAGTTTGGCCGCCAGGCAATGGAAGGTCACCGCACACGTCCAAATGGATCAGATCTAAAGTGGAAACAAATTGGAGTTAAAGAAATTGCGGATTCTCGCGAACTCCCTTTCTTTATTCAGTGGCTTTCTCCAGACCACCCTTCAGAAGATGGCACTCCACAAGCGGAAATCAAAAAATTAGTAATTTCCGATGATGAGCGACTCGCAGATTCTTGGTTTAAAGAGGATATTCTCATTGGCCTTGAAAACGTGATTATTGAATGGGTCAATCCATTGGATTATGAAAATCAAACAGGAATTATTGCTGTACATTTGCAGACACAAAACGGCGAGATTGTGGTCGATTAAAACTTCTCTTTTTCAACTCGTTTTAAATCTTGAATAGTCATTTCTTCCATGATGCTATCAATGCTTCGACTTGGCCTCCAACCAATACACTTTTCAAGTCGTGATGCATCACCTACAAGTGGCGCCAAATCTCCTTCTCTATAAAAGCGTTGGTCGGAGAGTGCTAGGAGCCGGCCGGATATATTGTCAACACAAAGTTCTACTTCTCCCTCAAGGATGAAAATCGGATCAAACCCAGCCGTAATTGCCGAAGTTCGAATCAGATCGCGAACAGTAGATTGAGCACCCGTCGCAACAACGACATCTGAAGAGATTTTTTTTTCAGTCAACTCTTTAACGGCTCGCATGAATTCGAATGCACACCCCCAATCCCTAACCGCGGAGAAGTTTCCGAGCACTAGCGGTTCTGCCCCAGAAAGCTTGATCTCTGCAAACCCATGAGAAATTTTCCTAGTTACAAACTGCAAAGATCGAAATCTGCTTTCGTGGTTGAAGAAAATTCCCAAAGTAATACTCAAATTGTGTTGAGATCTATAGATGTCAGCTAAAGACAAAAGAGCAAGATGTGACACCCCGTAAGGATTCGTCGGCCTCTTTTCAGCGCTTTCATTTGCCACAACCCCCTTTTGACCTAATTGCCTTTTAAAAACTTCAGAAGATCCTGCGAGAAAAACTTGCGTCTTGGGTGAATATTTTCTTACAGCCTCAAGCAGTGAAACACTTCCATTTATATTGGTTAGAAGAGTATTTTGGGGAAAATTTAATGAATCAACTGTGAAACTGCTCCCAGCGAAATGATAGACGTAGTCAAACTTGTGGGTAGAAATCAAATAGTCAATAGTTGATGTATCCGTAGCGTCGTAGTTAACAAAATTTAATGAGTGGGTTAACGCCAATTCTCGCATTCGCCAAGAATTCTGAGCCCCCCGCCTAAATCCTCCAAAAACTCGATATCCTTGCTCATGCATTGTATTTGCCAAAATTGCACCATCCTGGCCCGTAACACCTGTAATTAAAACTTTCATGCGATACCTTTCATCAATTGGTGCAAATCAAAGATTGCGGCGTGAAAACCTGCAAAATTATTCAAATGTCCTTGCCAAACTTCAATAACCTTAGTCTTCGGAATACGCATTATTTCTTGAAGCAAAATTTGTTGCTCCAACTTTGCATTCGAGAAGCTATCGCCTTCTCCATCTATACCAGAAGCAGCTGAAATATGAAACCAATTAGTGTATTTTTCTAAAGTAGAGACGTATGTGGAGGCATCAAAATTGAAATACTCCGAACCCAAAAAAAGATGTGAGGTATCCATCACTATTGGAATCTCATTGACACATACTTTTTCCAACGCGATTTCATCGTTCATAACATCGAGAGGAATCGATCCTCCAAAATACCATGCAATCGGAGGTAACCATTGGAGACTAAGTTTATGCCCACTGCTATTTAGAGAGTTTAGCAGTTGTGCATAATTGTCATAGAAAGAGTTGATTTCTCCAGAGTGCTTTGAAAAGCTGCCAACAAGCCTTATTTCCCTTCCAGTCATCTCTCCCAGAATTGAAGCAAACTCAAACCCCCGTTCAATGATTCTTAAACTTGAGCAGCGAATTTCGGAATCTAGGGAAAAAGGATCAACAATCGATGTGCTAGAACAATAGTCGGGTAAGTGAATTGTGAATTCTAAATTTCTCATCCCACGTAAGGAAGGAAAATCATCTAGCAGTTCCTTGTAGGAAAGATGAAATTCATAATTTTTAAGTCCAAAATTATTTCGAATGGCCTCAAAGTCATGAAAACGCGTTGGAAGTGAAAGCTTGTATTCAATTGCAAAGTCCTGAAGATTTTGCGCCAATTTATCTGATTTTTGAAAGTGAGAACTTGTCAAAACCTCACCAGTTTTGATTGGGCGCTTGAAAACTGAATTCAAAAAATCTGATGAGTTATAAGGTGTCAATCCGGTCCTTGGTGACCTATATGAGAAATCTTCTGAGTTGAAAACACCACCTATTCCGATATCACGAATTGCGTATAGACTTCTGCCTAAGTTCTGCAGATTCAGTTTTTCTCCCTGATTACTCAATCTAAATTTTTGATTACGGGTAATCTTATTGAAATTCGTGGCTATTTCACATAATAGACTAAACTCTTCTGGCGTTGAACTTGAAGTGTGATCTAAACCAGCGCTGTCTTTAGAAAGAGTTATGTGGCGCTCAATAATGGTGGCACCCTGAGATATTGCTACGACGCATACGGCCCAATTACTGTCATGACTGGAATAGCCTACTCCGCGCCCCCATTTAGCAGATAAATTTTTAATGTAACCCATTTGAGAATTGAATATTGCGACGGGATAATTACTGATGCAGTGCAGTGGCACCCAGTTGGAATGTTTCAGGTTCGAAAAAGATTTATAAATTGAATTTTCGGTGCTTGTCCCAGTTGCAATCAGAACCAATTTGCTCGCGTCTAACTCACAAAGCATATTGATTAAATTATAATTCTCGTGCTCTACGGACGGCACTTTGTAGAAATCAAATATTTGAAGAGAATTATGAAAGTCCTTCAAATCTTCAACACAAAAGAAACTAATTCCCGAATACAAATCAAAGCTTTGTGCATACTTTGCTAACTTAACCAAGATTTCGGGATGCAGGAAATTCCTACCAATTTCATTAGAAATTATGGAATCTCCAATTTCTTGAATTGACCCGTAGGCTCGATCCAAATTTCTATATTGGAATTTTATCCCGGCACAACCGCTATTTGCGGCACTCTTGATCAATTCCTTGGCTGTTTGGAAATCTCCGTTGTGATTGATTCCAATTTCAGCAATAACCAGCACATCTCCGTTCTCATAACGAGTTTTCAATACAATCACCACTTTTCTCGTAAAAACAACGGTAATAGAAACTACCCTAATATATACTGATTGTAAGACTAGATTATTAATGCTACGGTTTGACATTTGGTGTGAAAAATCAGGCGAGGGGAATTATGAAAAACTTGGCTGAATTGTTTAAACAAGCATTCTCAAGAATTTCCAGGCAAGATCGACGTAAAATTGTCATACTTATGCTGGCAACATCATTCCTTGCATTGCTTGATTTAATTGGAGTTGTTCTGTTAGCAGCGGTTGGAACTCTTGGGTTCCGACTAATCTCTCCAAATCAAAGACCAACCAGAATAGAACTTATAATAGACCAGTTTCTGGGATTGAAAATTGAATTAATTCAACTGACCCTAATCGTAGGGATTCTCGCAATAATCTTTCTCGCAAGTAAGACGATATTTCAAGCTGCTTTGTCATTCAGATCTACGAGATTTTTTGCACGGATAGAAACTGACATAGCCATTAAACTTTATCAGAAAATCATCAAATCTCCTGTCGCGGAATCTGAATCTAATAGTATTTCAAGTTATCAATATTCTCTTATAGTTGCGCCAAACCGATTTATAGTTGGATATGTTGGCACCTTTATTTCTTTACTATCTGATACGTTTTCAATCATCTTAATGGGAGCATTTGCTTTTTATGCCTCACCAATATCCTTTGGACTTTCTATATTAGTTTTCGCAATAACATATGCTTTTATTAATGGACCAATTCACAAAAAAGCAAAGGTGTATGGAGATTTGACTGCGAAATTGTATGCAGACATGGTTACTCAAATGAATGAAGACTTTTTGGGAATCAGAGAAGTCAAGATCTATAACCAGGAGGACTTAGTTGTTAAGAATTTTTTGAAATTGCGTGAACAGTTTGCAACTTTAAGTCAAAAGATTTTGTGGATCAACAACATTATTAGGTACTTTCTTGAACTAGTGGTTCTATTGATTGGTGTTATCATCCTCATCATTCTGGTACTGACAAGCGATATGCGGCATGCAGTAACAGTACTAGTTGCATATATTGCGATAGGATTTAGACTTTTACCCAACATTCAGAGAATTCAAAACGCAATCAATTCGGTACGAATAGCTCAGGGAACGACGAGAGATTTGTTTGATTTTTCTGATAATTTGAAAATTGTGGCCAGATTTCATGAGAATCTTGATGAATCAACAGACTTTAGAGAAATTAGAGGAACTGGGGTCTCCTTTTCATACCCGGGTACTCTAAACAAACCAATTTTGGGACCGATGAATTTTGCAATTCCAGCGGGGTCAACAACAATGATTTTGGGACCTTCTGGGTCTGGAAAATCGACATTACTAGACCTAATATGCAAATTCAATGAACCAACCATTGGAACAGTTGAGTACTATTCAGAAGGCGGGCAAATTCTCAGAAAACTTCCACCTATAGGTTTGGTCTCACAAAAGTCAAGTTTGTTTGGGGACAATCTAATTGAAAATGTAACGTTTGCAAAAAATAACTCAGATTCAGATTTGCGCAGGGCAAATGAAATAATCAATTGGCTTAATCTAGAGAAAATCAATTCGGGCGATATTCAGAAGAAAATCCGGAGTGATGGCACAAATATTTCTGGTGGCGAACGTCAGCGTATTTCAATGGCTCGAATCATGTACAAAAATCCACAGGTGGTAGTTTTGGATGAACCTACGAGTTCACTAGATTTAGTCAATCGAGAATCAATTTACGAATTCCTAAATATTGAACGTCATAAAAAGACCATCATTTTGGTTTCACACGAGATTGAATTACTTGACTATTGTGATCACGTAATTCAGATGGAGAATGGGGAGATTCTTTTTCAGGGTAGTGCAATTGATTTTAAAAATAAGTATTAGTAAGAAGTTTACATGCTAAATGGAATCAACTCTCCGCAACTTTTTCATTATTGGAATCTCCTTGTCCAATATCTCTTTTTTACCACTTCCAATCAATTTTGGGATTTCGCGAATGTCTCGCACTAGTTTGACCATACCAGGAAGCTCGAGGGACGCTGCCTGATCGCTTCCCCAAGACGCTCGGTCTAAAGTCACATGTCGCTCGACACAAACTGCACCATACTTTGCTACCGCAATAAGACTTGGAAGAACACCAACTTCATGGCCTGAATAACCAATCGGTACCCCGGGAAATGACTTCTTAAGAGTGTCCAACGCAGATAAATTTAGGTCAGAATCAAGTGCTGGATAAGTTGATACGGTATGAAGCAGAATCAATTTATCTGAGTTAAGCACATCAACAGCTCTTGAGATTTGTTCGAGATTACTCATGCCAGTGGAAAGCAAGATTGGTTTTTTGGTTTTTGCTAGCCTAGTAAGTAGGCCTTTGTCAGTGAGTGAAGCCGAAGCGACTTTATGCGCCACAACATCAAATTCTTCTAAGAAATCTACACTTGCTTCATCCCAAGGGCTAGCAAACCACTGAATTCCAATTTTTTCACAATGTCGCGCTATGGCTTCGTACTGAATACGAGAGAATTCTAGGCCTCGCTTCAAGTCACCATTTGTGTTACCGAATACACTTTCTCTGGGTGCTTTCAGTTCGTCTTCGGTATATACGACTTCAATTGTTCGTTTTTGGAACTTAACCGCATCAAAGCCGGCAGCCTTCGCGTTGTCAATTAATTTTATTGCATTATCTAAGCTTCCATTGTGATTAATACCAATTTCCGCAATCAGGTAGGTAGGCATTTCCTCTCCTACCTGGATCATTCCAATTGTTACCGCCATTTTTTATTCCCCTGATTTTCTTGGATGAATCGAGTTGGAAGGTTTTGCTCAATATAGATGCACAGCGCGTGATAAACAACTATATGGGATTCTTGAATTTTATGTGTTTTTTCTCCAGCAACTGGAATTAGGCAATCTACCTTTCCATCCAGATGTGCCTTAGCGCGCTCGCTAGCTAAGGCGATGGTTCGCATACCCAAGCTGCGCGCTTCATCAAATGCTTTGAGCAAGTTTCTGGAAGTTCCGCTAGTTGTAATTCCAAGAAGCACGCTCTCTTTGTCTCCATACGCACGTACCTCTCTCGCAAACTGTTCAGTAAAATCATGATCATTGGACCAAGCAGTTGACACTGTTTGATTTGAGCCAAGAGTGATTACAGGTAGAGGTTGATGTTTGATAGTGAAGTAGTTCACTAGTTCACCTGCAATATGTTGGGCATCTGAAAAAGAACCCCCATTACCGCAAACAAGAAATTTCCCACCGCGATCTAAACTCGTCAAAATCAATTGGCACGCTTTTTCAAATTCGTGCTGAAAAAGTGAAGTTTGCAACTTCTCTAAATTTGCAATGTTTTCTTCGACGTAGTCCTTGAAATCAAAACCCATGAGACTTTAATCCTTCAACTATACTTTTAGCACTTTCTAGATCCTCAAATGTATCTATGTCTAAAGATTCTAAGAATGAAATTGGCACACACACGGTGGGTGACGGAAAACGACTCCCCGTCTCTAAAATCTTTTTCACGCGCGCAACATAAACCCCTCCAGACTCGACAATAATATTTGGTAATTCTTGTCTTCTTGGTCGGTATTCCCTTGTGTGACCGTCTGGCTCCCATTGATTAGACGCGGTTTCCCTCCAATTAAAAGAGTGATTTGGTGTTCCGACCAACGCAGAGTTAGCATCTACATTCTCAACAAGAATGTTGATGCATTTTCTTACGCTTTCTTTAGTCAAAAAGGGGGAAGTTATCTGATGTGTCACTAATAGGTCTCCGGAATCCAGATTGAGCTGATTAATTGAGTCGATTATAACTGCCTCTGTCGAGGCTGTATCAGTCGATAATTTAGTTGGGCGATGTATGAGTTTGGCTCCGTGAGTGGCTGAAAGGGAGAGAATTTCATCATCTTCCGAAGAAACATACACTTCATCGCAGCCTGCACTTTGTAAGAGTGTGATACCACGTTCCAATAACGTTACTCCACCAATTTCTACAATATTTTTTCGAGGAATTCCCTTGCTTCCACCTCTAGCGGGAATTAGCCCTACAATCATGGTCACACAGTACAGAAAATTTTAAATTCCGGAGAAATCTACGGAAGATAATCTCAACGTGTTGAATTATCCTAACAAAAAGGGACTTTGAAATAGTGACCCCTTTCAGTTTGTAGATTAGCCTAGGGCGTGTTAGGACTTCAACGTGGCTGAATTCTTGTCCGCCAAGTTGTAGAAAGGCACCGTATTTCATCGCCTGAAATTTTGCATGGGAGAGGAATTGCTCGGAAAACTCAGTCTGAAGAATTGTGCGCAACTGATTTCTTGAATTTGCAAAAACTGTGATTCCCATGTTTTCATGGAAAGCTCTACCAAGTAAAACGCTTGGCTTTTCAAAGTAGGAGGCTTCTACTCCTACTGTAGAAGCAGTCGTTATGACAAGTTTAGAAGAACGAATTAGATCATAGGTATTGGCAGCACCCTCTGCTGGGATAAAGGTAACCCATTTGAACTTCAGTGCTAATGATTCACCCAATCGATTCCATCTAACCTGCTCCTCTCTTGATTTATGGAGCAAATGAGGATGAATCCTAATTATGAGCCGATGACCACCTAGTTCGTCGAGTAAGGCCACGAGTTCGAGTACAGCCATTTCTTGGCTAGTCCAAAATTTATCAACAAGGTTAACCATAACTAACTCATCCTGTGAAGAGTGGAAAAAACTTATAATGGGCAAATCAGTCTCAAAATTTGTGACTTTATCTTGATTTTCAGTGAACTTATTATTACCGCGAGCACGGTTTTCAAAAAATTCCCGTGCTGCCCATTCAAATAAATGAGAATCCGATTCAGCAAGAGCCTGTCCAAATTCTTCCATCACTTTCCCACGGTAGGAAGGTTTATGCGTCGGCTCTTCAAACATAAAATATCTACTTTGCCAAGTATGAATAAAAGTCTCATAAAATTTGACTTCGCAGCCCACTACTTTTGCAGCATCCCAAAAGGCGCGTTCCTCCACAAATCTTCCATTAAAGAGAATTAATTCGCTTGGCTTAAAGTTGGATAGAAAATTCAACGCAAATTGAAAATCCCTTATGTAGAGACGCTTTATTTCGTTGTAAATGCGCCTATTGTGCTGTATACAAGGTTTACTATTTCTGGTTAGAGATATCAGTTCCTGGTAGGCCACTAATTCTGCTTGCTTGATAACTTCAGAATTAGCTTCTGCATTTTTTGTATCACAATAGTTTGAAATACTTACCACAAAATTAGGAAATAAATTATGGAGTTTTCTTCTCATGTGAAATACATGAATTCTATCCGAGAGGGGAAACTCAAAATGTTTTCGAAGAATTCCTGTCATGTCAAGCCAAACCGGCTTCAGTCCTAACTTAGAAAAATTATGCATTAGTTCAAAATGTGTAGCTAATGGCCACGATTCGTAATTAAAAGTTACTAATACTGGACGATTCAATTTTCTTCGTTTCTAAGTTTAATCCAAAACTTCAACCTTAAAAGCAATTTTCTGTAAAGCGAGATAATTTGGGAATCTTCCCAGTTAAGGCCAAGAAAATCACTTACCCTCCAAGCACCCCAACCGATTTCTAGCAATCTGGAATATTTGAATGGAAGCCCCCCTGTGTAGACAAAATAGCCGAACTTTCGAGAAAGTTCCTTTGTTTGCATCATGCTCTGATCAGTCACGTGCCTTGAGCACTCAATCCAGTCTCTAACTTCAGACCAGCTCTTTGGTTTAAAAGCGAATCCAAGCTCGTCGTATTTGCAATCAGCCATAACCATTACGGGTTTACCCATATATGCCGCCTCTATTCCAATCGTACTCCCAAATGTAATGACCGCTTCACTCTCTTGAATAAGACCATATGAAGAAATAGAATCTTTGGGGCCAAATACTTTAACCTTTTCTGAAGCAACTAGCTCAAGCCATTCTTCCTGGTCAGCCTTAGGCTTTGAGGCTAGGTTAGGGTGTAAACGAACCACTAAAGATAGTTCATTTTGATCTTCAAGAATTCGAATGAGTTCTTTGACACAATTAATCTGTGACCCAAGATTCTCGCTCCAATATTCCCAGAAACCGACAGCTTCATCATCAGAATTTGAGAAATACAAAATAAACGGTTTAGAGATATCAACAATCTTAGCCTTGTCGGTTGAGAAAGGATTTCTATCGCTCCTTAGGTTAGAAAACCACTCGTCGCTAATTCTAATTTTGTAGTCAGCCGCATCTGTAGATTTCTCCCAATGTTCAAGAATAAGTTTTTGATTATTCACGCGATTGTGAAACCCCTGTTCACGAATATGGAGTCTATCTCGAGTCGTTTCAAAGATCATAATTGAAATTTGACTTAGCTTTCCTGCATCCCAAGCTGCTCTTTCGTGCAGAAATCGACCATTGAATAAAAAAAGTTTATCTATAGAATTTTCAAATATCAGTAATTGAGTAGCACTAAAAACTTCCAAATAGGATTGAAGGAGTCTGCTAACTAACTTTATATTCTTGGCTGGATTAGAATGACGAGACTTCTTAATTGTGACAAATTCGTTTGCTATTGCGGGTCCAGGATTAACCATTCCAATTTTTAATTCATGAAAATCCTCAATTTTTTCAATCTTTGTGATCATGGGATTCATCTGTGTCATCATTTGTGAAACCCAGACCGAATCAAATTTAAACTTTCTAAGCACGTTACCTTCTGGCGCGGCGACATTCAGAACGGCCAGAATTTTTTTAGGGACTTTTTTTGATAGTGATTGAAAATTCTCACTCATACGGGAGGGAAAATGAGTTTGAGCCCCCCAGATTGCAAGATTTATTGTATTTCCCTCAAGAAATTGATCATGAACTATTTCAAGTAAACCTGCAAAGTGTATTGGGCTAGAGGCAAACTGAATAAAGCCTATGTTGAAATTCTTGTCTATTTCCATGAAGGTTAACTTGTCCGTGATCTATACCAGTTAAATGTTTCCAAGAGTCCTGATTCGAATTTAATTTTTGGGGACCACCCCATTGACCTAATTTTTCGCGTATCGAGTGAATATCTGAAGTCATGCCCTGGCCTATCGGGAACATATTCTATTTTGGAATCAATACCACTTACGGTTTGAAGTAATCTTGCAACTTCAAGATTTGAGTACTCATCTTCACTACCAATGTTGTAAATCTCACCCCGTTGGCCAAACGAAGAAACAAATGCAATTCCCCTACAATGATCTGCAACATGAATCCATTCACGAATGTTTTTTCCATTACCATAGATTGGAAGTGGCTCTCTCTTAAGGAGCCTAGATATCAGTGTTGGGATGAGTTTCTCGGTGTGTTGATAAGGTCCATAATTATTGGAGCATCTAGTCGTCAGAACATTTAACCCATGAGTTTTTGAATAAGCTCTTACAAACAAATCTGCGCTGGCCTTTGAAGCTGAATATGGGGAATTTGGTTCAATGGAACAGGCTTCATTCCACGAACCCAACTCAATCGAACCGTAAACCTCATCTGTCGATACTTGAATCATTTTAACTAGGGGGAATTTCTTAAGGATTTCTAATAAATTAACAACGCCGAGTACATTAGTTGATACAAAAGATGATCCATCTAGAATTGAGTTGTCAACATGACTTTCAGCTGCAAAATTTATTAAAATATCCGTTTTTGACAAGAGTTCCTCAATTATCGTCGCATCTTGAATGCTCGCTTTAATAAAATTAAAATTCGGATTATCCTGAATCATCCACAAATTATCTAAAGTTCCAGCATATGTTAGGGCATCAAGAACTGTTATTTCTGATGCAACCAATCCATAGTGACTGTAGCTATTGTCTGCAAGAGATCGACAAAATTCGCTGCCTATAAAGCCAGCACCACCAGTAATAAGAAACCTCATAATCGAATCGTAACCACGAAAATCAGTTAGGGCTATCATTAGCCTATGCGCGGAATTATCTTGGCCGGTGGGACTGGAACACGACTCTGGCCGGTAACTAGAGCTATATCCAAACAACTCCTACCTGTTTATGACAAACCCATGATTTATTACCCACTTGGAACACTTATGTTGGCAGGTATACGAGAAATTGCAATCATAACTACGCGCGAAGATAGGATTCAGTTTAATCGGTTACTTGGAGACGGATCACAATTCGGAATAAACTTGAAGTATTTTGTACAAGATGAACCGAAAGGAATAGCGCAAGCGTTTCTAATCACCGAGGAGTTCATTGAAGATATGAACGTCTCATTAATTCTTG
>JACCDN010843468.1_pt1 | contig 12493 bp, 10 predicted proteins | sample 7441691 | NCBI WGS metagenome assembly JACCDN01 (sample SAMN15323439, study PRJNA562643) | freshwater metagenome | isolation source: river surface water | place: USA:Blue River Watershed | collected 2017-08-16 | reverse complement strand
GTCGAAGCAAACCCATTTTTAAAATTAACAATCCCTGCAACGATCTTGAACTTAATGTCGTATCGTTTACGCTTATTCCGATACCGATCAGCTAAAATTCTAAAGGTTTTGATGTCTCCTAAAATAGGCTCTACAACAAGGCGTATTTTTAGAAACGGAAGCGCAGAAAACCGCCTTTTGCAGTCCAAAAGCCGATCATTGATAATACGCCCTAAAATAAACGCAGGGAAGCAAGGATATTCCCTCAAAATCTTGCCCTTATTTGGGAGCATCAACTTGATCGTTTCAGGAAGGCTTAACATCTGAAAGAAGGCATAATTTTGGATTTTACCCCGTTACCGGAAAGATTTTAAGAATGTCTGCGCGGGAAACTTCTTTAATTTGTTCCGCCTTCAAGTCACCTAAAGAAAAAGGACCATACGTTACCCGAAGCAACCGGTTAACCCGTAGGCCAAGGTAAGCCAAAACTTTACGAATTTCGCGGTTCTTCCCCTCATAAAGCGTCATGAAAAGCCACGTATTCGAGCGCCTATGCCTATTATCCACCTGTGAACCCTTCATAACTTCCGCCTCAATAGGGCCGTAGGTTACGCCATCAATCGTAACGCCATGGATGAGATCAGCTAAAGAAGCTTCATCCACACTACCATAGACGCGAACCTGATAAGACCGCGCCCACCTGTTTGAAGGTAGTTCCGCATGCCGGGCCAGTTCCCCATCATTGGTCAACAAGATCAACCCTTCCGAGTTTAAATCCAGCCGTCCAATTGAAATGACGCGCGGCAAGGAAGAAGGAAGCGCCCCAAAAATCGTGGGACGGCCTTGAGGGTCATGATGCGTCGTCAATAAACCGGGCGGCTTGTGATATACCCAAATCCGGGAAGCTGGAGCCTCATTCAAGGGCTTTCCATCCACCAGAATTTGCATCTTGTCCGTTACCACCATTGCTGGCGTCGTCAAAATTTCCCCGTCAATGGCCACACGACCGTCAAAAATCCATCGTTCGGCTTCCCGGCGGGAACAAAGCCCCACTCGCGCCATGCGCTTGGCGATACGTTCCCCTTGAGATATAAAAGTCATTGACCTGCTGCCTGGATGAAACCGGTAAAGATTTTTTTGTCAGCTTCGCTCACATGGTATTCCGGGTGCCATTGGACGCCCAAACAAAACGTGCGCCGAGGGTCTTCAATCCCCTCAATGACGCCATCCCCTGCCATCGCATTGATGCGAAACCCTTCGCCCAAGGTTTTAATAGCTTGATGGTGAGCCGTATTGACAGAAATTTTTCCTTCACTCATCACAAGGTTAACCAGGCGATGCAGCAGCGTATTTTCATAAACCTGAATATCGTGGCCCGGCCCTGTCCGGGGATGCGGTTGCTCATGGGCCAAACAGTTTGGTACTTCATCGGGAATATGTTGAATCAGCGTCCCGCCCAAAACCACGTTCAGGAGCTGCATGCCGCCGCAAATCCCCAATATTGGCTTTTCGAGTTTATGGGCTAACTGCATCAGGCGCCATTCAAATGTCGTGCGTTGCTGTTTTGTTATCACCGTCTCATGACGATGATCAACGCCATAAAGAGCCGGATCAATGTCAAAAGCTCCGCCTGTAAAAATAAAACCATCCGCCAGGGAAGCATACTCTTCCGCTAATTCCGCATGATGAGGCACGGGCAGCGGGATCCCCCCCGCTTCCAGAATGGCCTCACAATAGTTCTGGCGTAATGCATACCAGGGCATTGTTGAATACCTGCCAGGAGATTCAGCATCCAGGGTTATAGCGATTAAAGGTTTATGCATCATCAAAGTAATCCTTTTTTCCAGTTTTTCCAGGGCGTGTCCTCAATTGAAGGATTTTGTGGCGAACATGGCGGGTTTTGAGAACCGTATCGCAAGAATACATCAAGACGTATTTTTAGAAACGGAAGCGCAGAAAACCGTCATTTGCAGTCCAAAAGCCGAATATTGATGGCACGCCCTAACGAAAATGACTCCTGTTAAGGCGGCTTGGGATAGGTGCGCGGATATTCACCGGGTTCCAGCGGTTCCACGGGCCCTTTTTTCCCACAAGCCCCCAGGATAATACCTACAATAATTAATATAACATATTGGCTCATCAAGCCTATCCTACATAAGAAGCTTCTTCCAGTTCTAACAGGCATCCAAAAGTATCCTTTGGGTGCATAAAAACAATGGGCAGACCATGGGCCCCCGGTTTTGGTTGATTGAGAACACGAATGCCACCCCTCTTTAAAACCTCGGCAGAGGCTTGAACGTCTTTGACTTCAAAACACAGGTGATGCAATCCCCCTGCCGGATTTTTAACCAAGTATCCAGCAATAGGTGAATTTTCACCCAACGGCGCTAAAAGTTCAAGTTTCGTATTCGGAAGATACACAAAAACAGATGTCACGCCATGTTCTTTCAAATCAACAGGCGCAGATATTTCCGCCCTTAAAACATCCCGGTAAAATGCCGCCGCAGCTTTTAAATCGGGTACAGCAATCGCAACGTGATTCAATCGACTCAGCATTTAAGCCTCTTGTATAACTGGCGCAACATACCACCCATAAAATTTCCGAAACCAGCAGTTAAAGTTATACCCTGACCAAGTGTACCTCCGTCAGCGGCTTCTTGCCTAGACGGCTATTCACAACACGACGGATGCCCACCCGTAAAGCCTCAAGGCGCGCCTCATCATTTTTTTGCGTTTCATTCAGGATTTGACGGATAGCCCGGTTGATGTCCCGCGCAAGGTCATCCTTTTCTTCCCCGGCTTCCGCAACGCCTAACATTGTCAGTTGCGCAGGACGCGCCGGCTGTCCAGCCTTATCAAGCGCAATGGTTGCTAAAATGGTTCCTTGAACAGAAAGGCGAAACCGGTCCCGCAACACCAAGCTACCCATGGGAATGAGCCGGTTCCCATCTATGCCCAGGCGTCCGGTGGGAACTTGATCAATAATCTTCGGCAGACCAGAAGCAAGGTGGATTAAGGTTCCATTTTCTGGAATAACCGCTTTTGGAATGCCACATTCCAGGCCAAGAGCGGCTTGAGCCTGGAGATGACGGGCCTCCCCATGAACCGGAACTAAAATTTGAGGACGAACCCAGGCGTACATTTGGCGCAATTCATCCCGCGCCGGGTGGCCAGAAACATGGATATCTTCCTCATGGGCCGTAATAACTTTTATACCCCGAAGGACAAGCCGGTTTTGCAATGCGCTAATGCTGCGCTCATTCCCTGGAATCATCCGGGAAGAAAAAATGACCGTGTCCCCTGCATCGAGGTGAATAGCGGGATGTTGATCCAGGGCAATCCGAGCCAGGGCGGAGCGGGGTTCCCCCTGGGAACCCGTTGCGATCAACAAAACTTTATCCCGCGGCAAACCTTCCGCCCCCTCTTCATCAAGAAAGGGGGGAAGATCTTTCAAATAACCATTTTGGCGTGCGGCTTCTTCCATGCGGATTAAAGACCGTCCTACCAGAACAGGTTGACGGCCATTGACGCGCGCCGCAATTGCAGCTGTCTCTAGCCTTGCCACATTGGAGGCAAAACAAGCCACGGCAACCCGGCCTTCGGGATGACGGCCAACAAGATCCATGAGTTCAGTACGAACGCCTTCCTCTGAACCCGATGTTCCTTCGGTAAAAACATTGGTAGAATCACACACCATGGCGAGGATACCCTGGTCACCTAACTCCACTAGCCGCGTATGGTCTGTTACCTGTCCGACAAGAGGGTTTCCGTCTATCTTCCAATCCCCGGTATGAAGGATCGTTCCCAGAGGCGTCGTAACCGCAATAGCATTGGGTTCCGGGATTGAATGCGTCAATGTGATGAATTCAAGAGAAAATTTACCAACCTGCACAACGCCTGAAAGAGGGACTTCGATGATAGGAACCTGTTTGCCCCAAGGTTGATCTTTGAGCTTTTGACGCAAAATACTCGCCGTAAAGGGAGTGGCATATACAGGACATTGCAAGAGAGGCCAAAGATAAGGAACGGCGCCCACATGGTCTTCATGAGCATGGGTAATGATTAACCCGGCAAGGGACTCCCGCCGTTGCGCAATGAAAGCAGGATCGGGCGTAATGACATCAATGCCAAGCCGGTCTCCAAAGGTGATGCCCAGATCAACCATGAGCCACTGCCCATCATGGCCAAAAAGGTTCAGGTTCATGCCAATTTCACCAGCGCCCCCTAAAGGAAGAAACCAAAAATCCTGTTTTGTCGGTTTATATGTCACGAAAATTTTTTACCTAAAATTAAGTTTGCGCATCGGGTACAAAAGCCCTTATTCCTTAAATAAGCGGTTAACCCACTCATTACAAGCGTTTTAATATGCAAAATTCAGGTTTTTGCGTGTGGAGTGTCTCCGGCTATTTACCTGTCCTCTTATGGGAAGGGATAACAACAGCCCAAAAGCCTCATGAAATCTCCGCTGACATAAGCTTCTGGATAGAACCATTTTCCCTTTTGAGCAGGAGCGCCCCTTCCGGGCTTATATCTACAAATTGGCCGTTCATTTCTTTATTACCAACTAGTATGGTCATATTTTGCCCCAGGCCATAGGCCCGTTGCTTCCACATTTCGCAAATGGGATCAAACCCCTCCTGTTTCCAAACATGATAATAACGCTTAATTTGTTCAAGAAGCTCAGAAAATATAACCTCCTTGATGAGATTTAATTTTGTATGGCGCTTGAGAGCCGTGACGGGATAAGCGGGATGATCGGGGGCTGAATTAATATTAATCCCTATGCCGACTACGCAAGCCTCTGCTAACTGCCTCCCCCGGGATTCCGTTTCAATCAAAATACCAGCCATTTTCCGCCCTTGAAAAAGAAGGTCATTAGGCCATTTGTAATATAATAATTCCGGCGCAGTTAAGAAAGGCAAAATCGTTTGCCCGACGGCTACCGCCATCACGAAAGAAAGTTGGCTTGCCTGGATTAAAGAACACCGGGGAGTCAAAAGAAGGGAACAATACAGATTACCCGGTTCAGATACCCATATACGGCCCCGCCGCCCGCGTCCGGCTGTTTGACGTTCCGCGCGGACAACCGTTCCCTCACCAGCGCCTTGCGCCAAAAGCGATTTTACCTGATCATTTGTACTTCCAACAACAGGATAATCATAAATAATAAAATTCAGCAAAAACTGCTCCTATCTCAGGCGGCTAGGCTCCTTAAGGGCGGGATCTCCGTTCATGCCCGTACCTGGTAATATATTAGTCAAATAAGGAAAGAGCAGCCTCATTGGCCACTTTAATAAGGGGACCGGGAACAATAAATATCCACATAAGCCCGGCCACGGTTCCCAGCAAAACAAAAATCATTGCCGGCTCCCTTCGGTATGTCCGGTAATGCTCCGTCCAGCGTTCTAAATCAGGTTCATCCATGAGAATCGCTTTAATAATCCAGAGGTAATAAGCGGCCGCTACCACACTCGTTAAAACGCCCATGATGGCTAAAAGGTAGAAATGACCCATTATCGCAGCCTTAAAAATATATAGTTTCCCTAAAAAGCCAGCTAAGGGAGGAATACCCGCCATGGAAAATAGTAAGAAACTTAAAATAAAGGCTGTTCCCGGATAAACGCGAACAAGTCCTTTCAGATCTTCAATGGTATCGGTTTCCTGGCTTCGGCGCGTAATGTTCAGTAAGCAAGCAAATACCCCAACAACCATAATCAGGTACAATAAAATGTATAAGGTACTGGCCGTCACGCCTTCCTCTGTACCGACAACAATGCCGATTAAAGCATACCCCATATTCCCGATTGCGCTATAAGCCAGGAGGCGCTTGATATTACGCTGCATCAGGGCGCCAAAAGCCCCCAAGATCATCGAAGCGATAGCAATAATAGCCAGAAACATCTGCCATTGAGGCAGTATACTTAAAAAAGGCGAGATCAGAACCCGGGTGATCAGCGCAAATCCAGCTACCTTCGGGGCGGAAGCTATAAAGGTTGTAATAGAAGTCGGCGCCCCTTCATAGACATCTGGCGTCCACATGTGGAAAGGGACTGCGGAAATCTTAAAGACAAGCCCGGCTATCAAAAAAACCAACCCAAACATCATGGGTAAAGAGCCAACCTTCGTTTCTTTCAAAATAGTGGCCATTGCATCAAAATTCGTGGTTCCCATATAACCATACATTAAGGAGCAACCATAGAGGAGCAAGCCTGTGGACAAAGCCCCCAAAACAAAATACTTCATACCTGCCTCAGAAGCTTTCACATTGTCCCGGCGCAAAGCTGTCAAGACATATAGACTTAAGCTTTGCAGCTCAAGTCCCATAAATAAACTGATCAAGTCATTGGCTGAGATCATAACCATCATTCCGACAACCGCAAACAAGATGAGTATGGGATATTCATATTGGGCAATATCTTCGGAGGCTAAAGACTTCCGACTGATCATCAACACAACAAGAGCTGAAGCGAGAACAAGGGACTTCATTAAAACCGAAAAGGCATCACTAACAAAGGCCCCTTGAAAAGCCACGTCACGAACCGTTGGCGTCGCGCATACCATGATAAGGACCGCAGCTAACGCAATTTTAGATATAAGCATAACGCGATGAAAAGCATACTCCCCCCGGAATAGTCCCAATATTAAGAGAATAAAGGCTGTTCCCAACAGGACCATTTCCGGAAAAATAAGGGTAAAGTCTATTGTTTCAAAAGCGAGGTTCATAAAGGTTCCCCCAACAAAGACCAACAGGCAGGGGTTAGGGTCGCAACTTTTTGTATCTCCCTTCCCTCTACAGGATTGGCCCTGGCAAACGAAGGGGCTTCCCGCATCCAGTTTTGATGGTTCGCTACCAGTTCCTTAACAGCTGGATTGATAATATTTAAAAAAGGTTGAGGATAAAGCCCCAGCCACAATATCAGACCTGCAAGAGAGCCGAGAATCGCGGCCTCTCTCATATTAAGATCCAGGATTGTTTTCAAATCCGCATGAACCAGTTTCCCAAAAATCACCCGGCGGTACAGCCATAAAGCATAGGCCGGACCCAAAACAATACCCAAGACCGCCAGGGTCGCTATCCCCGGATTCGTTTGAAAAGCCCCGACAAGAATCAAAAATTCACCGACAAAACCACTCGTTCCCGGCAATCCGACAGCCGCAAAAGTAAAGATCATAAAGAATAAGGCATATATCGGCATACGCGCTACCAGACCGCCATACCGCTCAATATCCCGCGTATGAAGGCGATCATACACGACCCCCACACACAAGAACAAAGCCGCGGCCACAATGCCATGGCTCAACATCTGCATGATGGCCCCGCTCACTCCCTGGAACGTCAGGGTAAAAATTCCTAACGTCACAAAACCCATATGGGCCACAGAAGAATAGGCAATCAGCTTTTTCATATCCGTTTGGACCAACGCCACCAGCGAGGCATAAATAATGGCAATAATACTTAAGGTTATCACCATCGGCGTAAAAGCGATCGTGGCGCCCGGAAATAAAGGTATTGAGAAACGTAAAAATCCGTATGCCCCCATTTTTAAGAGGATACCGGCCAAAATAACAGACCCGGCTGTCGGCGCCTCAACGTGCGCATCAGGCAACCAGGTGTGAACCGGCCACATGGGAATTTTTACAGCAAAGGAAGCAAAGAAAGCCAGCCATAACCATTTTTGAGAGGATAGCGGAAAATTAAAATCCATCACAACGGAAAGGTCTGTGCTCCCCGTTATGTAGTAGATGGATAGAATCGCAACCAACATGAGGACTGATCCCAAGAAGGTGTAAAGAAAGAATTTAAAACAAGAATAAATGCGACGCTCACCACCCCATATTCCAATGATCAAAAACATGGGGATGAGTACGCCTTCAAAGAAGGCATAGAATAAGATGAGATCCAAAGCGCAAAACATGCCGGTCAAAAAAGTTTCCAGTAACAGAAAAGCCATCATGTACTCACGCATCCGAAAGGGAACTGATTCCCAGCTCGCCAGGATGCATAAAGGAGTTAGAAACGTCGTTAATAAAATGAAAAACAAGGATACGCCATCGATGCCAAGGTGATACCGAACGCCCATATCCTTCATCCAGTTTGAATTTTCAACATACTGATAAGACAGGTGGCCGGCATCAAAATTAATCCACAAGAGCAGGGACAAGGCAAATGCGAGGAAAGAGGTCCATAGCGCCACATTTCGGGCATTACTGGCAATCGTCGCTTCATCCCCTTTCATAACCAAAATAAAAAGGGACCCAATGAGGGGTAGAAATATAATGACGGATAAAAGCGGCAAATCATTCATTAATAGCTCCTGAGTAACTCTAGGGTAACTCCCTGCTCCGTTCGACCTGAGCGTAGGCGTGAAGCGCCGAAGTCGAAGGATATGAATGATTTTGCCCTTCGACTTCGCGACCATATTTTCAATCTGCTCGGCTCACGCGCGAGGGCGAACGGCAAGAGGTAAGTTACTTTACGTTGTGGGCCGTCGCTCCGCCGAGGTTGAGATGCTATAAAATCAGGGTGTGGATTCATGATGGGTATCTCATCCCTTGACGATTAAAAGCCATGAGGTCAGCGCAACAATACCAACCAGCATAGCGAACGCATAGTGATAAACATATCCTGTTTGGAGTCGTCCCGCAAACCGCGCAATGCTAAGGGAGAGGGCCGTTACGCCATCTGGACCAAAGCGGTCAATGATGCGCCCGTCCCCCTTTTTCCAAAATAAGCGGCCAATGGCCAAAGCCCGGCGTATGAAAAGCCAATCATAGAATTCATCCACAAACCCCTTGTGGAGGGAAAACAGGTAAACACGCTTCCATCGGGCGGCTAAACGTTCCGGTATTTGAGGATTTGCATAATAGAAAAGATAAGCCGTCGTAATCCCCAGAATGGCGCAAATCAGGGGAAGGAATATAACCCAGTGGGGAACGAGATCCGGGCGCATAACCCCGAAATGGGGTTCATAAGAAGCGACAGAAGCAATCGCGTTGCCCCAAAACGCTTTGCTTAAAAATATATCCTGCCCAAGATAGCCCGAGACCATAGTCCCCAATGCCAGAGCATACAAGGGAAACTTCATGGATTGAGGCGCCTCGCGCACACGCGCCATTACCCGGTCATCCGCCCGCGCTGACCCATGAAAAGTGAGCAGCAATAAACGCCAGGAATAAAAAGCTGTCAGAATAGCCACAATCAATCCAATGGTAAAAGAAAATTGACCTACCGCTGTTCCCTGAAGATAAGCCGCTTCCAAAATGGCGTCTTTGGAATAATAACCGGCAAAGAAAGGAATGCCTGCCAAGGCCAGGTTACCGACCCACATCATCGTATAGGTGATCGGCACCATGGCCCGAATTCCCCCCATGCGGCGTATATCCTGCTCATCCGACATGGCATGGATAACGGCGCCCGCTCCCAGGAAAAGCAGCGCCTTAAAGAAAGCATGGGTAACGAGGTGGAACATTGCCGCTCCATAGGCGGAAACCCCCACCGCAAAAAACATATACCCCAACTGGCTACAGGTGGAATAAGCAATAATGCGCTTGATATCGTTTTGCGTCACCGCCACCAATGCGGCAAATAAAGCTGTTGAAGCGCCAACGATGCCGATTATATCCCGCGCAAGGGGAGCGAGTTCATACAGCGGAGACATCCGGACAACCAGAAATACGCCCGCTGTCACCATAGTTGCGGCATGAATCAAAGCCGATACGGGCGTTGGACCTTCCATCGCATCCGGCAACCAGGTATGCAACCCAAGCTGGGCAGACTTGCCCATCGCCCCAATGAACAGCAAAATGCCAATCAGGTTGAAGGCGTCAACCTGGCAGCCAAAGTAAGAGAGCATCGGCCGATCAGGGGAATTTTGAGAATAAGCGGACAGGCTTTTAAACAACGCATCATAGTCAACGGTTTGGAACATGAGAAAAATAGCGCAAATCCCTAAAACCAGCCCCATATCCCCGACCCTGTTCACAATGAAAGCTTTGGTTGCCGCCGCATTGGCGCCTGGCTTTTCATACCAGAAACCAATCAAAAGATAAGATGCAAGACCCACCCCTTCCCATCCAAAGAAAAGTTGAAGCAAGTTTGGCGCTGTCACCAGGGCTAACATCGCAAAGGTGAAAAAGCTAAGGTATGCCATAAATCGGGGTACGGATTGGTCGTGACTCATGTAACCAATGGAATAGATATGAACAAGAAAAGAAACAAGGGAAACAATCATCATCATGGTAACGCTTAACGCATCAAGCTTTATTCCCCACTGGACAACGAATTGGCCAACCTCAATCCAGGGAAACAACAGGGTTGAAACCTCCTGATGCCCTAAACCAACCTGCTGGAATAAAAAACAGGAAGAAACGCCACAAACCCCCATGAGAAAACAGGTTATGATCTGGGCAAAACGGTCACCAAAGCGCGTCCCATCCCCTGTTAAATTTCGGAACCGCATACTCCCGAGTCCGGCTATAAAAAATCCCGTTAATGGCGTAAAAATAGCAATTTTAGCAACGTAAAGCAGGCTCATTCCTTCCCCTTTATGGTGACTGCGGTCTTCCCCTGGAACGGGCGTTTAAAGCCCTTGATAAAGTTGACTTTAGCACGGGAACCCGCTCCCGCCAATGGGGAGCTGCACATAGACGGCAAAAAGCGTTAACCATTCATAAACTTTTCCGCGCTTACGCTGGACATAAAAGTGTTTTTAGCTATACGGAAAAGTATTGCCATGATCAAAAAAATCTGCCTCACCTTGCAAGCATTACTTCTGCTGCCCGTTCTGTGTTCTCTGGGGGGGGATGGAGGAGGGCAAAAAACGCCTGTACGCAAACAAACAACGACGACGTCAACCACGCCCAATGTGCTTAACACGCCCACAAAACGGGAGGGAGGGGTTTATAAAGGTTACCGCCTTAATGCCAACATTGAAAAAGCTCACGTAACGTCCTGCGTGAGTTTGGGCCAACCCTGCAACGCACGGGTTGCTGACCTCATCAAAAGCTCAGATCAATTTGTCGTGGCCTTTATGTACCGTTTCGATTCACCCGTCATTATGGACGCCCTCATCAACCAGTATCTTAGCCAACCGGCAAACAAACTCTCCCCGGTCATTCTCACATTTCTTGAATACAAACAATCCATTGGAACGTTTCCCTATCATAACTACGTCAAGAAACTGATAGACAGCGTTCCGACAAGCCTTGTACGACTGGGGTCTAAAAACTTCCATCAAAAAGTCATCATCTGTAAAAAGACCGGCTCCCAGGCTTTCGTAATCGTGGGATCAGCCAACGCCACTTATGAATCCGAAAGCCAGCATTCGGAAGACATGGTTATCATTCAAAGCAATAAGCTTGCCAAAATCTATCTGAAAGAGTTTTATAACCTGTTAACCCAACCACTGGCGAAAACCGGACAGACGAAACCCGGTGAGGAAATCCTCGTTTATCACCTACACAGAGCCAAGACGGGTAAAAGCAATACAGATGTTCTCCATGAGCTGATATCAACAACAGACAAGGCGGATGATTCGTTCACATCCAGTGGCCACACAGCCTCTATTGTGGCGTTAGGCGTTTCGACGGGATTTGCCGGAGGAAATATGCGATGCCTGGAAGAACTCCTCAAAATCTCTCAACAAGACAATAAAGCCTTATTCTTTTTTCAAAATTACCTGACGCTTTCCATGACAAGCGAAAAAGAAAGTTATAAGAAGTTGTGGGATTTATTGAAAAATGACACGCCCAAACTTCTCGTGCTGGACGCTGCCCCAGGAGATGAGTCGGAAGGAGACGAAACACCACCGCTAGAAAACCCGACAACCACCACCATCACGAGACATGAGGCGGAAGGAGAAAAGGAAGAACCCGCAGCCAAAAGACACAAATCAGAAGGCGCGACAACCCCCACCGCGGCGCCTGCCGCGGAAAAGAAAGCAAAGCTTAACAATGCGAACACCGTACAGCAATTGAAAGATTTCTCTACCGTAACGCCTTTATTATTCACGCCTTATACGGGCAAAAAATTCCATCACAAGCTGGTCATTCAATATCCCGTAACGGGAGACCCTGTTGTTTATACCGGATCTTTTCATCTTTCCAACAGCGCTATTGAGCAAAACTCGGAAATGATCATTGGCATCCAGAGCAAGCCCCTGGCGCAAGAGTATCTAGCGTCTCTCTTGTGGCAATCGGGATTGGGACAGGAAACCAAGGTGTGGGAGTTTATGAACCAACACCGGACGCTTTTTATAAGGGATGAAAGCATTACAGAAACAGCCAGAAAAATATACGCCTTAACGCACAAGCAAATGGAGGGATACTTTGACCGCTTTAATTTTATTCTGACACAACTTATGGGATTACCAAACTTAACATTAAAAGATCGTAATTGCTCACCCCCCGGTAGGGAGAGAGATGTTTTCTATGGGTCTTGGAGAGCCTGCTTAAGCGAATGGTAGGGATTCATCTTTTGTCTTAAGCCTGTATTGACCACAGACCGCACGCCAGC
>JACCDN010827250.1_pt1 | contig 12494 bp, 12 predicted proteins | sample 7441691 | NCBI WGS metagenome assembly JACCDN01 (sample SAMN15323439, study PRJNA562643) | freshwater metagenome | isolation source: river surface water | place: USA:Blue River Watershed | collected 2017-08-16 | reverse complement strand
TCTGGCCAGATCGGCCTGAACCCGACCACCGGTGAGATGGTCGATGGTATTGATGCCCAGATTGTGCAGGTATTCGAAAATCTGAAGGCCGTGACGGAAGCTGCTGGTGGTTCGTTGAGCCACATTGTAAAGCTGAATGTATTTTTAACTGACCTGGGCAACTTTGCCAAAGTGAATGAGACGATGGCCAAGTACTTTGCCGAGCCGTACCCGGCTCGTGCTGCCGTGGGTGTGGCCTCGCTGCCGCGTGGCGCGCAGGTGGAAGCCGATGCGGTGATGGTGCTCTAAGCACCGCGACTGTTCTGATTACGACGTACCATGGCGGGCAAGGCCAAGGCCCCATCCGGCGCTAAATCCGCCGCCTCTGGCAATGCTGGCAAACCCGCCACGGGCATTGCTACCGGCCTGGAAAAGCTGGGGCTAAAACGCCCACTGGATTTTGCGCTGCATCTACCGCTGCGCTATGAGGACCAGACCCGGATTACCCTGCTGGACGAGGCCCCGGCCAGCGGCCCGGCGCTGTTTGCCATTCGCGTGCGCGCTGTGACTGTGGCTTTTCGCCCGCGCCGGCAGTTGCTGGTGCAGGTGGAAGACGATAGCGGCCGCGCCAATTTACGCTTCCTTAATTTTTACAGCAGCCAGACTAAACAGTTTGAGCGTGCTCGCGATAAGGGCCTGACGCTGCACGTGTGGGGTGAGCTGAAACCCGGTTATCTGGGGCCGGAGCTGGTGCACCCGACGATCAGCAAGCCGCCCGCCGCGGATGACACCACGGCAAACGACACGGCGCTGAGTGCCGCACTGACGCCCCAGTACCCGACCACGGCCGGCATCTCGCAAAGCCAGCTGCGCACACGCATCCGTAAAGCGCTGAAAGATCTGAATCTGGCAGAAACCTTGCCTGTAGTGCAAGCAACGCAGCACTTACCGGGGCTGAAAGCATCCCTGCAATTTCTGCATGCGCCGCCCCCCGATGTGGATGTGGGCGCCCTCAACGCACGCAATCACCCGGCCTGGCAACGCATCTGTGTAGAAGAGCTGGTGGCGCAGCAATTATCGTTACGCAAAGCCCGACTGGCACGCCGCCAGAAGGGAGCACCCATCCTGCGCGGCAATGGGTCACTGACCAATACCCTGATTAAGTCACTGCCCTTTGCACTGACGGCGGCGCAGGAGCGCGCTTATGGCGAGATATGTGCGGATCTGAATCAGCATTTCCCCATGCAACGCCTGCTGCAGGGCGATGTGGGCAGCGGCAAAACCATTGTGGCAGCGCTGGCCGCCTGTCAGGCCATTGAGGCCGGCTACCAGGTGGCGTTTATGGCGCCGACGGAGCTGCTGGCCGAGCAGCATTACCGCAAGCTGCAGGAATGGCTCGATCCGCTGGGCATCGACATTGCCTGGCTCTCCGGCAGCCAGAAAAAATCGGAACGGACCGCACAGCTCGCGGCAGCTGCATCGAGCGCTCCGCTGGTGATCGGGACGCATGCGCTGTTTGAAGAAGCCGTCGACTTTTCGAAACTGGGGTTGGTGATGATTGATGAGCAGCACCGGTTTGGTGTGGCGCAGCGCCTAGCCTTGCGCCAGAAGGGCAACAACCCGCATCAGCTGATGATGTCGGCCACACCGATTCCGCGCACCCTGGCCATGAGCTACTTTGCGGATCTGGATTGTTCGGTCATTGACGAGCTGCCACCGGGCCGCACCCCGATTCGCACACGACTGATTGCCGACAGCCGGCGCGATGAGGTGATTGCCGCTATTCGCCATGCCATTGCGGGCGGCGAACAATGCTACTGGGTTTGCCCGCTGATTGAAGAGTCAGAAACGCTGGCGCTGCAAACGGCCATCGACACCCATGCGCTGTTGAGCGAGGCTCTACCCGAATACCAGGTAGGGTTGGTGCACGGCCGGCTGAAGGCGGATGAAAAAGCCACGACGATGCACGCCTTTGCGGCGGGCGGCTTACAACTTCTTGTTGCCACGACGGTCATTGAGGTCGGCGTCGACGTCCCCAATGCCAGCTTGATGGTGATTGAACATGCCGAACGATTCGGGCTGGCGCAGCTCCACCAGCTGCGCGGCCGCGTCGGCCGGGGTGCGCGTGAGAGCAGCTGCATCCTGATGTTTGGCCAGCAGCTGTCGCAAACGGCCAAGGAACGCTTACGAATTATTTTTGAAAATACCGATGGTTTTGCCATTGCCCATGCCGATCTGCAATTACGCGGGCCGGGTGAGCTGGTGGGTAAACGCCAGAGCGGTGTACCGATGTTGCGCTATGCCGACCTGGAGCGGGATGCCGACTTAATCCCCACCGCGCAGAAGATTGCGGATTTCATGTTGAAAGAAACGCCCGCTTTGACGGATCTCCACATGGACCGCTGGTTCGGCCATGCCGAGGGGTTTTTAAAGACCTGATAGAATCTGCGCCCTATGTTGTTGATCCGCCAGACTTCTCTCACCACACTCGTCCGCTGGTTGCTGGCGGTGGCGTTGGTGTGCGCACTACTGGCAACACAATTTACCCTGAACCGGCATGTGATCGAGCATGCCAACGGCTCTGGCTTCTCCGTTGCTACAGCAACCCTGAGCACTAAGGATGCGCCGACATCGCACGATAGCCCGAGCTGTTTGCTGTGCTTGGAACACCAGGCCCACGGTGCCGCGCTGACCAGCACCTTTGCTTTGGCATTAGCGCTAACCCTCTCGATTCTGATGGCCCGAGCGCTGCCACCCAACACACCGTATCTGGCGCCTGAGCGCGCCCGCCAACGCGCACCCCCGGCTTTTTCCTGAACCGTTGTCTGTAACCGACACCGTGGTTGACACCACGGTGTGCTGTTGTTTTATTCAGGAAAGACGCTCATGTTTTATCAGCCTTCGCGTGCCCGTGTGCGCACACTCGTGCATGCTCTATGCATTGCCCCCGCCATTTTTAGTGCCCCGCTCCACGCCCAGGAAACACCGGATGTGCAGACCCAGCTTAAGCAGATTCAGGCCAGCCTGAATCAGATCCGTTCGGAGTACGAACAGCGGATCGCGACGCTGGAAGCCCAGGTCAACCAGCTACAGAAAGAGAACGGACAATTAAGCGCCCGCGTGTCCAGCCCGGCCAAGGCACCGCCGCCACCATTGGCCCAGACGCGCCAGGAGCCGCCCGCCAAAAGCACGACGCCCGCACAGCAGCGTGTGGCCAAAGCCGAATCGGTCGAGGAGGCTATTACGGCGGTTGCGCCACCACCGGCGGCAGCAGCACCGACCCCCTTCCCTAATCTGGGCGGCAAAGACCGTACCATTGATCTGGGCGCGGAACTGTTCCTGGATGCCAAGTATTCATCGCAGAGCCAGAACCCGGAAAACGCCTATGCGGGCACCCTGCCCAACGGCGCCGAAGGTGTACCCCGTGGGTTCTCCATCGGGGAAACGGAGCTCGTCTTCAAGGGGGCGGTGGACAATCTGTTTCGCGGCGAGGCCCGCTTTGTCCTGGAGCAGTCAGGCAACAGCACGTCGATCAAGACGGAAGAGCTCTTTGCGGAAACGTTGGGGCTGCCCTGGGGCACTAAGGTCAAGGCCGGTAAATACTGGTCGAATGTGGGCTACCTGAATGACAAACATCCGCACGAGTGGGACTTTGTCGATCTGCCGCTGGTCTACAAGCAGGTGTTCGGGGGTCAGCTCAATGAAACCGGCGCCCAGCTGATCTGGATCGCCCCGACCGATAACATGCTGTTCAAATTGGGCGGTGAAGTCGCCCAGGGCTCCAATGGTTATGGTGAAAGCTTCAACAGCAATTTCAACCAGAACAAACCGCGGCTCGGCACCCTGTTCGCCAAGACGGGCGGCGACGTTGGTGATTCGCACTCCTGGCAGGGTGGGGTGTCTTGGGTACGTTCAACCACCGGTAGCGGCGCTGCCGCCAACCAGGCAACCTACACACTGACCAACGAGAATCAACTGAACTTCGCAGGTGGCAATACCACCTGGATCGCCGACTTTGTGTACCGCTGGGCGCCATTTGGCAATCCCACCGCGCAAAATCTGAAGCTGCAGGGCGAAATGTTCTGGAACAAGCAGAGTGGCTCGATGACCAGCACTTCTGGCTGTGGCGATTTGGGTGACGAGGCCTGCGCGGGTAGCAACTTTGCCCAGAATCAGCAGGGCTTCTATACCCAGGGGATTTACCAGTTTATTCCGAAGTGGCGCCTGGGTTACCGTTATGACCGCGTCTTCAATGGCACCAACAGCTATGGCTTCTCTGCTAGCCCGCAAGTATTGTCCAACTCACAACTGCAGAGCGGCTGGGACCCGTATCGCAACACGTTGATGATGGATTGGGCGAACTCGGAATACTCGCTGATCCGTCTGCAGCTGGCTCGCGATAACGCCTTCGGTCCAGGCATCAACAACAACGCCATTTATTTGCAGTACATCATGAGCCTTGGCGCTCATGGTTCGCATAAATATTGATGAGGTGACACCATGATATTGATGAAAACAATCCGCATGCTGGCGGTGAGCCTGGCGGTATCACTGACCACCTCCCTGGCCCACGCCGACCTGAAGGTGTTCGCCACCGTGCCCGAATGGGGCGCATTGGCCGAGACCCTCGGCGGCGACAAGGTGTCGGTCTATGTGGCCACCACGGCATTGCAGGACCCACACCGGATTCAGGCGCGCCCATCGCTGATTGCCAAAGCACGCTCGACTCAACTGCTGATTGCTACCGGTGCCGGCCTAGAAGACGGCTGGTTACCCACGGTGCAACGCGAGGCCAACAACCCGGAGATTCTGAACAGCCGACCCGGGTATCTGGCCGCCAGCCAGTATGTGCGGATGCTGGACATTCCGGCAACCTTGGATCGGACGATGGGCGATGTCCACGCAGCAGGCAACCCGCACATCCAGACGGACCCCCGCAACCTGTTGCCGATTGCCAAGGCCATCAACGCCCGCATGCAGCAGCTGGATCCGGCCAATGCGGCGTTTTACCAGAGTCAGTTCAGTCGGTTTGAGCTGACCTGGCAAGCCAACCTGCAGCGCTGGCAGACGCAGGCCGCGCCGCTGCGGGGTGTGAAGGTCTGGTATCAACATGATGGCTACCCCTACATGAACGACTGGCTGGGCCTGAAGCCGGCGGGCATTCTGGAGCCGCGCCCCGGCGTGGAGCCCTCTAGCCGCCAACTGGCAGAAATTCTCCAACGCCAGCAGACCGTTCAGGGGAGGATGGTGATTGCCTCGGCCTACATGAACGATGCGCCTTCCAAGTGGTTATCGGAAAAAGCCAACCTGCCAATCGTCGTACTGCCGTTCACGGTGGGCGGTAACGCACAGGCCAAAACGCTGACGGATCTTTATGAGGATACGCTCCAGCGATTGCTGGCCGGGCTGAAGTAAACTCGAAGTCATGAACAACCTCTCTGTTTTTGCCGATATTCTGCTCCCGGCTCTGGTGGCCGGGCTACTGGTAATCAGCACGCACATTCCCCTGGGCTTCAAGGTGTTATCGCGGGGTATCATTTTTATGGATCTGGCGATTGCGCAGGTAGCCGGGCTGGGTGCACTCTTCGTCACCGTGATGGTTGGCGAAGAAGCATCGCCGCTGGTCATCCAACTGGGTGCTATGACGCTGGCGCTGGCCGCAGCCCTGTTGCTGCACCGTGGCGAAAAGCTGACCGCGCGTTTCCAGGAACCGCTAATCGGCACGCTCTTTGTCCTCGCTGCCACCGCCGGGATTCTGGTGCTGGCGGGTGACCCGCATGCCGGAGAACATATGACGGATCTGCTCTCCGGGCAGATCCTCTGGGTGTCGCGCGAGCAGCTCATCACCAGCGGCGCCATCACCGGTATTGTGCTGGTGGCGTTGTGGGTCACTCGCCAGAGCCATGCGCTGTTTTATGCGCTGTTTGCCGTGGCGATTACGTTGTCGGTGCAGCTGGTCGGCGTGTATCTGGTTTTTGCCACACTCATTATTCCCGCGTTAAGCACGGTAAGCATACCGCACCCAAAGCAGCGCCTGCAGGTGGCCTATGGGTTGGCGACCGTCGGCTATCTACTGGGATTGAGCAGCTCGGCGCTGCTCGATCTGCCGACCGGACCGATGATTGTCTGGACGCTGGCGATGTGCGGCGCGGCGACAGCTGCCGTGGCAAAAAGACAACAGCCGTATTCTGTCTGAATATGGCATGATGCAAACCGGCAATTTCTTCGACGGCGCCAAGCACTTACGCCTAAAATGAGTCATCACACTACTCTGGGAGTTTTGCCATGCGTCGCTTCGTTCTTTCTACCGTTGCTTTGTGCGCAGCCGCCAGCGTTCTGGCTGCCGATGTCAAAGTGGGCAATCTGAACATTGATGATATTTGGGCGCGTACCGGCCAACCGGGCCAGGTATCGGCCGCCTACTTTGAAGTGAAAAACAAGGGCAACGCCGACAAGATCGTTTCGGCCAATTGCGACTGCGCCAAGGCCACCGAGTTGCACAACGTCAAGATGATCGATGGTGCCATGAAAATGTACCAGGTGCCGGCGATGGACATCCCGGCCGATGGCGAACTCAAGCTGAAACCAGGTAGCTACCACATCATGCTAATCGGCTTGAACCGTCCGCTGGTCGCCGGTGAAAGCCTGCCGATCAAGGTCAAGTTCGAAAAGGCTGGCGAAGTAACGCTACAAGCCAAGGTAAAGGATAAGGCTGCGCACGCCGGCCACTAACCTGGCCTGATAGGATTGAAGGCCTCTGCACTGCAGGGGCTTTTTTTCTTTCCAGCGATTAGAATGACTTTTTTGCCACGATCATTGCCATGCTGACCAACGACGACATCAAACGCATTCACGCCGAAGAGCAGCTGCGCCATGAGATTCGCCAGCAACTGGCTGCCGCTTCTGCACCACCGGACACAACAGCGTCTGTTCCGGCAACACCAGCGCCCCATGGCTTTGGCAAAAAGCTCATGGATTTTCTGAACAGCTCGGTGGGCATGTGGTTACTTTCTTCCGTCGTTCTGACGGGTGGTGCCGCCTTGATCCAGCAGGTACAGCACAGCTACCAGATCAAGGAACAAAATCACCAGCAGCTGGTATCACACTTGTTCGAGATCCAGAACCGACTCGACAACATGGAATATCTGTTGCGCCGGGCACAAACCGTAGGCGATGCCAAGAAAGCACTGAACGGCTTGTTCAAAAGTCTTTTTCCGCTATCTCCCGAGCTGCAGAACCGGAGCCTGAGTTCGCTCTACTTTGCGGTGTACAACCTGATCCCCGGTGAGCGCCAGCAGAAGGCCCAGGAAGCGATCGAGTTTGTGCGCCAGTTGGAAGACTCGGAGTATGCCCTGCAGGCCCGCCCGGACAGCCAGTCGCTGACCGATGCTGACCGCACCCAGTTCGACAAACTGATCAAGGCCTGCAAGGCGATTCATCTGGCAATTGATATCAAGCGCCTTCAGTAAGAAATCATTGGCATCGGGGTTGAGTTTCCACCCCGGAGGTTCAATATACCAATGTATAGAATCTAACTGGTGACCCCTATGAGCGAATCCCTGCATATCGTCTGCCCCCACTGCGTTGCGGTCAATCGCGTCCCTGCATCACGCCTCCCGGAAAACCCAGTCTGTGGCAAATGCGGCCAGGCGTTATTTACAGCACACCCGGTTGCCCTCACCCAGCAGACTTTTGCCAAAGCGATCACGCGTAACGACATCCCGGTGCTGGTGGATTTCTGGGCGCCGTGGTGCGGTCCCTGCAAGATGATGGCACCGCAATTCGAACAGGCTGCCGGCATGCTCGAACCGCAGGTGCGCCTGGCCAAGGTGGATACGGAAGCCGAGCAGATGCTGGGTGCTCAATACGGCATCCGCAGTATTCCGACACTGGCCCTCTTCAAGGGCGGGAAAGAAATCGCACGACAGGCCGGCGCGATGGGCGCCGCCGATATCGTCCGCTGGGCCCAGAGCTACCTCTGAGCCCGGTCGTGGGGTTTCAAGCGGCAAGCTGATGGTGGTTTGCCGCACTGGGCATAACACCCAGCGCCTCCAGGGCGTCGGCTAGATCATGATCCGATAACTTATGGTGCGTGCGTAACCAGACCAGCATAGCGACGGGCACCGAAGGCGTGAGGTCCTTCTCGAAACGGGAACCGACCGGCTGAGAGACGCCGAACATCGACCAGAAGTCTTTCTGATTCCGGCCCAGTTGTTTGCGCATGGCTTTGAGCCCTTCCGGGCTCAGGTGAGATTGTCGACTTGTACGTGCCATAACGTGCTCCTCAGAACTTGATGTTCAGTGCGGTGTAGTACGAGATCCCCATGCCCGGAACAGCCGTGCCCCAGGGCACCCCATTCATACTCATCGTCTTACCCTGGCCAAGATAGGCGCCACCCAAGGGTTGGTAGTAGAAGGTATTGAACAGGTTGTTAATACCCGCATCAACACGGTACTTCTGCCAGCTATAGCTCGCCTTCAGATTCGTCAGGAAATAACCCGGCGTCGGTATCTCGTTACGCTCGACTGACAGAAAATTGTTCTTGCTGGCGACGGCAATCAATTGAATCTGGTTATCCCAGCCACCATACTGATGTGTGACATTGAGCTTACCGTTGACCGGCATCACGTTGTATAAGCCGTAGCCGGTCACCAGGTTTTTGCCGTAGGTCCAGTTAAACAGACCCTGAGCGCTGAAGCGACCGAAGTCTGTCTTGGCGAGCGGCATCTGGCCATCCAGATCAATACCCGCCAGATTTGCGTTCTGATTCACATAACGCATGGTGACGAACTGGTTTGGCAGCAACATCGTATTGGGCGCTCCAATCACCGAGTTACCGCTCCACTGCACCGCGTCTATATAGTTTTCAACATAGGAATAGAAGGGTGACGCCTTGACCATGTAGTCACGTTCTTCTGTGTGCAGATCGTAGACTGCGGATGCCGTGTAGGCTGTTTCCGGTTTCAGGTTGGGGTTACCGAAGTAGCCGTTACCATCACCGACGGTGTTATTCATAATCGCTGCCATATTCCAGGCCGACCAGGTGTACAACTCATACAGGTTGGGGGCGCGCACCTGACGCGCCAAGCCCAGTTGCATATCCTGACGTTCGCTATGCTGATAACTCGTGCTCAGAACCACATCAACGTCGTTAAATGTCGCGCTACGGCTACCATTGTTGAAGGCCGCAGCTTCATTGACCTGATTACAGGGGTTACCTGCACCGCAGGTACCGGAATGCGGCATCATGTATCCGGTTCCGGCCCAAGGGCCTTGTCCCGATTCGGCGGCAAAGGACGTTGGCGCATACCCTTGTTTGTAGCCATGGACATTACCTGTTGACGAATGAATCAGCGAATAACGCACACCCAGTTCTGACTTCAGATTTTGTGTAAAACGCTGTTCCCACTCGCCGAACACCGATGCCGCCTGCTGCAAGCCACCATTGACGTTCTGATAGGTATTGGGCGCCATCATACTGGTGGCAGGGCCTGAGGGCGGCCAGTAATCGTTGAGGTAATATCGTTGCCATTCAGCCCCCGTGCGCAACATGGCGTTTGCGGCAATATTGATGTCGCCTTTGACCTTCACACCCGAGGTATTACTATTGGTATCCATCGGCATACCCGGCACGCTATACGCAGTTGCAGGCGTGCTGCCATAACCAAACTGTTTGTTCGGGCCAAAATTCATCTGGTGATTTAACTGCTCATAGTAGGCCTGCGCTTCCAGCTTACCCCAGTCGTAACCGCCCCAATACTGCAGGTTATAGCGCTGTTGCTGGTTACCCGTGAGATCCATCCGCTGATTCACATACCCTTCGTACGGAATATCCTGCCAGCTGTATTTCAGCTGAACCGTATGCTTGTCGGCTTTCAGCGCCAGTGCCACGGCCTGATTGGTTGATTCATAGGACGTTGAGCCGACCATATTACCGGGCAGCACCTGGTTACCACTGGTCGTGGCGGTGGTTTGCTGACCCGTATGGAAGTTTCGCGCTGCCGTATAGTTGTTGGCGGATGAGGTTGAGCCGGTGTAAGTCACGCTCAACCAGTCTGTGGCAGCGGTGACACTCAGATTACCGCCCATATTGTTATTGTTGGTACCGTAGAAAAACCCGGCGTTACCGGTGATCAGGTTCTGCCCCGCTTCGGCAAACGTCGGCTGGCCGGTACTGGCAACGATCGCACCACCAATGCTGTTGAAGCCCATACTCACCGGCTTGTAGCTCTTGTATACCTGCAGGCTCTTGATACTGGACGGATCCACATAAGAGAGCGGCGTGTTCATGTGGTTCGGGCATGCCGGCACGGCATCAACACCGTCGAGCAGGATGCTAATTCGGTCATCGGCCAGACCGCGGATGACCGGAATACTGGAAACCGCACCGCCCACCTGAAACGCCACGCCGGAAACATTGGTCATCAGGGTTGCGCTATCGACATTCGCAGCACGCTGCATGTCCAGCTCTTTACCGGCAACCACGGCATCCGCATCGTAACGGGTGGCGGTGACATCAACATTGACCGGCTCAGCGGTGGAATCCTGGGCCCAGGCGGGGGCACCAACAAAGGCCATACTCAGGGCAAGCGATAACGGCTGCACAGCAAACCTAACAGGCTTGCGAATACATTTTCGAGACTTCATGAACAACTCCAATCAGACGCGTGCTGTTGCCCCGGCATCAGGCCAGGCGGCAAACAGACACAATGACCGGCCAAGAACAATGAAGGCCGGCAGCTCAGGTCAGATCAAAGATGTGTGGGGGGGCCCGGTAGCTGGTTCAGACCAGGCCCGGGTGAGATAAACCGCCGTAAAGGCCAGCTGACCGACGTCGGCACCAGCTGCCTGGTGCACCTTGAAGTCAAAAACCGAGGGGGGTGCGATACCTGTCTGACTCATGAGGCAGAGTGGGCAATGCCCGCTCGTGGCCGGAGGTTCATCCTCTGCACCGTCACCAGCCACCCAGACCTGGCTGCTACCCTGCATGGTACAGATGGTTTCCCAGCTGCCATCGCCAGCGGCGGCTTTGGCTTGTGCCACGGGCATAAACATGACCAGCGCCTGCCAGCAGAGGACGAGCACCAGCAACCAACGACTGAAGCGGCGTTGGGCGTTCGGGAGCAAGGCAGGTTTTAGGGCAGCCATCATCAGCTTTGCATTATGCCCGATGACGCTTTTGGCGACCCATCAGATCACCTAAAGTTTGATCTGGATCAAACCTGCCCCCGCCTCCTCGAAGCTAACGACGACCTTCTCGTTGCAAAGGCCCGACGAGCCGCGTTTGTTCGGCATCATCAACCGGGGCCAGCCCCCAGTAACCGCCCTCGGCATCATAGAGGTAACGGTAGTTGATTAAAGGTCGAATGCCGGTGTTAATGAAGGGATCACCCCAGCCGGTAACCACGTCTTCGAAGATTTTGGTCCAGTGCCCGCGAGCGAGAGGCGCGGCCGGGCCGTTACCTTCAATCCAGCGGATCTGTGGGCCGCTGCCACCCAGCCAACGCGGTGTGATGTACACCTCGGTGCCTGTGGGAACCCTGCCATGACGGGGCGCACCGATAATACCCGCTAGCGTGGCGCGGATGCCTGTGTCCATGAGAAAGCGGCCATGCACTAGATAAGGCATGTCGCTATCGACCACATTGACGGTGAGATCTGCCTGCGGGTAGGCCCAGAGGTTTTGTTTTAAGCCCTCAACGCGTGGCTTTTCCAGTTGAACGAAGCTGAAATCATTGCTGATCGTGTCGCCAGCAAGCCCAATACGTACGCCACCCGGTTCGAGCACAAAGCCCGCCCGCAGCGCGCCGCTTTTAATCTCAGGCAGGTTAAACAGTGCAATACCATCAAGTTGGCCGAACCCAACCCCCATACGCCGAACCCGCTTCTCGGCCGGTCCTGCTTTACAGGCTTTAGCCAGTTCGGCATCGGGTGCGCAGACAATGTCGGCAACAACCAGCCCGGTGAAATCACTGACAGCTGATTGTCGGGCAGCGTTGCCCTCGCCTTTGGCATCGATAAATTCAATGTGCAGCGGGCTCACGGTACCACGGCTGATTTGTCCGCTTTCGGCAATCTCCGTCACGCCTTGCGATCCGTTCTGATCAAAATCAGCCACCAGGTCCTGGCTGATCAGGGTGACGCTGCTACCTGTATCAAGCAGCATCTCAACCACCGGGCCACCATTAATTCTGACGTCAACTTTAAGGTGCAGCTCGTAGCTACTGTCTGCCGTATAGGGAATAAAAAATCTGCCTCGGTAGGCCGAGTAATCTGGCTGTTCCGAGGCAAAAGACCATACGGTCTGACAGAGTGCTACTAGAAACAGGAGTGTGCGTTTAGACATCGGCCCACATGCGTAAGAGGTTGTGATAGACGCCGGTCAGTCGAATGGCTTCGTTGGTTTCACCATGCGCTTTGCGCAGTTAGATGATGGACATATCCAAATAGTAGAGCAGACGGCGCAGCTCGTCGGACCGGACCATGCTTCGTGTCCAGAAGAAGCAGGAAATGC
>JACCDN011080432.1_pt1 | contig 12496 bp, 8 predicted proteins | sample 7441691 | NCBI WGS metagenome assembly JACCDN01 (sample SAMN15323439, study PRJNA562643) | freshwater metagenome | isolation source: river surface water | place: USA:Blue River Watershed | collected 2017-08-16 | reverse complement strand
GGAGTAGATTTTGATCAATACTATTACGAATCTAATACCTATAATTTAGGGAAAGATTTAGTTGATGAGGGTTTGAACAAAGGCGTTTTCTTTAAAAAAGAAGATGGCTCGGTATGGATCGATTTAACTGCCGATGGTTTAGACCAGAAATTAGTGTTACGTGGCGATGGTACTTCGGTTTACATTACCCAAGACATTAGTACAGCTCAAATGAAATACGAACAATATCAAATGGATAACTCTATTTATGTTGTGGGTAACGAGCAAGAATATCATTTTAAAGTATTGTTTTTAATACTCGAAAAATTAGGCATGACCTGGGCGAAAGGCTTATTCCACTTATCATACGGAATGGTTGATTTACCAAGTGGTAAAATGAAATCGAGAGAAGGAACTGTAGTAGATGCCGATGATTTGATTTCGGAAATGATTCAATCTGCTAAAGAACAATCGGAAGCCTTAGGTAAAGTATCCGACTTTGAAGAAACAGAAAAAGAAAACTTATACCGTATGATTGGTATGGGTGCCTTAAAATATTATTTACTGAAAGTAGATCCGAAGAAACGTTTGTTATTCGACCCTAACGAGTCTATCGATTTACAAGGACATACTGGTCCGTTTATTCAATATTCATACGCCAGAATTCAATCGATATTAAGAAAAGCAAATGCTAATATTCCATCTAGTGAGAATATTACCGACATCAATTACAACGAGAAAGAGTGTATTATGCTATTGCTGAAATACCCAATGGTTGTTGATGATTCGGCGAAAACATATAGTCCAGCTTTACTTGCTAATTACCTTTTCGAATTGGCTAAAACCTTCAATAAGTTTTACCACGACGATCAGATATTGAAATGTGAAGATGCCGATCGTTTGAATTTCCGTTTAATGATTTGCAAAAACACTTCAGCAGTAATTGCTTCCGGAATGGCATTGCTTGGTATAGAAGTCCCAGAAAGAATGTAGTATTGAATAAGATGATAAAACATAAGTTCAAATTTTCTTTTGTCATCTTCTCAATACTCTTTTCTCAATTCTCCAAACTATCAAAAGCACAAACGTTTACTGAATTGCATAGCTTTGATTTTTATGCAGACTCTGTTACGAATTATTCGAGCACTTGGTTAGATGTAGATCAGGATTACGATTTAGATTTGTTGAAATTATCTATTCTGAATAAATCGAATCAGCTTTATTTGTCAGATAAAAATTCACTTCAAAAAACAACAAGTGTTTTTCAGAAAGATGGTGGTAATGCAAATGGTGCATGCTATGCAGACATTGACCTCGACGGGGATATGGATATTTTTGTGTATTCTATTTTCGGACAGAAAAATATGCTTTATATACAAGAAGCAAAAGGAGTATATCGACAAGAAAAATTAGTTGATATTACCACTACAGAAAACAATGCATTTTATGCCTGCTTCTCTGATATTGATTTAGATAACGATCCGGATTTAATAATTACAGATACTGAATTATGGAATCCGAAAGCCATAAAAAAATCGACTAAAGTATATTTTAATGATGGCAAAGGTAATTTCAGTAATGATAATGTAGATAAGTATTTCGTGCCTAAATCGGATACTCGAGGGGTGCTATTATCCGATTTAAATCAGGATGGAAGAGAAGATATGTTGCTCTTAAATTTTGGCTCGGAAAATGAATTATACTTAAAAAACGATGCCAATATTTTCAATACCGTAACCACCAACTTATCCGTATTTAAAGGCGATTACATGGATGCTGTGAGTGTAGATATAGATAACGATGCTGATTTAGATGTTCTAGTAGCCAGTGTAAAATCGGGAGTAGATTTATACCGAAATGATGGACATTTATTGTTTACCAGAATTGAAGATGTTTTTCAACTAAAAGATTACAAAATAGCTGGCATAGAAACTACAGACTGGAACAACGATGGCAAGATGGATGTGATTGTACATAAATCGTTTAGTACTGAAAAGAGGTTATTCATTAATACCAATTCTACTCAACATTTTATACAATTAAAACTTAGAGCAGATAGGGCAAACATTAACGGAATACAAACTAAAGTATATGTGAATACCCTTGTAGATGGCCGTAATTACTGGCAATACAGAGAGGTGAGGGGAACAAAAAAATCGGCAATTGCAAATGCATTCGATGTGCATGTAGGAGTAGGACTACAGGAGAAAATTGATACCATTAAAATTATATGGCCAGATGGAACAGTAGAACTTCTAAAGAATATTGATGCTGATAAAGTTTATTTTGTAGAACAAAGAGCTACACCTAAAATTATAGATCCATCGAATTTAATAGATGGTAAAGCACAATTGATAAGAAACGTATCTGTAAGTATGGTTGCTAATTATTTCAGAGCAGGGGAGATATCAGGTATTACAATATTCTATGAGAACAATGGATTGGTAGAGCAAGATATTGAAGTGAATTTAAACTTAAGCACAGCAATGAAACTGTTCAATAGTTTCCCGATACCACAAAAATATACTGATACAGATTTTCAATGGAATATTAAATCAGTACCACCAAAGTTCAGAGGCATTATAACGCTCTCTGTTAACGTTCCGAAAGCCAATGAGCTCAACAATCTTACTCAAGATATTTCTGCAACTGTAGAGCCTCTAATAGGCGATGAGTATGGTGATGATAACACTGTCGAGAAAATTGTAGAATTAGACAAATAAAAAAGTCGGAGTGGGGACACTCCGACGAACAATACATTTATGAGCACACGCCCCTCAACTACGCTTCGCTTCGTTCGGGGACCGGTGAGCACACGAGCACACGAGCATCCCGATAGCTATCGGGAGAGCAAACGAACTAGTTGATTTTTAAACGACTAAAGTAATACGATAACTTCAAGTCTTTAGTGCCATGAGAGTAATCGTAGAAACCACGTTTGGTTTTAACACCAAGTTCACCAGCAGTTACCATTTTAACAAGTAAAGGGCATGGTGCATATTTCGGATTTCCGAATCCTTCGTGTAATACATTTAAGATGGCTAAACATACGTCGAGACCAATAAAATCGGCTAATTGCAAAGGACCCATAGGGTGAGCCATACCTAATTTCATAACGGTATCAATTTCTTCAACACCAGCAATTCCTTCAAATAAAGAATAGATTGCTTCGTTGATCATCGGCATTAAAATTCTGTTTGCGATGAAACCAGGATAATCGTTTACTAAAGTTGGAACTTTGTCGATTTTTTTAGAAAGTTCTACAATGATATCGCAAACAACATCATCAGTTTGGTAACCTTTAATTACTTCTACTAATTTCATCATCGGCACTGGATTCATGAAGTGCATACCAATAACTTTATTAGCACGACCAGAAGCAGCACCAATTTCTGTAATTGAGATAGACGAAGTGTTTGTTGCTAAAATTGCTTCAGGATGAGTGAACTCACCTAAATCTTTAAAAATTTTCATTTTTACTACAGGGTTTTCTGTAGCTGCTTCTACCACTAAATCTGCATCTTTAACACCTTCTCTTAAGTCGGTATACGTTGTTAAATTAGCTAATGTGTTTAATTTGGTTTCTTCCGAAATGGTACCTTTTGTTACCATACGGTCTAGGTTTTTACCGATAGTTTCCAATGCACGTTTTAACGCATCTGGATTAACATCGATAAGGTTCACTTGATATCCGTATTGTGCAAATACATGCGCAATCCCATTTCCCATCGTTCCTGAACCAATTACTGAAATATTTTTCATTTTATTATTTTATTAATGATGCGGCAAATTTACATATATAAAACAAAAGAGACGCATGTTCTGCGTCTCTTTTAGTCCCATATTGTGGAAAAAATTATAAGCTTTTTACAATATTTTCAAGGATATCCATACCCTGTTCGATGTTTTGCTTTTCAATAGTTAATGCCGGACGGAAACGGATAGTATTATGTCCACATCCTAAGAACATTACATTGTTCTCCATACCTTTTGATACAAATTTATCGCGCATTGCTTTTGTAGGGAAATCAAATGCTACCATTAAGCCTTTTCCTCGTACGTTAGAAATCTTAGACTCTCTTTTTGAGATGTTTAAAATGGTATCGTATAAGTAATTACCCATTTGCTCTGCATTGTCTATTAATTGATCTTCTTCAATAATTTCCATTATTCTAGAAGAACGAACCATATCTACCAAATTTCCACCCCATGTAGAGTTGATACGAGAAGATACATTGAATACGTTCGTTTCAATTTCGTCTACTTTCTTACCTGCTAAGATTCCGCATACTTGCATTTTCTTACCGAAAGCAATAATATCCGGACGAGCATTTTCACCAAAATGTTCGTGAGCCCAGAATTTACCTGTTAATCCTACACCACTTTGAACCTCATCAAATATTAAGAATGCATCATTTTCGTCTGCTATTACTCTTAATTTTTCTAAGTATTCTCTACGGAAATGATTATCGCCACCTTCTGATTGGATAGGCTCTATAATGATTGCGCAGATATCATCTGGATTATTTTTGAATGCTGTTTTAATTTGATTGATAGATAACTCTTCACGTTGCAATAAATCTTCGTAGTTATCATCTGTATAAGGGAAGTGCATTTTCGGATTAGAAACTCTTGGCCAATCGAATTTTGCAAACCACTTCGTTTTGTCTGGTAATGTATTTGTTAAACTTAATGTATACCCCGAACGGCCATGAAAAGCTTGTTCGAAATGTAATACTTTAAAGCCTTTTTCATAAGTATAACCTTTTTGGAAATTCTTCTGAACTTTCCAGTCCATCGCTGTTTTCAAAGCATTCTCGATAGCTAATGATCCTCCAGCAATGAAAAATGCATGTGGTAAATACGAAGGAATACCAACTCTTGAGAATGTTTCTACAAACTGAGCATATTGCGGAGTGTAAATATCAGAGTTAGATGGGTTCGTTAACGCAGCAAGCATTAAGTTCTTTTTAAACTCTTCATCATTAACCATTTTAGGGTGATTGTAACCCAATGGAACTGATGCGAAACAGGTGAAAAAATCGAGTAATTGGCGGTTGTTTTTAGAATCGTGGATCCATACACCATTACTTTTTTCCATGTCGAATACCATGTCGTAACCATCTGCTAGGATGTGCTTACTCAAAGTCTCTTGAACTTGATTAGGGGAGATACTTACTTTATACATGTGCTTAATGTTTGTACAAAGATAGATAAAAATGTGCCTTTTTTTAAGGAAAAACGCATTTTTACAATGTTTGGACAATTTATCCGAATCAATTATGCCTATGAGAATTAAGTTCTTTTTTTCTGCCAAATTGCAGAAAATTATGAACTCAAATAGGGTAGGTATGCTTCCAATTTCCCTAGGTTTCCTAATAATCCTCCGGTATGAATAAACAGAATCTTAGCGTTTTGCCTTGCATCAGTTTGCATCCATTCGTAACATTTCATCATCGCTTTACCAGTGTAAACAGGGTCGAGCATTATTCCAGTATTTCGCTGAAAATTGATGCAGAATTGTAATAGCTCAGGGTTATGCTGACCATACCTTAATTGGGTATCGAGTATCGTGTATCGGGTATCGGGTGTTGAGTATTGGGTTATGTTAGTTTTTACTTCTTCGGTACCTTTATGAACGACTACAGAATGCACGTTTGTGCTTAGATGTTTTTTATGGATGGCATTTAATACTCCAGCTGTGGTACAACCTGTACCTGCTGCTAGGAATACATCTGTATATTCTTCTTCAAGTTCATTTATAATGTCTTCACAGCCTAAACTTCCTTCTTCCGACATTCCACCTTCATCTACAAAAAAAGCTGAAGAATCAGCCCCAAAATGCTTTTGGAATAGTAATGGTTTATCTTTGTATTCTTCTCTGCTTACTCTAATAATATGCATACCCAAAAGCCTTGCAATAATTAGCATTTGACTTTCTTTCTGAACTTCATCGCCTCTAACAAATGCAACACTTTCTAATCCGAATTTTGCTGATGCAGAAGCTAGAGCTAATAAATGATTGGAATAGGCACCTCCGAAACTAACGATTTTGGTTTTCTGTTCTCTATTAGCGCGAATTAAAGTATGTTTTAGTTTTCTCCATTTATTCCCAGATATTAATGGGTCTATTAAATCATCTCGCTTGATATACAATTCTATTCCTTTCGGAATATTGTAAGTTATTTGTTGAAAAGGCGAGTGTATAGGGAAATCAAACATTCTGCAACATTAATAAAAAAACCCCTAAAAGTTTGCACTTCTAGGGGTTGTATATTTTTTAATTTTATATTATTTCCAATCGATATTTAAACCAATACCTGCAGTAACCATTGGGTATTTACCAAATGTATATGCTCCTTGGAAAGTAAGAACTAATAATTTTAAACGTGCACCAATTGTACCAGTCATTCCATTTGCTCCATTTACATTAAAGCTAACAGGATCTGAAACTTTCTCTACAACTTTTTGTCCGAAGTTAGGATCTCCAACAGTACCTTCAAAAGATGTTATAGGGTAGTCACCATTTAAACTTAATGTAGTGTTACTTCTTTGGTAGTTTGCTGCTCCGTAAACAGTTAGAATTGCTAATTTTTTAGATAAAATTAAACCGAAAGTAGTAGCTTTTGTTTCTAATTCCATCGCCTGGTCAGCATATACGCCATTGTTACCAGTTTTAGTAGCAACACCTGCTTCTGCTTGTAAATCTAATCCGTAGTTCAAATTCATTTTAGTGTAACCAAAATAAGCCGACATATCGAAAGGCATTTTGCTAACAACAGGAATCCATTGTTTAATATCATGCTTTAACCCAAATCCTACTAAACCAATATCACCTTGATCGCCCAATGCAATAGTTGGCATATATCTTACCATCACTTCAGTTTTTTTAATTAAACCTACTGCTAATTGAACAGTTGGAGCACCAGAGAATGGTAAACCTGCACCTGGAGGAGCATCGAATCTTGCAACTTCTATTTTATCGCCTAATACAGGTGTTGCAGAATTGTCTACTTCTAAAACATAAATTGGATTATCATTTGGAAGTGCAGCTCCTGCTATTGTTTGTCCAATATGGTTGGTTGGATTTGCTAATCTAATTGCTGAAAAACCTAATGCAGCAGCATCATATGTTTGATCTTCTGTTGGTACTGTACATAAGTTCATGTTAAACGTAACATCAAATCTACCTAAACCATGTGGTTTAGCTGTATTATACCAGCCTCCATTTAAACCTGCTCCAAATCCTCTGAAGAATGGAGTAGTATAGGCCTGAACTAATTTACTTGCATCACCTGCACCCGCTTTTAATAAGGTGGCTACACCTTCTTGCGCAGATACTGTGTTACTAATAGATAAGCTAGCAATTGCAATTACTGCAACTCGTAAGCTCATGCTTTTGTAAGTTATTTTTTTCATGTTAATAGGGTTTTGTTAGCGTGTCTAATTTAATTATAATTCTACTTAAGCATAGAATTTATTTCAAATATCAATATTTAGATTAGATTTTTTAATCCCCCAAATGAGGTATTTTACATACCCACCAGCACGGATGCTCGTAGGTCCCTGAGCCCTGCCTGTCGGCAGACAGGGGAGCCGAAGGGCATATGCGGGACTCGAAGGGTATCTATTACGTTCGAAACGTAACTTCTCACAGAGTCAAGCAGTCAAGAAATCAAGCTTCTATTTCAGGATCACTTCCGTTGCGCCGTAACCGAATTTCTCTTTACGTGCGTCTTTAAACGTTTTTACGTGGGGATGCTTGCCGAGTTGTTTGTGTAACTCGTTTCTCAAGGTACCATTACCAACTCCGTGAATGAATATGATATTTTGATAATGATGTACAATTGCAGCTTCTAAATTTCTACGAAAGGCTTCTAATTGAAAACGTAACATTTCCTCTGCACTCATGCTTGGAAACTGATCGGTTAGCTCTTCTATATGCAAATCTACTTCTCTACTGGGAGCATCAATTTTGTTTTCTTCCAATGTTGGGGCTAACATTTGTTCTATTAAATCTTCCTTATCAAATTGAATAGTATGATCTAATTCTAACTCACTGATGTATCCTTTTTTATTGATAAATGGAATATCTTTTTCGGTAGTTAATATTTGTTTTGCCTTAATATTTTTTCTGAAAACTTTTGGTTGGGTAGGAGTGAACACTCCATTTTGATGATATATAATTTGAAGATGAAATATCCAGGCTTGGTCGAATTCACTTACCGTATGAGTGGAAATTCTTGTAGCTGTATTTGCTTTGATAACATCACCAAATATCCCATCAAATACTTCTTTTTTCTGGATAGTAACACCCGTTAATAAGTCGTATTTACTAGAATTAATAAGGTGCAAATGATATAAATGTCCGATTTTGTCGTCCTTGTGCACCGCTAAATATAAATGCTCTTCTTTTGCGGTATTGATTTTAGAAACTGTACTCGAAATTTCCTCAAAGTCTTCTCTTAATTGCGATTCCCCAGTTTGTACTAATACAATTTCGTTGGCTAATACTGTAATCTCGAAATCACCATCTATTGTTACACCAACCAACTGATGGTCGATAATTCTAGTAACAACTCCCTCTTGCTTTTCGTTTAAAAAACGAACGTAATCGCCTATTTTGTACATATTTTGAGTATCGGGTATCGGGTATCGGGTATCGGGTAGTTGGTAGTTGGTAGTTGGTAATTGGTAATTGGTAATTGGTATATTTTTACTCGCTACTCGATACCCGATACTCGATACTAGTTTAAAAGTGTCGCTTTGGTTGCTTCTAACACTGCAAACGATTCTTCAGAATTTGCAGCTTCGGAATATGTACGTAATACTGGTTCGGTTCCCGATGGTCTAATCATTACCCAACCTCCATTATCGAGGTGGAATTTGAATCCGTCCATGTCTTCTACCTTAGTAACATTATATTTTCCGAATGAAGTGTATTTACCGTCTTTACAATTTTGTATGATTTGTAATTTCAAGCTTTCTTCTAAATGTAAGTCGAAACGCTCTACGGCAAACGATCCTACAATTTCATACACCTCTTCAATTAATTCTCTTAACGATTTTCCGGTTTTTGCCATGAACTCCCAAATGGTTAATCCAATCCAAATACCATCACGTTCTGGTATATGTCCAGTTATAGCAATACCTCCAGATTCTTCACCTCCTGCTAAGAATGGTTCTTTATCTTCTACCATTATTTCGCAAATATATTTGAATCCGATTTTAGTTATTTGTTGATGTAAACCGTATGCTTTACATAGCTCATCAATTTTGCGTGTGCAAGAGAATGTAGTAATAACCTGACCAGTTTGGTTTTTATATTTCACCAAATAATGAATTAACAATAAAATGATATGATGTGAATCCACAAAATTTCCTTTATCATCATACAATCCAATGCGGTCGGCATCTCCATCGGTTGCCAATGCCGAATCTATATTTCCAGAGATTTTAATCATCTCCGATAATTCTTGTAAATTTTTATGAATAGGTTCTGGCGCTTGCCCATCGAAACCTGGGTTATGCTCGCAATGTAAAAACGTAGTATCTGGCAAAATTCTTCGCATTACGTCTTGCCCTGCACCAAACATAGCATCGTATGCCAAATTCAGATTAGAGTTACGAATGGCATCCATATCAAACGATGATTCTACATGCTCTACATACATCGTTTCCATATCGATGTACGAAACTAATCCTTTATCGATATACGTTTGTAAGCTTTCTGTTTTAATTGGTAATGTAGTTGGAATAAAATCTTCAACTGCTGTAATTTCAGCTGGTGTAGCCGGACCTCCGTAAGATGCCTTTATTTTAAATCCATTATATTCTGGTGGATTATGACTTGCAGTAATAATAATACCAGCATTAGCGGAAAGTTTTACAGTTGCTAATGAAATCATAGGTGTACTTACAAAAGCAGTATCACACATATGTACTTTTATTCCTTCAGCAGCCATTACTCTAGCTACTGCATCTATAAATAATTTTCCTGCAAAACGGCAATCGTTACCTAACGTAACACTAGGGTTTGCATTATTTTTCTTTAACCATAAAGCAGTACCGTAAGCAACTCGCTCTACGTTCTCTACTGTAAATTCTTTCGCAATAATGGCTCTCCAGCCATCTGTTCCAAATTTAATTGTCGACATATTTTTTCGTAGTATTTTTGCTAAAATAGCCTTTTTGAGCTAGTAAAGGAATTTTTGTTGATATTATCTGTTGATATAATACCTCAATCCTCCTGAAACATCAATTCTAGAGATGTTTTCGTATTTATCCGAATCCAATTTTCGAGTTACTGATGTACCATTAATTTCAAAAGTGTATTTACGCATGGTGGCTTGTAATAAATGGATATCTATACCCACAGCAATTTTTCTGGTAATTCTATAATCTACACCAAACTCGTATTGAATACCAATTGTACCTCCAGTAATTTTCATCGGACTAGATAACATAGCATCATTGCGGTAATGTACATAACCAGCAGCTACACCTAATAATAATTCCATGTTATTATTGAAAAAAGATGTTCTACTTTCGAAAGAAAGTGCATAGTAATTGGTGCGAATTCTATTACTTCTTTCCCCAACTTTATTCCCTAAAACCGTATCAACATAGAGGTATTCGTTTATTTTATTCTCAGATTCAAAATGCGAATGTTTTATCCCGAATCCTATCTTTTTATCACCATAATAATTCAAACCTAACTCGTAATGATATCCTAATTTTAATTCATCTAGATGTTTGTCTAATACCTTATCATCTGTACTTAAGGTCTTAGCCGTAACGTATGAAACACCTGCATTTACATATGCCCTATACGTTCTTATAGGGTAGTATACTAATGTGGTGATAACAGGCTCTGGAGTAATAATAGATTTGTTTGCAAAATAATTATATCGAATATTTCGAACTTCTGTAAGTTTAATTTTAGATGATATGATGGAATCAGACTGTTTTTGAAAATAGAAAATATATTCAAAATCATCACTATCAATTTTACATTTTATCGAATCGTTTTTTGTAGTAACAATTAAATCTTGAGCCGAAACTATGGAGCTGAATAATACTAAAACGAAAAGAAGTAGATACCTTATCATAATATACTAAGATAAACAAATTTCGAATCTAGTAAGAACTGAACTTATAGCTAAAGTTTAACAAGAAATACTGGCGAAGAATATTCGTATACACATCTTCCGTATAGGTTTCTGTGAAATTTCTACTGATTGCTTGGTTTTGGTTCAGCAAATCGAATGCTGTTAATCTAACTTCTGCCGCATCTTTCTTCATAAATTTATAACCAACGCCTGCATTCCAAAGTGTATAATTTTGAGAGAAATTATCAGAAATTCCCTCATAAACTTGTTGTGCAACTTCTGTTGTAAATACAAAGCCTTTCCAAGGCATCACATTCAACTTGATTTTACTTTGTTGATTGATATATGATGTATTTGAAGCTGTTTGTACTGAATTATATTGCTCAGTGAAATTACTTTGTGAACTGATGGTGAAATCCCATTTCTTGCTAATATTTGAACTCCATACAATTCCTAATCCGTAGTTAGGTGAGAGGGCATTGTTGGTTACATTATTTACAATGCTTGGCGTATGACTAACTCCTGCATTTAAATTAAAATTCAAATTAGATTTCACTATTTTAATAGGGAATCCATAAGATACCATAGAACTTACATTGTAATATCCATTAAGGTTCACCGGACTAGTTAATCTTGCACCTGCAACCATTGGGATTCCATTATAAACGGTATCACTTGTTGCTACAAACGAATTATTTCCGATATAGTTATTTGTAAATGATGTTCTAATAAAGGCAAAGAATGAAGTAGATTTAGCTGTATTTACAGATGAATAGCGTACTACAAAGAAGTTTGAAAAATCTTGTTTTAAATTAGCATTACCAATGCTCAATTGTGTAGAGTTGGTATTGTTTAATACTTCTTGTAATTGGTCTACACTTGGTGCATTGTTAGAACTTCTGTAGAACATTCGCACATTTCTACGCATGTCTATTCTATACATCATCATCGCACTTGGTAATATCGACTTGAAATTTCGATCTAAAGTATATGTAGTAGGGAATTTCTGATCGTTGTTCAAATTTGCACTTTGTAAATTCGCATTCAACATCAACATTAATTTTTGCTTTTGATATCTCCATCCTAATCCTACCGATTGTGTAGTATATGTACTCTTAAAGATATTACTCAATGTGGTGTCGAAATCGTTATATTCATTACTAATGCTAGAGAATGAATTTGTCGATTTATCAGAATTTGTATATGATCGGTTAAGGTTGTAACTCAAAATTAAGGCATGGTTAGAATCCAATGGTTCTGTATACGAAACATTAGAGTTTACTGCCCAACCAGATTTTGTTAATACCGATTTTTGGTCGATAGAATCGTTGTAACTTACATCGGTTATAGAACTGTATTGGTTATTCAAAAATGATGTTCCATCTTGTCCAGTGTAAGTAGGGGTT
>JACCDN010660075.1_pt1 | contig 12501 bp, 12 predicted proteins | sample 7441691 | NCBI WGS metagenome assembly JACCDN01 (sample SAMN15323439, study PRJNA562643) | freshwater metagenome | isolation source: river surface water | place: USA:Blue River Watershed | collected 2017-08-16 | reverse complement strand
GATGGACCAGAAAGGGAAAAACTCTTTTCGCTAGCTGATTCGTTGAATGCAAAAGTGACGTTCACTGGAAATATTGCACCAAGCTTGGTTAACCAAATACTTCAAAAGAGCAGGATCTTTGTCCTGAACAGCAGCTACGAAGGGCTTCCTCACGCTCTCGTGGAAGCCAGGTTGGCCGGGTTAATCTCCGTAGGTCGAGCGGGGACTGGTTCAGAAGAAGTTATCAATGACGGCGTTGACGGTTATCTAGTCCGCGAAGACAGGCCTCTAGAGACAACTTTAGATTTAGCGTTTTCAAAATCAGGGAGTAAAAATGATTTTGTTGAAAAAGCAAAAGCGGATTCAAATTCTAGATTTAATAAGGAAATCAACTACTTGGAGACATCTAAAGTTATCCTGGGAAATATTTAGATGAATCGTATATTTTTTTTGCAGTCGAAATTTCCGTCTAACGAGGCGGCACTCTTTGATTTATTAGGAAGATGGGAAAATTACGGAAAAAACGTTCGTCTTCTCTCTACGGATTCACGCATTTCCGTGATCGCTTTGGGTCGATCAAACGACCGAATTTCGCCTGCGTTACTCACGCACAAATTTGAATCTATCGAATTATTCGATTCGAGCTATACATCAAGTCACAGAGTGTTTCCAGTTATTTCGAAAATGCGAAGGATCCCATCGGGTATCACATTAGTTTGTAGCGATAACCAAAAATCTCTTTTAACTGCATTATTATTGAAAATTTTTGTTGGCACAAAGTTAAAGATTCAAATTCAGTTTCATGGTGACACCTATAGTTTTCGCTTCAATAAAGGCGTTAGAGGGTTTATCCGCGTGGCGTTATCTCGTTTAGGAATTTTGTTTTCCAACTCAATTCGAATAGTTTCGAATTTTCAAAAGGAAGAAATCCGTGAAATATTTCCAAAAGCACTAGACAGATTCGTCGTTGCTCCTATCCCAATGGATTATTCGCGGATTGCAGGTCCTGCAGCCGATAAAACTTTTGATCTTGCATTTATTGGTCGCCTTCATCATGAACGTGGAATTAGTGAGTTAATCAATATTTTGAAATTAACGAGAGCAGAATATCCCAGTATAAAGATTGCTATTGCGGGAGATGGACCATTGCGCCAACTTATTGAGAATAAACTCTCCTATTTGATTAGGGATGGCAGCTTGTCTCTGCTTGGACATCTAAGTGGAGAAAGTATCCAAGATCTTTACTCAAAATCTAAAGTTTTAATCTCACCAGCACCAAGGGAAGGTTATGGACTTACTATTCGCGAAGCCGCAATGAGCGGTGTATCTGTGATTGCCCGCCTCTCTAAGGGATCGTTAGATGCCCAGCGCTCGTTCCCGGAATCGATAAAGACCTATGAAACAACAGTCGATGCGGTGGAATCAATTTTGAACGCTGTAAAGATTCAAGAAAACTACTTTAATCCCGTTAAAATTGAAATGCAAAAGCAGATAGATTCTGATGCAATAAGAGGCTTGGTATTTTCTTGGTTGTGCGCCTAGTAGGTTGAGTTAATCCATTCATTTAAATTCTCTTTAATTCCGACTTGCTTTGCCCAATTAATGGTTTTTTCCACTCCGGTTTCAAGATCAATGACCGGCACGCTGTTAACCAAATCGTTAAGCATTGATACATCAGCACATGTGAAACTCACATCGTTTGGATTGCTCTCTAATTCTAATATTGATGGCTTTGAGCCAAGTTGACTACCAATTACATTAATTAAATCATTTAGAGAGTGCGGGTTTCCTCCACCGATGTTTACGACATCAGAATAACCTTCGTGGCGCGTGGTCAATTCGTAAGAAAGTTTTTCAATAGTTGCGGTTATATCATCCACAAAAGTAAAATCTCTCTTTATTTCTCCACCGCCAAATTTCTTGAACTCTGATCCATTTAATGCTGAGTCAATTATTCGGAAGTACGCCATATCTGGCCGACCCCAGGGTCCATAAACGGTAAAGAATCTCATCCCTCTTGCCCGAGTTTGACTTCCAGAAATGAACGCTGGTGCGAGAATTTCATTCGCTAGTTTTGTTGCACCATAAATACTAATTGGACGTATTGCAAGGTCGCCTTCTTTGTATGTTGTAGCAGTTGAATTTCCGTAAACACTTGAAGAAGATGCGTACAGAATATTTGGGACCGATTCCTCAATCGCAGTTTGGAGAATGTTGGCAAAAGCCACTAGATTGTTCTGAATATATTGAAAGCTTTTGCCTAATGGTGTTCTAACGCCAGGTTGCGCTGCTAAATGAACAATGACATCCGGTTTAAAAACTCTGACTATTTTTTCAACAGACGCAAGATCTGATAGGTCAGTTCTTTCCACAGCTATCCTTCGTGGAGTCAAAAAATAGTTGACTCGAGCTTCTTTAAGCCGTGGCGAATAATAGGGACTGAAATTATCGACTCCGAGAACTTGATGGCCCGATTTTGTCAATTGCGCTGAAAGATTAGAGCCTATGAAGCCCGCCGCACCGGTGACTAAATATTTCAATGTTGCAACCTTTCGACTGCCTATCTCCGCTATGGATGCAACTCTACACTAGGCGTGTGAAATCGAATTCGACCTTATTGGTATTTAACTTTGCTATGGACCCTAACGATCCTTTGCTTTCGCATCAATATGAAGCGGTACTGGCATTGGCAAATGAATTCAAGTCGATAACGGTCATAACTGGCAGAGAAGGAAATGTACCTCTAATCCCAAATATAAGAATTATTACTTCCGATTGGAAGCCTGGAAAGAGATTAAGAAACTTATTCAAGTTATTTGTTAAAGCTGTACCAGTGATTCTTCGAGGCGATTTTAAATCAGTTTTTTTTCATATGACTGATCTGCAATGTGCTTTTCTTTCACCAATAATTTGGTTGCGTAGACGTCGCCAATTTCTCTGGTACGCCCATACATTCAAGTCAAGATATCTTGTGTGTGCATCTTGGTGGGTAACAGGGGTTGTTACTTCGACAGTTGGCTCTTGTCCACTTGTCGGAAGAAAAGTAATGCCCATTGGCCAAGCTATTGATCCTGTTCTATTCAAGCCAGTCGCTACCTCAAAGTTAGACTTTGATAAGTTAGTGCATATAGGTAGATTCGATAAATCCAAGAATATCGATGTACTGATATCTAGTGCGGGCGAACTTAAGAATTCTTTTCCAGGACTCAATCTTAAGATTGTCGGTTCACCTGCAAATCCTGAATCTAGCCTCTGGGCAAGAGATTTGATTGATAAGAATTGGGACAAGGTTGAAAGCGGTTGGCTATCGTTTAAAGAGTCCATTCCGAGAAATCAGTTTCCAGAAGAAATGGCAAGAAATGGATGTTTTTTTCATGGATACGTCGGTTCATTAGACAAGACGCTCATTGAGTCAACTATGTTGCGCGTTCCAGTGATAACTACGAACCCGGAGTACACATATATCTTTGGAACTTGGGCAAAATCTACGCACCCAAATCTAGCGAGCGAATATCGAGCACTTAGAAGTCATTCTCCCGATGAGATATCTCTAGAATTGGACCGAAGACTCGATCTGGCGATTCTCCACCATTCTCTTCAAAACTGGATCGAGCAACTGACTAAAATTCTCCGATGATTTAATATTATGCTTTTTCGTGAGAAAGTTCGGGTATGAAGATTCTTTTGACTGGGGCTGCTGGATTTCTTGGCTCACACCTCTCCCATAAGCTTCTGGCGTCGGGTCACGAGGTTATAGGCGTTGATGACCTTTCTACTGGATCGATAAAGAATCTTTCAGAACCCCTGAAGAACCGTTCATTTAAGTTCTTGGAGCATGACGTGCGGGTGCCATTTGAAACAAAAGTTGACGCGATTTTAAACTTTGCGTGCCCTGCATCCCCGAAGAACTATCAGCTTGATCCTGTGAGAACGATAGAAACCAATTTTCTAGGAATAATTAACATGCTGCACCTTGCCAAAGAAACTGGAGCAATAATTATTCAGGCGTCGACAAGCGAGGTTTACGGCGACCCTACTGTTTCACCACAACCAGAAACTTATTGGGGTAATGTTAATCCAATAGGAATTCGATCTTGTTATGATGAAGGAAAACGAGCAGCTGAAACACTCTGCTTTGATTACAAGCGCCAATATGGTGTTGATTCACGTCTAGTTAGAATTTTTAACACTTATGGACCAAATATGGCGGTTGGTGACGGGCGCGTGGTGTCGAACTTCATTGTGCAAGCTCTGCAAGGACGTCCAATTACGATTTATGGGGATGGATCGCAAACGCGATCGTTTTGTTACGTTACGGACTTAATAGACGGAATAATAAAAATGCTACACACCGAAGGACCGGTTGATACACCGATCAATCTCGGAAATCCTGGAGAATTTTCAATGTTGGAATTAGCTGAGAAAATCATTCGGATTACAAAATCTAACTCAGAAATTGTTTTCGAACCTCTACCGAACGATGATCCGCGGCAACGGAAACCGGACATAACTCTTGCACAAAAAATATTGGGGTGGCAACCGCAGGTGCCCCTCGACTCTGGAATCGAGTTGACTGCTAAATACTTCACCGGGGAGCTCTCAATTTGAGAAAGGTTTTCCACCTGATAACAACGATAAGTCGCGGTGGCGCAGAGAATCAGTTGCTTGTACTGGTGAATGAGCAAATTAAACAAGGTTTGGATGTGCACGTGGTTTATTTGAAAGGCGAACCAGAGCTGAAGGCTGATTTCGAACGCGGTGGAGCGGTTGTTAACTCCGAGTTGGCAGGATATTCACCTTTATTGCAAACATTTAAGCTTCGTAAACTTATAGGTAATTTAGATCCAATTGTGCATGCACACCTACCTAGAGCTGAACTAGTTGCATTCTTTACGTTTACCAAATTCAAATTTATTTCATCTAGACACAACGCTGAACCCTTTTTCCCAGGGGCTCCAAGATTTCTTTCAAATTTTCTAGCAAGGATTGTGGAGATGCGAAATCAAAAAATAATTGCGATTTCCAACGCAGTCAAGAATAACCTCATACAAACGGGGGAGTCCTCTAATGCAGAAAAGATTGAGGTCGTTCTCTATGGTTATAAATCAAAGCAGAGTAGAAGTTTAATAAATATTTCTAATTCAAGAGCTATTATGAAAATAGGAACCATTTCGCGGCTAACTGAACAAAAAGATATTCCAACAATGCTTCGCACTTTTCAAAATATAAGAACACTCTCACCGAAATCTTCGCTTGCTATATTAGGCGCGGGGCCTCTTGAGCAGGAACTTCAGGAAATGGTTCGGGAAATGGGGTTAGCAGACGCTGTCAATTTTTTAGGTAGGAGTGCACATATTTATGAATTTCTCAACCAGCTTGATGTCTTTATACTCACCAGCAAATATGAAGGGTTTGGTATGGTTCTTTTAGAGGCAATGGATTCCAGGGTACCAATTGTCGCTGCAAATAATTCAGCCATACCAGAGGTTCTCGGCGAGAGCTTTCCAGGGCTTTGTGAAACTGGTAATTACGACGACTTCACTAAGAAAATATTGAATCTCCGCAATATTGAAGCTAGAAAGGAGATCTTAAATATTCAAGAAAATCGATTAAAGCTCTTTAGCGCCGCGAAGATGGCGAAAAGAATTGAAAGAATTTATTTTGAATGAAGTTTGGCAATTAAGTTCTCGAAGTTTTGATTTAGTATCTCCTGACTCGCGACACTTCTATATCTCTTATTTATCGACATTCCATATTTCTCTCTTATTTCTCTAGAGCTTAAATTCTTTAACGCCAAAACCAGATTTTCAGTATTTACAATAGGCACGTAAACCGAATTCTCCTCTGAATAAAGTTCTTGAACCCCCCGAGAATCTGCCGTCACATAACACTTAGAGAAGTAACCTGCCTCGAACGCTTTATGAGGAATTGTGTAACTTAAGCGAGGATGGTTTGAAAGTTGTCCCAAAGCGATATCCGAGATTTCGTAAATTTGAGCCATTTCACTTTCTGTAACGTTGGAAATAATAAAACAGTTAGAAGGCAATTCTTTAAGCGCGGTTTCAGCTCCTGTAAGAATCACAAATGCCACTTCATTAATGAGCGTCTTAGCAGCTCCAACTATGACTTCTATTCCGGATTCCTTATTTATTTTCCCTCGGAAAAGTACCACCAATTGAAAAGATCGCTCCCGTAATTGCAATGAAAGCGTCTGAACTATTCTACCTTGGTGCATTTGAGGTACGAAAGCCGTCTCATTTAAACCCGTGAAACTGACAGTCATTTTCTTAATCGAAACAAAATAGTATTTTCTGATTCTTGATAACTGCGGATTAGATTCTACGAGAATATGGCTTGAAGAATGAAAAGAAATAAAATCCAGCAAGAAAGAACTAATTAGTTTTCCAAGCGTACGAGGTTTTAGGCCTCGTGACATGACTCCATCCGTTAATGGCCAACCCGCGTCTAATATGATTGGGCATCCAAGAATCATCCTCGCAAGAACAGTTATTTTGTGCGAAGGTGACATAATGACAATAATCGAGCTTTTATCGAGAACTTTTTTAAGTGAAAATAGTTGTTTTACAATCTGTATTGTTTGATACTTGAACGATATGAATTCCTTGTAAAGATTTTGTGAGTTAAAATTGAGTAACACACTTGAGCGTGAATAGTTTCGATCAACAAAACTCAGAAAATAAACCTTAGCATTCGCTTCGCCTGCTGCATTCATATGCCCAGTTTAATCCGTAAACATGCATATACTTTGAGAATGCGAGCAAAATATCCACCTCTACGAATTCATGTCTGGGGTGGACTTGGCTCTCAGCTATTCGCTGTCTATTTGGCCTATCAAATTGATCAGCGTTACCCAGGAAAATCACTTACCTTAGTTTTGCACTCCGGAGGAGTCACGAGGCGATTGCCTGAGATTTGCAATTTATTTCCTGAATATGAATACCGAGAAGTGGATGACTTCTTTTCACGGGGTCATTTCACATCCAAGAAAATAAAGAAAAACTTTGTGCCGAATTTGAAAACGATATTTCGTAACTTGCTTCTCCTTACCGGACTGCTGGCGGAAGAGAATGACGACAGATCTAGAAAGGTCCGTCCATGGACAATGTCTGCCCGAGGGCATTACTTTCACAAGAAAGTTAGTAGCGATTTTCTGAATTTGCTTTATAGCCGATTGGAAAGTCAGTTCGGAAGTTTAATTGGCGAGTATCAATCTATTGACGTGTTGCACTATCGACTCGGTGACCTAATGGATCTTGTTGAAAAGAAACCAATCGAAACAAGCCGGATAGCAAATGCTTTGATTAATATAAAACATAATGAAGAGATAACTGTCTTTTCAGACTCCCCAGGGATTGCAGTGGAGCTGCTAAGTAGCGCAACTATTAAAACTCGCTTCGTTGGATCAAGTTTATCTGCTAGCGAAATTTTGTTTGTTGCTGCTAATGCAAAATTATTTATAGGAACTTCTTCAAAAATTTCTTATTGGGTAGTCATTCTGCGAAATTCGGTAACAGGCAATTCCGCAAATTACATCCCAAAGGCTGATTCAGTGATTATGGATAATCTAATTGGCGATTTTCATGAGGTGAAATACTATTAACAGCATAGGAATTTCAAAGCCGCGAGTAGTAATCGTTGGTGTTGTGCGAAACTGTGGTAGAACTCTTATTGGCGAATATAAGAATCTAATTCAGGCCTGTAAATCACTAGAGGTTGTTGACACTTTTTTTGTAGAGTCTGATTCTGATGATGGTACAAAAGATAGATTAAGCGATCTCGTAAATTCGTTTGATAATTTTCACTTTGAATCACTACCGGATTTACGGGAAACCATTCCCGATCGGATTGAAAGGATCAGGTATTGTCGTAACAGGTACGTTAGCTACTTACGAAATAATTTTAGTTCAGAGGATTTCGATTTTGTGATTGTTGCTGATATGGATGGAATTAATTCTGCAGTGTCGAGGTATGCCATTGATTCGTGTTTCAAATTTGATAACTGGGATGCACTCTTTAGTAATCAATTTTTTGGACTGAGCGACCTGTTGGCATTGAGAGCCAAGGGTTGGTTAGAGAGGGATTTTCTTTGTGAATTGGAAGCGGCTCGAGTAGGTTTGCGTAATACTTTTTTTAAAAATAATTTCATTGGTGATTTAACGCGCTACTTAAAATACGATCAAACTCGTAGGCAAATTATTTACAAGCGAATGCGATTTCTCGGCTTTCGTAAAAGACTCATCAAAGTAGAATCTGCTTTTGGCGGAATCGCGGTGTATAGGGGATGGTGTTTCTTTAAATACGACTACGAGAATTTGGAATCACCTAAGGAGTGCGAGCATGTTTCTTTTAATTTAGCCTTGAGTGAAGCTGGGGCTAGACTTTTTATTAACACTAGACTCATTAATTCATTCTTAAATACTTACAATATGAATAAGTTTTTTTTAATTCGGCTTCTAAGGCTGTGGCGTTGGAATCGCAATAAGACACTTTAATCTCTACTCGTTTAAGTGATGGTCTTCTCTGCTATTCTTATTGGACAATTGAGGGGGAAATCATGCGACTAAGCGGTGAAAATGTCTTGATTTTTGGGGGCACGGGTTCATTAGGCAAAGCTTTGATTCGTAGACTCCGAAAAGATAACAAGTTAGCCATTTATTCACGAGATGAAGCAAAGCATTGGACAATTAAGAATCATTTACAGAATCAAGAGGATATCGATTTTTTTGTGGGTGACATTCGGGATCTCAATCGTGTAACTGAGGTTTGTAAAAAAGTAAATCCGTCTGTAATTATTATTGCCTCAGCGCTAAAGCAAGTTGACACTTGTGAAAGCTCTCCTTTTGAAAGTATTCAAACTAATACCTTAGGTGTCAGGAATGTCTGCGAGTCCGTGTTGCATCTTGAAGACCACTTGTCTGATCTTCATTCCGTTTTACTTGTATCAACCGATAAAGCCTGTTCACCAACAAATGTTTATGGAATGTCGAAAGCGTTAGCCGAAAGACTTGTTACGAGCTATCAGTCTTATCAAAGTAAAACCAAATTCGTCGCGGTGCGTTATGGCAACGTTCTTGAATCAAGGGGATCAATTATTCCTCTTTTTAAGCATCAGATCGAAGCTGGTGTTGAACTTACCGTAACCGATGAACGAATGACAAGATTTATAATGACACTTGATCAAAGCATTGATCTGATTGAGCGAACGATTAGTCAATCTCAAAGTGGGCAGATTTGGATTCCTAGAATTCCTGCCATGAAGATATTGGATCTTGCCGATATCTTTGCATCTCGCTCAGGTTCAAAAGTCAAAGTTACCGGTATGAGACCTGGAGAAAAGCTTCACGAAGACTTAGTAAGCGAGCCAGAATCGGTAAGAACCCGTGAAAAAGAAGGTCATTATGTTATTGACTCTCCATTTAGTTCTGCGGATAGTAAAAACGGGTTATTCAACTACGCATCTAATCAGGATTTGTTTGAGAGAGAAAAGTTGGAAGAGTATCTAGATTCTTTGGGCATATTTGATATGAATCTCGATGAATTCCTCGGTCGTGATATTGAAGAAATACGAGGACGTTAATTTTGAAATTTCCATTATTTAAAATTAACCTTAATTCTGAAGCTTCTCTATTGAATCTAGAAAAAGTATTTGCCTCAGGTTTTATTAACGAAGGCGAAGAAGTAATTGAGTTGGAAAAACAACTTTCAGACTTCTTGCAAGTCAAGAACCTAACTCTGGTCAATTCCGGTACAAGCGCACTTACGTTGGCATTGAGAATAATTGGGGTCGGCGAAGGTGACGAAGTTATAACAACCGCGATGACATGTGTTGCAACAAATACTCCGATTACCAACTCTGGAGCGTCGATTGTTTGGGCGGATATAGATGCGAATACCGGCATGATTTCAGTCGACGACGTAGAATCAAAAATTACTTCTAAAACTAAGGCGATAATGATTGTTGATTGGGCAGGTACGCCGGCAAACCTACTTGCTTTTCAGAGCCTCTCAGAGAGGTACTCAATACCTATAATCCAGGATGCGGCCCACGCTTTTGGAGCGCAATATGACGGATTGCCAATATCAAATTTTGCGGATTTCACCTGCTTTTCCTTTCAGGCAATCAAGCACTTCACTACAGGTGACGGTGGTGCTCTAGTATGCCGAGAAGACAAAAAATCAATTCTTGCAAGGAAACTAAAGTGGTTTGGATACGACCGTGACTCCGTCAAGGACTCAAAGGGAGAGTGGAAAGGCCAAAAATGGGATGCAGACATATTAGATGGGGAAATTGGATATAAATTTAATATGAATAACATGGCGGCGGCTGTTGGTTTGGCGAACCTACCAAATATGCCGGATACGCTAATGCGTCATAGAAGTAATGCTAAAGAATTTCGAAGCCTTCTTGCTGACCATCCGAAAATTATTTTGATGGAACTGGATCCTCGCGCTGAATCTAGTTTTTGGGTGTTCACATTGAGACTAGATTTAAGCGAAGAAAAACGGGATCTACTTCTGGCAAAATTAAATGATCGGGGAATTGGGGCTGGATTGGTGCACCTTCCAAACGATCGCTACTCTGCATTTAACAAGCATCGAGTATTTCTTGAGCAGACCGAACTGTTTGCCTCTACCCAAATCTCACTTCCTTGCGGATGGTGGATAAAATCCAGTGACGTCCAAGAAATTGCAAAATCGTTGATAGAAGAGCTAGACGCAATTGCTAATTAGAACTTCTAGATTAGAAATCAAACCATTAGCCGAGGAGGATTTAGAAGCCGCTCGAATTCTCCACAACGATTCTGAAACCCTTCGATGGTTATCTGATACCCGCGTAATTTCTCAGAGCGATCAGGTGAACTGGTTCAAAGAGCTACAGACGTCAAAAAGTTCAATGAGGTTGGCCGTTCACTTACTGAATAGTGATGATTTAGTTGGAGTTTTTCGGATTGATCAGTTAGATCTATTTAACAAATCCGTAAACGTGGGTCTTGATATTTCTTTGTCACATCGCCGATTAGGGTACGCAAAAGAAACCTATCGGGCAATGTTTGAATATTTTTTTCGGGAATTGAAACTGAATCGTCTTGCCTTGATCACGCTAGCTTCAAATATTGCTGCAATAAAATTGTATGAAGAACTTGGATTTAGCCGTGAAGGTATTCTTCGCCAAGCATTTATCCGAGATTCTTTGTTTGTTGATGCATATCAGTACGCACTACTAGAATCGGAATTTTTGAACTAAATGGATTTATCTAATGTAACGTTGCTTATTCTTTCACACAATAGACAGCATTGTTTGATAAAAACTTTGGATTTCTACACCGGCACAGAATTGAATTTGCTTGTTTTGGACAATTCTCCCTCAGATTTAGACCAGAGATTCATTCCCGTAAACTGTCGCTACTTTAATTCTGAGGAATCATTCGCGAATCGTTCAGGGCAAGCGGCTAAACTGATTCAAACTCCATACACAATCATTGGAGCAGATGACGAAATATACTTGCCATCTGCTCTCGAAAAAATGAGGGACTTCTTAGACACTCATCCTGATTACGTTGCGGCCGGTGGAAACGCGATTGCAGTTTGGGAATACGGACCAATAATTGCTGCCAGTTGGGCATATAAAAATACCTTTAGGTATCACAATGAGGCAGATAGTGCCTACGAGAGAATCAGGATTCATACAGGGGAAGGTTCTGGCCCAATGACTTCATTTTTCACTTGCAATCTTGTTCGGACCTCTGCAGCCCGCAATTGCTTGAACATGTATGCGAAAGCACCAATCCTGGCAACAGATGCAATAAGTGTGCTTTCGATTTGCGGAGCTGGAAAGTCAAAATATTTGGACGTAATATATTGGATTAGAAATTGGAACCAGAGTCCCCGCTCGCACTCTGGTTGGGATAGAAGAATGTTCTTGCACGAATGGTGGAGAGATCCGATAAATGCCGAAAATCGCAGGAAATTTATGAACGATTTACGCTCAATTTATATGACTTTCTCTCAAGACTCCGAATTCGAAAATTCATGGAATTTGATTTTAAAGTCCGATGAAGTTCTTCAACATCGATCTAGTTATTTTTCCACTCAATTTGCAAGATTCTCCGAAATACCAACTTGTAAAGTATTAAAATACTGGATTAAGAAATTCCTCAAACCAGATTCACTTCCAAGCACATTAGAAGCCGTTACTGTATCAATGAAAGAATCTGTCATACAAATTTCCGAGAGTGAACTATCGAAAGCATCACTTATAGTTTCGCAACTTCGTCCTTATAAGAACTGGTGAGGTTTTCAATGTTGAGGAGTAACTAAATTTCTACAACACTTATTTTGTAGGCACGGATAAGTTAAATGAACGCATTCAATTCATTGCGCACACTTATTTTTTCACGGAAGAGACTAATTTCTGCAAGAGTAAATCGTTTTCTCGAAAGCATGGCAATCTTTGAAGCGATTTCGTCTAAATTTGTCCAGTCCGCTTCATAAAAGATTTGG
>JACCDN010490494.1_pt1 | contig 12501 bp, 7 predicted proteins | sample 7441691 | NCBI WGS metagenome assembly JACCDN01 (sample SAMN15323439, study PRJNA562643) | freshwater metagenome | isolation source: river surface water | place: USA:Blue River Watershed | collected 2017-08-16 | reverse complement strand
TTGGTTGAAGAAGATTTAAAAGCCCTTGGAAATAGCGGTGAGATGGCCAATGTCTCTTCTTATGGTTCAGATAACACAAAGCGGCTGGAAAGATTGGAAGCGATCAAACTCGGCACTGGATACTTTGCCCCTGAGGTGGCTGTGCATCAACATGAAAGTTATGTTTTGATTCCTCACCATGCCTATTTGAGGGCCTTGGTGTTAAAGTTGCGAGACGACCAAAAACTCCGTGAGGTCAAACACATTCGTTTTGTACCCGAGGGCCACCAAACTTTAAATAACGGCCAACAAAACTTTGATCCTAAGAACCAAACTCTTTATCTCAGTGTAAACATTCTGCAAAATAGACAAGTTTTTTTAACAACTGTTCTGGCGGGGCTAACAAAACCTCAATAAATCAGGGATTGCTATTCAACAGAAGTTAAGTTCAATCAAGAGATGCTCATAAAATCAAAGTCATGATCATTGTTGAATCAACTCAAACAAAAACTTTTTCTACAAAAGCTCCGATGATCTTCTCAATAGCCATTTTTCTTATTTTCCCTCTAGACAGATTTCCAAAAGGTAGCTCATAATACCAATTGCCGTGTTCGATCCCACCGGACTTTTTTGACCTCAGATCGTGAGTGTGTCTTAGTTTCACCGTATCCGTGTGTTGTCTCTTCTCCCTATACTGAACGTCAGAAATGCCTTCATACGGCGTTGTCCTTTTCGCGAACCCTTCGACGTACAACCTTAGTACGCCTCAGGTTTCGCCTCGTCGGCCGCCTTGTCTGACGTCATTTCTGACGTTCAGACTTAAGACGTTGTCTCTATTACCTGTTTTTTCTAAAAACTCAGCATAGGGGGGAAATATGAAAAAATTACTTTTGTTTTTCATGGAGTGCGTTCTTGTTTTTAACACTTCTATTGCCTCTGCGGGCGTTCTCAACAAAGCCCCCACCTCAAAAATTACGAGCCCTGCGGCGGGAGCCACTTACACCTCGCCCGCTACGATCGTCATTTATGCACAAGCCGCTGATTCGGATGGCAACATCAGTAAAGTTCAGTTTTATAATGGAAATACACTTCTAGGCACAGACACCTCTTCGCCTTACAGCTATACCTGGTCCAACGTTTCGGCTGGCAGTTACACACTAAAGGCCAAAGCCTACGATAATAAAAATTCGACCACGACTTCATCGGGAGTAAAAGTAACCGTCACGTTGCCCAACAAGCCTCCGACGGTTTCACTCACGGCCCCCAGCAATGGCAGCACCTACACTTCACCGGCAAATTTTACGATGTCGGCAACCGCTTCTGACAGTGATGGCAGCATCAGCAAAGTCAGCTTTTATCGTGATAGTACGCTGCTAGGTACCGACTCTTCTTCACCTTATAGTTTGAGCGTTTCAAATTTGGGTGTGGGCACTTATTCTTTGACGGCAATTGCGACAGACAATCAATCGGCGACCTCAACGTCCTCACCTGTTTCGGTGACGGTCCAATCGCCTAATCAATCTCCCATGGTGACACTCACAAGCCCTGTGAGTGGCTCTGTTTATCAGGCACCGGCTACAATTACCCTCTCAGCGACCGCCAGCGATTCTGACGGCACCATTGGCAAAGTCGATTTTTATCAAGGAAGCACACTGTTGAATACAGACACGACTTCTCCTTATAGTTATACGTGGTCTAATGTTTCAGCGGGGTCTTACAGTTTTTATGCCAAGGCGACGGACAATACCGGTGCCGCCACAAGCACGATCACGGTGAGTATCGATGTTCAGAATGTGATCGATTCGGATCACGACGGAGTTGCCGATAGCGTGGATAACTGCCCGCTTGTGACAAATACCGACCAGGCCAACTCAGATGCCGATAGCTTTGGAAATTTCTGCGATAATTGCCCAACGATTGACAATAATGACCAAGCCGATAGCAATCAAAACGGTATCGGTGATGTTTGCGATGTCGCCAATGCCAACGCCACCTTGGGAATGAATCTTGAGCAAGTGGGAGCGGTGGGAAAAGCGTGGGTCTTTGTCGATGTTTTCAAAACCTCAACACCGTTTGTGGCAAAAAATTCGAACTTCTCGACATGGACCGGAGCCCCCCTTGATTTGGATGAAGAAGGCTGGGTACTTTCGCTTCAACCCAACCAGATTGCCGTCACTCAGATGATCGATCGTCAGGGGGCAGATTATCCTGCGGGTCAGTATATTTGTCTTTACGACGGACAGGGAACGATCACATTTGGCGGCGATGCGTCGATTGTTTCTCAAACTCCCGGTCGAATTGTGGTGCAAGTGAATCCTACCGATACCGGAAAAACGGTTTTAATCATTAGCGCGACACAAAATTCAGACCCTATCCGCAATATCCGTTTTCTCATGCCCGGCTTTGAAGACACCTACACCACACAAACATTTCATCCAGAATTTTTAGAAAAACTTAACCCGTTTCGTGTATTGCGTTTTTTAAATTGGACACGTTCAAATAACTCACCGCTACAAAGTTGGTCTCAACGCACGAAACCCACGAGTCAAACCCAAGCCGATGTGTACGGCGTGGCTCCTGAATATATCATCGAGCTCGCCAATCACCTCGGAACCGATGTCTGGATTAACATTCCTCACTTGGCCGACGATGATTACATCACCCAATTGGCCACCCTTTACCGTGACGAGCTCAACCCTAATCTTCGTGTGTATATTGAATACAGTAATGAACTCTGGGGGATTTTTACTCAGGGAGATTGGGCAGAGTCACAAGGTTTGGCCATGGGACTTTCTACCGATCCCTTCACGGCACGTATTCGTTTTCATTCACAACGCAGTGTCGAGATCTTTCGCATCTTCACTCAAGTCTTCGGCAATACCCAACGTCTCGTGCGCGTGCTCGGCGCGAGCCACATCAATCCATTGACCATTACCGAAGCGATGGATTGGCAAAATGCTTCTCTTGAGGCCGATGCAGTCGCCACTGCCCCTTATTTTGCCGGACGATTGGGAACGGCACGTTATGCATCAAATACTGTTCAGATGACGGTTTCAGAATTGTTAAGCGCCATGGACGGAGAAAGCGCGCTCGCCAACAGCTACACTCAAAGCAACTCGAGCCTGGTTCGAGCCAAGGGGCTTGACTACATCGCCTATGAAGGCGGCCAAGCCTTGTACGGACAAGACGGTTGGGAAAACGACTCACGCTTGACCAATCTTTTCACCGCCACCAATCGCGATCCTGGTATGCGGGCTTTGTATCTGAAACATTTTACGGAATGGAGACAAAACGGAGGAGGGCTTTTTATGGGTTTTGTCTACGCCTCGCGTTATTCTAGCAACGGCAGCTGGGGATTTTTTGAATCACAACAGCAAGATCCTGCGACGTCTTACAAATGGCTTGGGATGATGGATTTTCTGCAGGCGTATCCGCAGTGAAACATTGAGAATGACGGATGGATTGAAATAACACGCACACAACCCTGACAGTTGGCTGATGAATCGTTATCATACGAAAAAATTGTATGGCTTGGCCATATCACGCATGGAGAATATTTTTTATTTCTCTCCCCAATTTTGGCCGAGAGAAAGATCCACCTGAAGGGGCACGCTGAGCGAAGCGATGTTTTCCATTTCGTGACGAACCAAGTTTTTTACCAACTCTAACTCATCTTCACACACTTCAAACACGAGTTCATCGTGTACCTGAAGCAGCATTTTGCTTTTTATTTTTTGCAACTTGAATTTTTGATCAATTTCAATCATGGCGAGTTTGATCAGGTCAGCAGCCGTTCCTTGAATCACCGTATTAAACGCAATTCGTTCGGCAAAACCGCGCGCACCCATATTTTTACTTAAAATATCTGGCACTTTTCGTCTGCGACCATAGAGGGTACGCACCTCTCCTTTTTCACGCGCCTCTTTTAAAACCTCTTCTCGGTATTTAAGAACCCCCGGATATTTGAGAAAATACTGTTCGATATATTCTTTCGCCTTGGCCTGCGAAACGCCAATCTGCCCCGACAAACCAAAAGGCGTCTGGCCGTAGATGACAGAAAAGTTAAGCGTTTTTCCAACAGATCTCATTTCAGAAGTGACTTCTTTGGGTTCAATTCCAAAAAGAGTCGCGGCGGTCATCCGGTGAACATCTTCACCGTTTTGAAAGGCCTTCACCAACGATTCATCTTTTGAAACATGGGCGAGTAACCTTAACTCGATTTGAGAATAATCGGCGGAGAGAAGCTGAAAACCCTCCGGCGCAATAAAAGCACGACGAATTTTTCGACCATCTTCGGTGCGAATGGGAATATTTTGAAGATTGGGATCAGAGCTTGATAAGCGACCCGTCTCCGCAACCGTCTGATTAAAAGAAGTATGCACACGATCGGTTTTGGGGTCGGCAATCGCAAGCAAGGCATCGACATAAGTTGATTTGAGTTTAGTGAGCGAACGATAAGCTAAAATCTCACGGGGTAAATCGTGAAGTTTGGCGAGTGTGGTGAGCACGTCCACATCGGTGGAATAGCCCGTTTTAGTTTTTCGCTGAACGGGAAGGCTCAGTTTTTCGAATAAAATTTTTCCGAGTTGCTTGGTCGAGTTGACGTTGAATTCTTCTCCGGCGAGTTCATAAATTTTAATTTCGGATTTTTTCATCCGATCTGAAAAATCGTTTTGCAAATACGTGAGCCACGCGCGGTCAATGCGAATGCCCGTCAGTTCGATATCGGCCAAAACCGACACGAGAGGAATTTCAATCTTTTGAAAAACACCCAAAAGATTTTCTTCTTTTATTTTTTGCAGAAAAATCTTCGAGAGTCGAAAGGTGACATCGGCATCTTCACCCGAATAGGCCAGGGCCTGATCTAACGGAACTTCGGCAAACGATTTTCTTCCGGCATCGGTCACTTCTTCATAGCGGATCGTTCGGTGACCCAAATACTTTTGAGCTAAAGCGTCCATGCCATGACCTTCGGTAGGATCAATCAGATAGGAAGCGATCATGGGGTCGACACTTAAAGGGCTTACTTCCACCCCATGAGTTTTAAGCACTTGGTAATCAAACTTAAAGTTTTGAGCGACCTTGAGTTTTAAAGGATTTTCGAGGATGGGTTTGAGGGAGTGAAGAACGTGGCGGAGGTCTAGTTGCGTAGGATCAGACCTCCCCCCAGCCCCCTCCTTTGTAAGGAGGGGGTGATCTCCGGGTTCCCTCTCCTTGCCAAGGAGAGGGTTAGGGAGAGGTCTCACATGCCCCACCGGAACATAATACGCCCTTCCCTCCTCCGTGCAAAAAGAAAGCCCGACGAGTTTTGCTTCTCGTGGATTTAAAGAAGTGGTCTCGGTATCAAACGCAAACTCAGGCACTTGCTCCAAATCTTTTAAAAGAGTTTGAAAGTTTTCTTCAGTGTTCACCAAAAGATATTTTGTCGTATCGATTTTTTCACCCGCTCCCGCCCCTTCACTGGAGGAAGAAGAATCAGACACAAACTGAGAGAGAAGACGGGTAAAGCCGAGTTCTTTGAAGATTTCATAAAGAGGAGAAGTCTGTGCCTCTCCCTCTGCTTGCCAAGCAGAGGGAATTGCCCCCTCTTTGCAAAGGAGGGGGTTGGGGGAGGTCTTAAAATCTTCGAGTTTGAAATCAATCGGCACCTGACAATCGATCGTCACCAACTGACGAGAGAGTAAAGCCAGCTCTTTATTTTTTTCTAAAATTTCTCGTTTCTTTCCCTTTACCTCATCCAATCTTTGATAAAGAGAATCGATCGAACCAAATTGCTGAATGAGGCTGGTGGCCGTTTTTTCGCCAATCCCGGGAACTCCAGGAATATTATCACTGGCATCCCCCGATAAACCCAACACCTGGGTCACCTGAGCGGGCGCGACTCCAAAACGTTCGTGCACTCCTTTGATATCGGTACGACGATTTTTCATCGTATCGAGCAACTCGACGCGATCAGAGACAAGCTGCATGAGATCTTTGTCTCCCGTCACAATCACAATCTGAATTCCCTCATTTTCAAAACGACGGGTAATCGTTCCAATAATATCGTCTGCTTCAAAACCCGCTTTCTCTAAAGCAGGAATGTTCATCGCCTGCAGGATTTTTTTGATCCAAGGAATTTGTTCGGCGAGATCGGAAGGCATTTCTTTTCGCTGAGCTTTATACGCCTCGAATACTTGTTTGCGAAAAGTGGGCTCGGGCCGATCCCACACTGCAACCAAATGCGTGGGTTTATGCTCTTCGAGAAGCCTTAAAAACATCTGCACAAAACCATAAGTGGCGTTCGTGGGAATTCCCTTCGAACTTGAGAGATGACCAATCGCGTAGTAGGCACGAAAAAGATAAGAAGAGGCGTCGAGGATGAAAAGTTTCATGGGTTTTTATATTCCCTCGCCCTTTCGGCGTAACTGAAGGCGGAGAGTTTTAAGAATTGAATTTCTTGTTCGGTGAGTTCACGTTTCACACGGCAAGGGCTGCCAAGCGCCAAACTACGAGGGGGAATGATGGTGCCTTCGGTGACAAGCGACCCAGCACCGATGATGCAATCGTCACCGATCTGCACACGATCCATTAAGATAGAACCCATTCCCACGATGACCCGGTCTCCCACTTGGCAGCCATGCAAAATCACCCGATGACCGACGGTGACTTCGTCACCAATCACGCACGGCGTGACGCCGTTGCTGGTGTGGCACAAACTTAAATCCTGGATGTTGGTGTTTTTTCCAATGCGAATGGGAAGCACATCGCCGCGGAGTACCGAATTAAACCAAATACCAGAACCTTCGCCCACACTCACATCACCAATGAGATAGGCACCGGGGGCGACAAAAACGCTTTCATGAACTTGAGGCAGTTGACCTTGGTAGGCGACGAAGGAGGACATAGGCGCACACTCCTAAAATAGAACCGATACCATCGGCAAGCAAATCCCAACCACTGCTGTTTCGTCCTGGAACGAAAGATTGATGAAATTCGTCGGTAACACCAAAGAAGGTCGATAAGAGAATAGAAGTAAGGATGAGCAGGGGCAATCGTGATGTATATTGAGATTGGAGTCGTACAACCAAAAAACCTAAAACAGCATAGGCACCGAGATGGGCGATTTTATCGTGACCACCAGTGGGAACCGAAGGCTGGGCGGAGAATGTATAAATGAAAACACAGTAAACGATGACGGGGAGCCAGTAGAAGAAAGAAAGTCGGGTTAAAGTCATAAACACAAAAAACAGTCATCCCCGCGAAAGCGGGGATGACATAAACGTATTACATTTTGTACTTTCCAAAATCTTCGGGAGAGAGGTTTTCTAAAATTTCAGCCCATTTTTGCTGTTTGGTAATATCTTGATCACCGGTCTTGGAGAGATCGATGCGTCTCGATTTTTCCATGACTTTTTTATGCACATAGATCGGCGCGCTCGTTCTGAGAGCCACCGCAATCGCATCGGACGGACGTGAATCCATGACAAAAGATTTTTCGGGAGTGCTTAAATGAATGCTGGCGTAAAAGGTATTATCAGCCAGGTCGTTGATTTCGACACGGTCCACTTTGACGGCTAACTCTTGAAGAAGATTTCGGATGAGATCATGAGTCATCGGGCGAGCGAGTTGAATTTTTTCAAGTTCGGTCGCAATAGAAGAGGCCTCGATCAAACCAATCCAAATGGGAAGAGCGGTCTTTTCATCGAGGTCTTTGAGAATGATGATGGGCATGTTCGTAAAGGGATCGATCGTAAGCCCAGTCACCTTCATGTGGATGAGTGCAGATTCTGACATAAACTTTTAAATTTCTCCGATGAGTGCTGAGGGAGTCGCCCTGACAATTCGGGCGGTCAAGAACTCTCCCACTTTTGACGCCTCTCCTCCAGAAACATGAACCACACGATTATGGGTCGTGCGACCCTGAAAACTTACGCCAATTTTAGAGGGACCTTCAAGCAATATCTCGTAAGACTTTCCGACACACTCTTGATTTTTAAGAAGCGAGATCTGATGCTGTTTTTCTTGAAGCAAGCGTAGACGACTTTCCTTCTCTTGACCAGGAACATCGTCTGCCAAATAACGACCCGCCGTTGTGTGGGGACGAGGAGAATAGTGAAAGGAATAAGCGGCATCAAATTGCACTTCATCGAACAACGAAAGTGTTTCATCAAAATCGGCAGAAGTTTCCCCAGGAAACCCAACGATCAAGTCTGTGGTCAGGGCAATTTCAGGGCAGGCCTTTTTGAGAGCGCGGACGACTTCAAGGTATTCTTCACGCGTATAGGTTCGGTACATTTTTTTCAGAACGGAGTTGGACCCGGATTGAACCGGCAAATGCAGGTGTTTCGCCAAAATCGGAAGATCACAAAACGCCTGAATCAGGTCTTGCTTGACGTCTTTGGGATGAGAGGTCGTAAAACGCAAGCGCTGGAGAGGTGTTTCTTCAGCAATACGGTAGAGAAGACGTGCAAACGAAATTTCTCCCTGTTTTTGGGTACCGTACGAATTGACATTTTGCCCCAGGAGAGTCACCTCTTTTACGCCGTGTTCACAGAGGCGGGAAATCTCACGGATGATTTCGTTACTGGATCTGGAAACCTCACGCCCGCGAACATAAGGCACAATACAAAACGAACAAAAATTGTCGCAGCCCTTCATAATGGTGACAAAGGCCTGGGTTTTGGATTCTTCTGTCCCTTGGGTCAAATCAACAAATGAAAAATCCTGGGGTTTGATTCTTGAAGTGGCATTGATCGAAACCGCCGCTTTGCCTTCGAGCGAGCAAACAATCTCGGGCAGCTTCGAAAGTTGATCGGGCCCCAAAACAAAATCGAGGTAGTCAAAACGACTGAGCAGCGACTCTCCTTCTGATTGAGCCTGACAGCCTGAAATTCCCAAAATCATCCAAGGGCGAATTTTCTTCAATGAATGAAAACGCCCCACCGCTGAATGAGCGCGGTGAGAGGCTTTCTCGCGCACGCTGCAAGTGTTGATCAAGACAAGGTCGGCTTCTTTTGATTCGGTGGTGGGTTCGTAGTGAAGCGTTTTCAAAAGCTGGCCCATTCGCGTCGAATCATCGACGTTCATCTGGCAACCGTGAGTTTCAATGTAGAATTTTTTCATTCAGAAAAGAACTTTTGTGGGAAAAACTAACAGTTCGTTAAAAAACACCATCCCGAACAGGATGTTGAAAAAGCCCCCAGATACAAGGCACCCGCAAAGGCCCGACTGAGGTCCGCCGGAGGCGGATTGAAGGAGAGCCTGTAGCGGGTAACGCAGTAGATGGGGCTTTGTCAACATCCTGCTAAAAGGCCTTGTCGACCTTGATTTGATTGAGAAGCTCATCCAAGTCTTGCTTATACTCCAGCTCATCGACAATTACATCAAAGTCATCACGAAAACCGGTCTCAAAATCTACCGGACGACGGATGTTTTCTTTGAGAGTATCGACGTAACGGTCGGGGCTCGATTTGATGATGTTATCGACATATTTGTTGAGTGACTTGAGGGATTTTTTTCGTTTCTCTGCACGCAGGTTTTTCCAGCATTTCAGATAGTGCAGACGACAAAAGCCCTGAGCAGTTTGCTCACTCATACAACCCGGTTCTTTACAGATCTTAATTTTAGGTGACATAGGGACTCAGATCTCGCTTTCAAAACCCTTATCACATCTTTTTTGGGTTTCAATCGAAAATCGATTCTCCTCCAAAACGCTTGAGAGCCTCCTGAAACTTCTCTTTTTTCCGACGTTCTTCTGCACTCTCAGCCTCAAACTCCTCACGTAAATGGGGAGCGATGGCCTCTTTCGTTTTTTTCTTCAGAAAGCGGTCTTCCCGAACACGAAAGTAAACCAACCCCACTAAAAGAGTGATCACAAAAATGGAAAGAAAAAATAAAATCACTCCCCCTCCGCCACTTTCAAAATTTCTGCTTTGATTTTTTTTAACTTATCAGACTGCAATATTTTTTGACCAAAAATATCTTTAATATAGAAAACATCGGCGGCCTGGTCGACTTTAGTGGAAATTTTTGAGACATCAACATAGAGGCCCAATTGCGAGAAAGCAGATAAAATTTCGTAGAGAAGGCCCACCCGGTTATTGGCATAGATATCAATGACCGTATAGTAAGCCGAAACGTCATTGTCGACCTCTACTCTGGCCGGCAGAGCACGCGCCTGTTTGTTTTTAAGCCAAGAGGGTTTTTTACGCGACTCAATCAGCTCGAAGATTTTTACCCGACCTTCAAGAATATCGGTCATATCTTTTTTGAAGAGATCAAACCTCCGCTGCTCACGAATCATCTCAAGATGGGAATCGGTAAAACGGATCGCGACCAGCGCATGCCCTGCCTTCGATAAATGCTGCTTTGCTTCAAGAATATTGAGGTCATTCGCCGACATCACCCCCGCTGTTTTCGCCAATAAACCGGGGGTTGAGGTCGTATAAAGTAACAGTTCATTGACGTTGTCTTTTTCAATGACAGAAAACTCAATGAGAACATGATCGAGCCCCACTTTGACCACTTGGCGCAAATGAGCCAAAATTTCTTCGGGAGTATAGGAAAGAAAATACCGATGCGGCATCTGCCCCAGGTAATCTCTCGCCACCCCCTCTTCGGCAGTTTCCAAAAAATGAGCCAGAATTTTTTCTTTCACCTGGCCCATCATCTGGTCCAGTCCTTCATGAGTAGAAGAATCGGATTTTAAAACCTGACGGGCCCGTTTGTAAAGTTCGGAGAGAAGAGTCCCCTTCCACGGCGTCCAGACATCGGGGCCCACCGCCCGAATATCGGCCCAAGTCAAAATGAAAAGTTTATTGAGATGATTCAAATCTTGCATGGACCGTGCAAATTGAACGATCAGATTCATGTCATCTAAATCACGGCGCTGGGAGAGGTGTGGCATTAAAAGATGGCTTTTCACCAAAAACTCGACCATCTCACGTTCAGACTCTGTGTAACCCATCCGATCGGAAGCCCGAGCTGCCATCTCGGCCCCAACGATAGAATGATTTTTTCCCCTTCCTTTTCCGACATCGTGAAAAAACAGTCCAAAGGCCAGCAGATCTTTACGAGTCACTTGATTCAAGGCCTCTTTAAAAAGGGGAAACTCCTGGTCGTATCCGCCCTCATAAAGCTTGGAGAGCTCCCCCACCGCAAAGATGGAGTGAGAATCGACGGTATAAATGTGATAAACATCGTGCTGCGGTCGGTAGAGCACTTCAGAAAACTCGGGGATCACTTTATCCAACACCCTCAATTCATGCATCAACTTCAAGGCCCGGCCCAAACCATTGAGATCAGAAAACATCTCTTTGAGCACCTGGTTGACATCCGAACGTTCAGCAAAATCTTCTTTCACATGCAACACCGCCTGTGAAATCCAACGTCGCGTTTGCGGATCCAAATCCACTTCCTCGCGTTGAGCCAAACGAAACACCCTGATCAGATGACTCGAGTCCTGTTCAAAAACCTGAGCTGATTTTGCAAAAACTTTTCCTTCACGAATATAAAATGCCCCATTCTCATAAGAGACATTTTTCTTAAGGCTTAAACGAATCTTTTTTTCAGGAGTCGCCAGAAGAGCTTCTGTCACCAGGGTCGCAATCCGTTTGATGTTGGCCGCATGGTGATAATAGGTTTGCATAAATTTTTCGACGGCCAAAATACCGGTTTCATCTTTGTATCCCAACTCTTTTGAAATTTTTTCCTGAAGCTCAAAGGTGAGCTGGTCTTCTTTTTTGAGAACATGAAAATGAATGGCGTTTCGTATCTGCCACAAAAAGTTTCGCGCCAAGATGAGCTCTTGAAGGGCATCTTCGGACAACACCTTCTTTTCCACCAAGTCTTCTAATCGACGCGCCCCCGCCAACACACGACCAAACCACAAAATATTCTGAAAATCGCGAAGTCCTCCTTCGCTTTCTTTTACGTTGGGTTCGATAATATAAACCGAGTCCCCATAACGTTTACGACGTTCGTTATTTTCTTTGATTTTGGCACGAATGAACTGTTCCACCGTAGATTTTGAAGCAATTTCCTCTTCCAAAACCTGAAAAAATTCGGTGGCCACTTCACGATTGCCGCTCAAATAGCGGGCGTCGAGCATGCTGGTAAAACTGACCGCATCCTCGCGCATCGTTCGACGACAATCTTTCAGTTGACGACTTGCGTAGCCCACATCGAGACCACAATCCCATAAAACGTAAAGAATCGAATCGGTCAGCGCGGTCAGATACTCTTCAGAACCTTCCCGAAAAACAAAAAGCAGATCGACATCGGAATGAGGATTCATTTCCGAACGACCGTACCCTCCCAAGGCAAGCAAGACACACTCGCGTGAAAAGTTCGGATGAGCCTCCTGAAAAAGCCAGTCGGCTCGTTCGAAGAGGGTCGTAATCATGTCGTTAATGTAGAGGGTTTCCAGTTGAACCAGTTTGTCACTGGAAAAATTTTGGTGGTGCAGCTCTTGCACCCGCTGACGTGCCTTTTTAAGATATTCGGTCGCAGAGCTGGATGGAGTTTCACTCACCCGAAAGG
>JACCDN010799604.1_pt1 | contig 12502 bp, 10 predicted proteins | sample 7441691 | NCBI WGS metagenome assembly JACCDN01 (sample SAMN15323439, study PRJNA562643) | freshwater metagenome | isolation source: river surface water | place: USA:Blue River Watershed | collected 2017-08-16 | reverse complement strand
GTATTGATGGAAATATCAATTTTTCCATTATACACAGTGCTGTGACTTCTGATGATGCAAATTATAATGGCCTCAATCCAGATGATGTGAATGCGACTAACACTGATGATGATATTGCACAGGTTATCTTGACTCAATCAGGAGGTACCACGACCTTGAGTGAAAATGCTGGAACTGATGCGTATACTCTTGTTCTCAATTCAGAACCAACTGACTCTGTAACGGTTACTATTACTGCTGGTGATGGAATTACGGTTTCAACCAGTTCAATTGTCTTTACCACAGCTTCTTGGGATACTGCCAAAACGATTACGATAACAGGTATTGATAATGCAGATATTGATGGCGATCGTACTTCGACATTGAGTCATGTAGCTCTGAGTGATGATCCTGATTATGGTGGGATTGAAATTGATGATTTGACTGTAAATATTACTGATGATGATGCTCCAGAAGAAGAAGCTCCTGGGACAAGTCATAATGGTGGAAGTGGAAATAGTACTCCTTCATCACCAAGTGAATCAACGACTAATCCCCAACAAGAAGATTCTTCGACAGTTCCGTTTGTTCCAGCCGAAGAAACAATTATCCTTTCAGACACACAAAGACAGCAAATCGTGATTGGAGAGGCTGTACATCATGTGACTCGAGTCTCAGCTACTGATCTGGTTGCCACAATTATTTTGGAATCAGATCCAATTACACTCACTCTTCAAAAAAATAAAATAAAACGTATTGATACGGATGGAGATAAAAAAGTAGATTTGAGTGTCACCTATCTTGGTTTGGTCAACGGTACTCCAAAATTTGTCTTTGCGACTATTGCGCCAGTAGAGACGATTGTTCCTCCTGTTGCAGTTGAACCTATTGATACGGTTGTTCCAAAACAATGCCTTCTCCTCAAAGGAAATCCTTATAAAGTAGAAGGTTCTCCTGCTGTGTATTTGGTCGATGTTGCTCATAATCCTGATGGAAGTATCAATACCAGTATTGCTTGTGCCAAACGTGCCTTTATCAATGCGGATTTGTACTTTACGTATTTTGAATCATGGAAAAATATACGAACAGTTGATCCACAGGTCCTTGCAGAAATTCCAAATGATGCACTACTCTCAATTCCTGTTGGACCAAGGCGTACTTTGACGAGTGGGTCTTTGATCAAAATGATTGATGATCCAAAAGTATATTTGGTTCTGGGTGCACAAAAACATTGGATTCAAACCGAAGTAATTTTCCGTGCTCTTGGATATCTTTTTAGTTGGGTAGATGAGGTAACGAGAGATACCTTGAACTCCTTTGGAGACGGTTCTGTGATTGATAAGCCGGTTCGACCCGCAGGAACGATTATTCGCTACCCACAAAATGAAACACTCTACCGTGTCATAAACAAAGGATCTGTTCTCGATAAGCAAGAAGTAAATCCTCAAGAAATAGTATCCAACTATAATAAAGATCGAATCGTAACCGTTTCTCAAAATGAAGTATACCCACAAAACCCTGTTGTTTCTACAGCGCTATCTCTGAAGTTCACTCGATTTTTATCAGTTGGATCGAGTGGAGAAGATGTCCTGGTATTGCAAAATATTCTCAAGGATTTGGGATATTTGACCGCCACTCCAAATGGATATTTTGGTCCAGCTACTTTTGAGGCAGTAAAGCAATTTCAACAAGATAGAGGTATCGATGTTCGTGGATATGTTGGTCCTGCAACCAGAGATGCATTGAACAATCTGTAAATAAAATACTTTTGATAAAAAGCAGCCCTCTGGGTTGCTTTTTTTGCTTATTTTTTGTAGTATAGGTCATACTATGAATGAAGAAAAAAAAGCTTTACAAGAATTGGGAGAAAAAATAGACTCTACGATGAAACTTCTTCGAATTGATGATTTGGAGGAAGAAAAAAAAGAACTTGAAGATCTGATGCAATCTGAAGGCTTTTGGAATAATCAAGAAAAAGCTACTGACGTCAGCAAGCGTTTATCAGAGATAAATAATGAAATTGATGAGTGGAAAAAAATAAAAAAAGAAACACTGGGTTTGATTGATCTTTTGGATGAAATGTCAGAATCACTTGATCCTGAAATGGAAAAAGAAATTCGAGATCAACTTGAAAATTTGCAAAAACAATTTGAATCTCTTGAATTTTATTTGCTGCTAGGTGGCAAGCATGATAAAAAAAATGCAATTGTTGCTGTGTATGCTGGAAGTGGTGGTACTGAAGCTCAAGATTGGGCCGAGATGCTGCAGCGTATGCTGTTTCGCTATGCAGAAAAAAAAGGCTGGAAAGTTACGCTTCTTGATGAATCACACGGCGCAGAAGCGGGTATTAAGGCCTGTGTATTTCGTATAGAAGGAAGGTATGTGTATGGCCATCTCCAGAGTGAACATGGTACTCATCGTTTGGTTCGTATTTCACCGTTTGATGCTGAGCAGATGCGTCATACTTCATTTGCACTGATTGAAGTGATCCCAGAAATGGAAGAAAGTGATATGTCAGAAATAGATCCAAAAGATCTTCGTATTGATACCTTTATGGCCGGTGGAAAAGGTGGACAAAGTGTGAATACTACGTATTCAGCTGTGCGTATTGTGCATCTCCCGACAGGTATTACCGTGCAATGTCAAAATGAACGATCTCAGATTCAGAACAAAGCAACGGCCATGAAAATTTTGTATTCCAAACTTACCAAAGTAAAAGAAGAACAAGAAGAAAAAGAACGACTCGAGCTTCGTGGTGAGTACAAAAGCGCTGAATGGGGCAATCAAATCCGTTCGTATGTGCTTCATCCATACAAAATGGTCAAAGATATCCGTACTAGACATGAAACCAAAGATCCGGATGATGTATTAAATGGTAATCTTGATCCATTTATAGAAGCCTATTTGCGTTGGAATAAAGAAGGTCGTCCAGATAGAAGAGCCTCTGAAGAGAATGAATAATATAAAACCAATTTATTTACGAGTCCCTTTATACCAAGTTGGCTTTTTTTGCCATCTCTACCAAAACGGTTAAAAATTCTTTTCCAGACTCCACATTCATACTTTGATCTTGTGGGGTACTTTTCCAAATTGGATGAATAGCCTTCATCATTTTTATTGCATGTATTCCTTGAAACTGTTCATAAAAGGTATCATGAAAAGTAAGATTTTTTTCTCGCAGTGTCAGATGCATCCATCCAAGCTTCCCAAAATATTCTAACAGTTCATTGGGGATAATCTGATCTCCAATCAGGCTCAGTTTTGCATCAAAATTTGCATTGCCTGTTGGTGCCGTTTCTCTGGCAGTACTCTTTGGCAAAATATCAAAAGATTTTTTTTGAGGATTGTTTACCGAAAAAGTAATTGTTTTTTCGAGGGTATAGTTGTACGAAATACCAATACTTCCTCCACTTTTGGCTGTGCTGCCAAATCGTATTTCAATAGGGATTGTTTGATATACTCCCCAGACTCTGCTGTATTGATCATATATCGTATTTGAAGTTTTGTTGTTCGAAATTTCTTCATATTGAAGCCCAAGAGCGAGAGCAAACGCTTTCAGTGAATTTTCTTTTTCACTGCCTTGTATTACTTTTTCCACTTGCCCTTGATTGAATTTTTTCAAAAAAGAAACTGCAATTACAAAAAGAATAAATAAAATAAGATAGGTCATAAAAAAATTTAGTGAAAAGATAAAATTTCTTTGAGAGTATCTCTTGATATCGCTTTGGTCAAGAGAATAAAAAGAAAATAAACAGTGGCTCCGAGAAGAATACTAATTAGGACAGGAATATTTTGCATAAAAGACAGAGCGGTAGCCATAGCCGCGGTGGAAAGAATGGCCCTTGCTAAAAATTTGTAGGGGAGTGGCAATCGAACAAGTCTTCCAATCATAATAAAAAGTCCAACCCCGACAAAGATTTCTGAAAAAACAGACATCCATGCTGCACCGATCATACCAAATTTTGGCAGAAACACGAGATATCCGATGAGGGTCAAAATAGCAGCGCTGATATATACAAACAGTGCTCGTCGTTGCTGATCAATAGCAACAGCAATATGGCCATACAGAGAACTCACAAAGAGTCCAAAAACTGCGATTGCGAGTATTTTGAGGGGTTTTTGGGCTCCAATAAACTCATCTCCTCCGACCAGCTGTATGATTGGTCCAGAGAGCATAAAAATACCCGTAGCAATCGGTAGTCCAATAAGTGTGAGCATCATGAGAGATCTCTGATAATGCTCAGCAAATTCTTTTTTACGGTTTTTTGCCCAGCTGGCAGCGAGCAGTGGGAGAAGGATACCAATACTGAGGAGTGCTATTTGGCTGGCAATATCAATCACTCGGTAAGCTGCTCCGTAGAGGCCGACTTCTGTTTGTGAACGGTACAGAGAGAGAAGTACAATGTCTCCCTTGAGGTAGATGACATTAAAGAGGATAGAAAGAGTCACAGGCCACATTTTCGTAGCAATAGCCTTCCAAATTGTTTTGTTATACTTGAGTCGGAGTGGTATATATTTTTTTGCAAAGATCAAAAGACAAACCGTATAACCGACAATAGAGAGACTGATCAAAATCATAATTGGCTGAAATGATGCTTTGAAATACATCAATAAAAACAGCCCTCCGACAAGAATAATTCGTCCAATGAGTTCAGCGATTGAAACGAGGTGCATCTTGAGTTTTGTCTGAAAAAATCCTGTGAGAATCTGATTGATTGAAATAGCCAGAAAAGAAACCGTACTAAATGCAATGGCAATTTTGACTTCCACCGGATAGGGAAAGAAAAGCGCGAGGAGTGGAACTACTGAAAGACAGATAACTGCGGTGACAAAACGAAACCCAAGTAAATTTTGAAAAAGTTCTTTCTTTTCAAATTTTTCTTCGCTCAGCATTTGTGCACTCACAGGAATAAGTCCAAAGTCAATCAAAATTCCTGCAAATTGTAAAAAAGAAATAGCGGTGACATACCAACCAAATTGTTCTGTTCCCAGATACCGTGTCATCATGGCGATCCCAACAAATCCAAGAAGTGTGGTAAAAACTTTTCCAATAATTTGGACAATAGTGTTGTGTGCAATTTGGCGATTGAGTGACATAGATGTCAATACAGTATCATTTTTCGCTGTCAAAAGCAATAAAAGAGGTTTTTCTTTGAGACAAAGTTAATTTTTTGGTATACTATTTAGTATATGAAAAATTTTCTTCGTCTCGTCACAATGTTTGTCTTTGTTTTGGGTCTTTTTAGTCTTCCGCAGTTTGCCAAAGCATCTGATCCCAAACTCACTATCAAAGATGCAGCAAGTTATTCGGCCCAGTATGTTTCGCAGTCCATCCCAGATCCCATTACTATCGAAGCAGGTGCGACCAAAACTGTTGTCATAAAGTTCAAAAATACTGGAACAGCGACTTGGAATGAAAAAGGATCACAATATATTTCGGCTTATACGGTTGAACCAAAGTATCGTACATCGCCTTTTGTCTCCAAAAATTGGCTTTCCAAAACGCAAACTGGAAAAATAAAAGGCCAAGTCAAACCTGGGGCTGTTGGCGAAATGGCGATTGAACTGCAGGCACCAGCCAAAACAGGTGATTATACCGAAGAATTTCATCTTGCAGCAGAAAATGCGAGCTGGATGAACAAAGGCTATTTTTTTCTTAAAATAAAAGTTGTCCCTGCAAAAACTGCGACTGTAACACCAGTAAAGCCAGAAACCGAAGCACCTCTAATCACGCCACCAAAACAGGTTGATCCCTATGATGGTCAAAAAATTCTTCAAAGCAAAAAAAATATTGATGTGATCGGCGGAGAACAAGTCAAACTCATTCTCAGTTTTGAAAATACTGGAGAAAAAAGCTGGAAATCCTATGCAGTAGTGGCTCCGACTCTTTCACATCTTGCTGCCGAGGGTAAAGAAGCCAATTTTGGTGATGAAAGTTGGGAGAGCAAGCGAGTCGTGCTCAAAAAAGATAAAGTCGTTGCACCAAAGCAAACTATTCGTGAAACTTTTTATTTTCGCGCACCCAAAGAAAAGGGAACCTATAGTGTCAATTTTGTCTTGCAGGCAGATGGCAATACTCTCTCAGATACGGTTGCGCAGGTAAACGTGGATGTGACTTCCAATGCTCCAAAGCACTATAAAGAACCAAAACTTCCTTCTGACGATATTACTCCGGTAGAACTTTTTCGTCTCGGTGATGAGCCTCGTATCAGGGTAGCTCTTTGGAAGCTCGAAAAACCGGAAAAAGAAACAGCCGTATTTGTCTCAAGTGAAGCAGAGTATGATCTCTTTGAAGGTGAAGGGGTAGAAAAACTTTTTACCTTACCAAAAGGTGAGAAAGCAACTCTTTCTTACAAAGCCGGAGTGTATACCTTTGAATCGGGCAAAGAAAAATTTGAAAGCAAAAATTATTTTCGTCTCGTACCAACAGATGATCCTCATGCAGTTTTTGAAATAACCAATCAGGAACGAACCATTGATTGGCACAAGGGGATGAATTTCAATGCCTACCGTGGAGCCATGGAATATCGTCTCACAGATGATGCCAAATCTCTGTATATTATCAATGATCTGCTCCTCGAGGACTATACCTATGGCATCGCTGAGACGAGCAATGGTACAGACTATGAATATATCAAGGCTCTACAGACCGCTGCTCGCACCTATGCCTACTATATTACAGCAACCACAGACAAATACCCAAATGGCAATTTTGACGTCGTAGCACATACAGGTGATCAGCTCTATCTTGGATATCGCAATGAAGCCCTTCGTCCAAATGTGGTCAAAGCAACCAATGATACCCGTGGAGAAGTCATCACCTATGACACAGACAACAATTCTGCTACACCAAATGCTGTGGTCATCACACCATATTTTGGAAACAGTGATGGTATGACACGCACCTGGTCAAAAGTTTGGGGCGGAACAGACAAACCGTGGCTTGTCCCAGTCAAAGCTATCTATGACAAGCGTGATAAAAAGAAAATGTATGGCCATGGAGTCGGTATGAGTCAAAGGGATGCAATGATCAAGGCCAATGAAGAAGATTTGGATTACAAACAGCTGCTCAAGTACTACTACACGGGTGTAGAAATAGAAAAACTCTACCCTTAGAATCTTATATTTGGCGCATTGTACTGCTAATTTGTGGATGCTCCTTCAACAAAGTAAACCTTCTCGAAGGCATGCTTTTCGTCAATTAGCCCAACAACACAAGAAATGTGTATGTCCTCTTGATTCCCTACGCAATGGAAAATTTTTATGAATCAAAAATGGATCGTCGTAATGCTCACAGAGTAAAAAATCGAGATCATTTATATATTGCTAGAAGACAAGTAAATCCTGCTACTCGAAAATTGGCAGATGGAAACTTTCAAGTTCAAGAGCAGGTAGATAGTGCAAAAAATATCTTACTTCACGATATATATCAAATGTAATAATAGAACAATCAAAAAACCACCCTTCGCCATTGTTCAGGGTGGTTTTTTTGTATATAAAATATTTTTCTTACACCATCTCCACTCCTTCAAGATCTTCTTTTTCACCTGCTTGGCCTTTTTCTTCTTCTGGTGCTTCGCCGCGTTCGACCGCTTCCCAGATGCGTTTGTTGATTTCTTTCATGAGCTTTGGATTGGCACGGAGGTATTCTTTGGCTTTTTCTCGTCCTACACCAAGTTTTTCTTCACCAATGCTATAGCTATTGCCAGATTTGTGGATGACTTTGTGAGCCACACCGGTGTCGAGCAGATCGCCAGACATAGAAATGCCTTCATTGTACATGATGTCAAATTCTGTGGTGCGGAAAGGGGCTGCAACTTTGTTTTTTACGATTTTTACTTTTACTCGGTTGCCAATGATTTTATCTCCTTGTTTGATCTGAGCTGCACGGCGAATTTCGATACGAACAGAACAGTAAAATTTGAGCGCATTTCCTCCAGTGGTGGTTTCTGGATTACCAAATACAATACCGATCTTTTGGCGAATTTGGTTGATGAAAATCACCACGGTTTTGGTCTTACTCACAATACCAGTGAGTTTGCGAAGAGCCTGTGACATGAGACGTGCTTGGAGTCCCATGTGCGAGTCTCCCATTTCGCCTTCGATTTCTGCTTTTGGTACCAGTGCAGCAACAGAGTCCACGACTACCACGTCCACGGCATTGGAGCGTACGAGGGTCTCGAGGATCTCGAGTGCTTGTTCACCTGTATCTGGCTGAGAGATGAGGAGGTTATCCACATCCACGCCAATTTTGCGAGCATAGTCTGGATCAAGTGCGTGTTCAGCATCCACAAAGGCTGCAATTCCACCGAGTTTTTGGACTTCAGCAATGATATGCTGAGCAAGTGTTGTTTTTCCACTCGCTTCTGGTCCAAAAATTTCGAGAATTCTTCCTCGAGGGACACCTTTGACTCCAAGTGCAAGATCAAGTGAAACTGATCCTGTAGGAACAGCATCGACCTGCATGGCTTTGGCTTCTCCAAATTTCATGATTGATCCATCTCCAAAACGTTCTTTGATCTGATCAATAGCAGATTGGGCTGCTTTGAACTTTGCTTGTTGTTCTTCGCTGACTTTGGGCATACGATATATGGTTAGAGATAATTTATACACAGATTATACATCAGTGGAGATAAAATTTTTCTAAAGTTTTAAATAAAAGTGTGACAGGCTTTTTGAAAAATAAAGAGAGAATAATCATTCTCTCTAGTAGAGTACATTTTTTTTAGAAAGCTGTCAATTTTGCTTGCTTGGGATATCAACGGCAGAAAATTCTGGTTTGTTTTCAAGGACTACATAACGTGTTTCACTGGTAGTTTTGCCGTGTTTTTTTTCAGCAGATATTACGAGTGTGTTGACACCAGGGGAGAGTGAGAGAGTCTCGTCAAAAACTCCTTGTTCACTATTTTTTATTTCTTTTCCATTGATGGTTACTTTGACTTCTTTATTGGTTTGTCCAAGAATTTGAAGATTTGAGTCAGCTGTAATCATACCATTCACTGGAGAAAAAAGTTGGAGCTCTGGTGGTTCAATGATTTTTTTGACCTGAAGTCCGAGGTAACCAAAAAATACAAGAGCAATGGTGAGTGTTGTTCCAAGGCGAAAGAGAAATGGGATATTGTACCAGACGCCAATTCCTTTTTTTGAGAGAGATTTTTGGGCTATGGGTGCCAGAGAATGTTCGAGCTCTTCCTCCACAAATTGGTGCACGAGTTTTTTGTAATCAGCCTCAACAATACGACAATACTGACGTACGAGCTTTTTTTTGTAAATAGAAGCAAAGGGAAGATCTTTGGAACGGCATTCTTCGAGTGCGCGAATGTGAGTGGTACTCATTTTGAGGCGTTTGGCGATTTCTTCGAGCGTAATGCCTTTTTGTTCACGCAGATTTTTGAGGTGAATGCAGGTGCGTTCTGGTTTTTGTAAATTTTTGGTTTGAAATTGCATACCAATTGTGGGCGATATTGAGATAGGTGATAGGAGATATGAGATAGGTGATAGGAGATATGAGATAGGAGATAGGAGATATGTGATATGTGATATGTGATATCTCTTATCGCGTATCTTTTTGTTGGTCATTTTCTTCATCTGTGATTTCTTGTTCGGACTCTTCGTCTTGATATTCTTCCTCCTCAGATTCATCGACCTCTTCATCAACTTCTTCCTGTTCTGCTTCAGATTCATCTTCAACTGATTGTTGAGGTGCTGTGATATTTTTGTAAACATTGCCTCGGCCTGCAGCAGAAAAATCATTTTCTTCAATTTCTGTTTCGGTTACCAAGATTTCACGAGGTTTGGCCCCTTCTCCTGGACCAATGATGCCTGCTTCTTCGAGTTCATCAAGGAGTCGTGCTGCACGAGCATAGCCAACTTTGAGACGACGCTGAAGAAAAGAAGCACTTGCTTTGCCTGCATCGAGTATAGCACTTTTGGCTTCGTCAAACAACGGATCTTGACCATCGCTTCCATCAAATCCACCTCCAGAATTGCCATTGCTTGCTGATGTTTTTTCTGTGATCGCTGTATCGTAGACAGGTTCTTCATCACCTTTGAGATGTTCAGCTACTTTTTTGAGTTCTTCTTCGCTCACAAACGCACCTTGAATACGAACAGGTTTTGAAAGTTCTGCGGTTTGTAGAAGCATGTCTCCACGGCCAAGGAGTTTTTCTGCGCCTGGAGAATCGAGAATGGTGCGGGAATCTGTCACTGATGCCACAGAAAAGGCAATGCGAGCAGGGATATTTGCTTTCATGAGTCCTGTGATGACATCCACACTTGGACGTTGTGTCGCGACAATCAAGTGTATTCCAACAGCACGGGCCATTTGTGCAAGTCGAATAATACCCGCTTCGACATCACCTGCTGCTGTGGCCATCAGATCAGCAAGTTCATCAATAATGAAAACAATATAAGGGAGTTTGGTCGAAGGGTGTGAAGCGTTGTAAGTACCAATGTCACGGTTGCCAGCTTGTGAGAGAATTTCAAAACGTCTATCCATTTCACCAATGGTCCATTTGAGCGCATTGACAGTCTTGGCTGCATTGGTAATAACAGGTGTCAGAAGGTGCGGAATACCATTGTAGAGAGTGAGCTCAACGCGTTTTGGATCGACCATGATCATACGAAGATCTTCAGCTGTATTTTGGTAGAGGAGCGAAAGGATGATGGTGTTCATACACACCGTTTTTCCAGAACCCGTCGAACCTGCTATGAGCAAATGTGGCATCCGTGGAAGATCTGCAAACCAAACTTTTCCCCCAACATCTTTTCCAAGTGCAATCATGAGATTATGTTTGCGTGCCATGAAATCATTGTTTTCAAGTAGTTCTCTCAGCGTTACCATAGCTGTCTTGCGGTTTGGTACTTCAATACCGACTAGTGGTTTGCCTGGAATTGGTGCTTCGATACGAATTGGGTGTGCAGCGAGTGCAAGAGCGAGGTCATTGGAGAGTGCGGTAATACGAGAGAGTTTTACTCCTTTGGCAGGCTTGAGTGTATATTGTGTCACGGTTGGACCAACACGCACTTCACTCATTTCTACTTCAATATTGAATTGGTGAAACGTATCCACAATGATCTCTGCATTGGCATCAATATCCCCACTCATTGGTTTGTCTTTTTTGTTTTGCAAAAGCTCGACTGGTGGAAGGTCTTTGATCACCACATTTTTTTGCCATTCTGGTGTTGCAAGAGGGGAGACTGATTCACCTCCGCCTATGATAATTTTTGGTGCAACGCGCTTTGGGGGTTCTTCGTTTTCCTCTGACTCATCTTCTTCGGGTTCTGCTTTTTGTTTTGGTGCTTTTTTGAAGAGAGTTTGTTTGATCGGTTCTTCTTCCTCTTCATCCTCATCATCTTCAATTACGCGAGCAATTTGTGTTTTTTTGAGGGGAGCGCTCGATTTCATTTTATTTGCGAGGGCTCTGATAATGGCAATCGGATGAGTATTGAACAAAAAGAGGAGTGAAATCAGGGTCGTACCAACGAGGAGTATGAGAGAGGCGATTGGTCCGAGGTAGGTTTTGAGTGGCCAAGCGAGCATTCCAAAGACACCCCCACCATGACCATTGACCGCTTCAAGCCACATGGTTTGTGGTGCGAAGCCAATATGGAGGAGACTTGAGGCTGAAAGAAAAAAGAGGATTGCTCCAATCCCATGTGTTTTTTTGTAATCAAAATCAATTTGGACGACCAGATGCCAGGCAAAAATAAAGAGAACAACCGGTGTAATATACCGAATTGAACCAAAGAAGAAACTGAGGATCCATTCGTTGAGTACGATACCAAGAGTACCGGCTTTATCAAAAAAGCTCAGTGTAATAATACAGGCAAGAATAATAAGAAGAGTAGCAATGACCCCTTGAGAAAGGGTTGGGTCAAAAGTTGCCTCGTTGCGGGGCTTTTCGCGGGGAGACCTTCGTGGCATAGTGGAAGAGAATATTTGAAATCATAGTATAGCATATTTTCTCTCTTTTAGACAAAATGTTTTTTGGTACCTTTTGTACAAAAGGTACTACCAAAACTGGCTCGCAATGAAAAAGAGAGGGGAACATTTTCACTTATGGACCAAAACTCTCCGCCCTGGTCGGATCAAACATTGGTCCATACCCTCCGGGACGTTCAAGTGTTCCTCCTCTTTTTTCAAATGCTCGTGAATTGATTGATGTTTTGAAATAAAAAAACGGATATAAATCCGTTTTCTGTTCAGTTATACTATGATTTTTTTTGGGAGGAGGGGGGATTATTGGCATTGGCCCCTATTGCATTGATAGCCATAGGGACAATCCTCGCTATCACGACAGTTGTCACAAGTGCCATTGCGGCACCAACGGGATTCACATTCCCCATCGGAGACACAGGACGTACCATTTGGGCAGGTTGTACATCCGGGGAAAAAATTGACTGCGTAGCCACCGCAGTCCACTCCTGTCTCTTCGCCATTTTTTACGCCGTCCCCGCAGGAGTTTGTACATACCCCCTCATGACAGAAGACGGACTCGCACTCCCAGTGGTTATCGCAGGG